>Ga0190303_1000267_pt1 | contig 21523 bp, 19 predicted proteins | sample 48700701_MG_FD_161672 | JGI IMG/M metagenome (GOLD analysis project Ga0190303, IMG submission 161672) | Hydrothermal vent sediment bacterial communities from Southern Trench, Guaymas Basin, Mexico - 4870-07-0-1_MG | ecosystem: Environmental > Aquatic > Marine > Hydrothermal vents > Sediment ... | reverse complement strand
AGTGTTGTCCTTTCAGGACGTCAAAATGATCTATAATCTAACCCGAGGCGTTGCCATCGGGCTAAATTAAATTGGGCTTTCAGCCCGGATTATAATGATTCTCCACAACTTTTTAAAGTGATCCATTTTTTGTTAGCAGTGATTATTTATTTGAAGAACAAAGATTTTTTATAGTCAATAATGTTGTTGAAAACTTTTATTTATAAATATTGTAGAATGAATAAAAATACAAGGTTTGCAAAAGGAGATGAGTTGGCAAATGCAATATCGCATTTAGTAGGGCATCTTTAGGAGTTTCGGTTCTAGTTTTAATGACAATGTTTTTGGCAAAAAAATGATAATGCTTGGGATATTGTTAGCTTGTAGTTTTTATATTTTACCTGTTAAGGTATAAAATTTATGAATATAATAATAGAATGATATTTATACTATTGGTGCTAAAAAATTCAATAAAGACTTAAAAATTAAATATTTATTGAATTTTTTTTAAAGTAATATCTATTTCTGCTTCTGCTTCAAAATCTTCAACTTCATCAATCATATCCGGATCTTCAGCATCGTAATACCAATTTATAACAACCTTATTGCCTTGAATTTTATATGCTCTTAATAATTCGAGTATATCAAGTATACATTTTGATGTACTGGTATTAAGATATAGAAGTTTAATATTAAAAGTTATTGGTTTATTTATGTTTTCCATAAATTCTTTTAACCAAGAAATTAGAGGAAGGTAAAATTTATAAGTTTCTTCCATGTATGATTCTCCTGATATTTCGCAAATTCCTGATTGGGCATCGAATAATACAGCAGGGAAATATGGTGTTTCTGTTGATCTTTTTATTTTGATATTTTCCATATTATAATATTTTTATTTTTCGATTTTAGTTGTAATAGTAAAAAATGATTTTTTATCATTGTAATTTTCTACAGAAAAACTTAAAGGGTTTTTTGATAAGATTACAGCATGTATTAATCCAATTCTTGCTCCATATTTTTCTCCGGGGGCGTTTAATCTTTGTTCTCGTTTGAGTTTTCTGAGGTTTTTGCTGTCAGAATTATTGATAAAATTGCAACGTTCAGCTAAAATTTTACTATGGTTATTTAAAACTAAATTTTTTGTAGTAAAATAAAAAGCATCATTTTTTTCTTCAAGCAATAATTTCCCGATTCCTATTTTATTCCCATTATTAAATTCATGTTTTTTTTCTGAATAGTTAGCAACATTTTGTGAAAGTTCGATAAATATTTTGAATAATTTAGATTTTGAATTTGGGTAATGCTTTGTAATAGATTTTATTGAATTTCCAAATACAGCCAATAATTCAATAAAAAATGGACCTTCGTATGCAAAAATTGTTTTATCAAAAGTTTCGTTTCTCATATTATCACTTATCATTGAATTTTCAAATTGCTTTTATGCCTAAAAATGTAATGTCGTCTCTTTGTTCTTCATCTTTTTGAAAGTTATCTAATTCTGTTTCTAGAATATTCTTAATTTCGCCCATAGGCTCATTAATATTTTCTTCTAATATATTAATAAGTTTCTTGCTTCCAAATCGTTTTCTGGAATTATTATTTTGATCGATAATCCCATCAGATGATAAAAATAAGATATCATCTTTCTTAATAGCGATTTTATGATTTGTAAATATTTTCTCATTATTGTTTATATTTTTTCCTCCTATTGTTAATCTATCTCCTTTAATAATTTCTATTGAATTGCCGGAGCTGTTATATTTGTATAAAGGTCGTTTAGCTCCGGAAAAGAGAATGTTATAGTTAGTATCTTGCTTTTTAGCAGAAATAATACAAACATCCATGCCATCAGTATTTTCTGTTTCTGTTTGTTTTAGAGCTTTTATTATCTCTTTATTTAAAAGAGTAAGGATTTGTGCAGGATCTGTTATTTTCTTTTCGAGAATTATCTCATTTAAAATAGAATTGCCTATCATCGACATAAATGCCCCAGAAACACCATGTCCGGTACAATCAATAACGGCAACAATTGTTCTGTTGTTTACTTTATTAAACCAATAAAAATCTCCGGAAACAATATCTTTCGGGCGATATATTATAAACATATTAAAGACATCTGAAATAGTAGAGCTTTTGGGGAGTATTGCTTGTTGTATATTTTGAGCGTAATTAATGCTTGAATTAATTTTTTTGTTTTGTGTATTTAAGGTGTCTCTTTGTTTCTCGATATGAATTCTTTGTTTTTTGTTATTTCTATATAATCGTAATAATATTGCAGAGAAGAATAAGATAATAAAAAAACCATAAATAAAAATATTTCGTAGTAAACGTTCAAATTTAAGTTTTGCATCTTGTTCTCTTATTTGAAGATCTTTTATCTCAAGTTGCATCTTTCTTTCTTTACTAATTTTCTCAATTATAGAAAGAGAATCTTGTGTTTCTTCTAATTTGTAAGTTTGCGATTTAAGTTCTTTTTCTGTTTTTTGTTTGTCTTGATTTGCTTTTGTAATCTGATTCTTCGATTCTGTTTTAATATTGCTTATTTCTTGATTTTTTATATGCTTATCTATTGAAGCAAATAAATCAAAATATTCTATGCTTTTCGTTGAATTTCCTAATTTTTGATAATTTTCGGCAATTAATCCATAGCATTTTCTAATAAATGTTAAATTATTAAGTTCTTTAGCAATATTCAATGCTTCTTCAGATTTTAATATAGACTCATTGTAATTGCCAATTTCGGAATATGCTTGAGCAAGATTAGTTAAACCCGAGATAGTACTATTTTTATTTTCTAATTGTTTGCTTAGTTTTATTCCTTCAGAAAAAGATAAAATAGCTTTGTCGTAATCAGATAGTTCATATTGAATCATCCCTATATAATAATATACTGATTTTATCCCATTGGTATTTTTAACTTTTTTATTTTTTTCTAATGATAAATTAAAATATTCTAAAGCCTTTTTATTTAATTGATTGTTCCAACAGAGAAATGCCGCTTTGTTAAGGTAATTTATTTCATAATTTAAATTATTTTTATTTTTATTAATTTCTAGGTTATATTCATCTAATTTTTGTTGATTTTTTTTCGATAAAGTTTGAGAAAATAGTAATGTCGAAAGAAAAACAAAGCATGATAGTATTAGTAGAATCTTAGTATTAACTTTTAGCATATTAATAAATATGTTTTTTATTTCAAAAATGAGAATCTTAGCAATTTAGTTATTTTGTTGTTAATAACAATTTATATGTTTAATCTTTTTTTTCTAGATTTTAATTATTTAGTATTTAATTTAAAAGAATAAATGTACATAAATATTTTAAAATTTCTAAATTATTTATTCCGAATATAGAAAAATAAACTGATTTTTAATTGATTAGCGGATACTTGAAAGCAAGAAAATGAATTTATTAATATATTTACAATAAAAATATTAATAATATTTTTCGATAATAATTTGATATAATGGTTTGCAATAAAGTATATATTTATGATTCTGTTTTTGTAAGAAGCGTATAATTAAAGCTGAATTTCTTGTTGTTTAAAAAGGTTTTCTATATGTTTTGCATTGTAATAAAATATAAATACAGGAATAAGTGAGAAATAATATCGTTGTAATTGAATTGCGAATTATTAGTATAGGAGTAGTTTCGAAAATGTTATAAATTCCTTAAGAAATTGAACTACAACGATATTATTAGTATTTTTAGCAAAGTATTAATATATTATATTACTAAATTATAATTAGGAAATATTTTAGAAAAATCACTGAAAATTAGAATATGGAAATACAAGAACTTTCCCAAAATCATAAAAAGCAAAAAGATTTTTTTTATACACATAAAACTAAAGATATTAAGTACAGAATTATTGCGCTTAAGACTTTAAAAAATGCAATAATAAAATATGAAGATAAAATCTATGATGCTTTATATAAAGACCTTCATAAATCAAAGTTTGAATCTTATGCTTCAGAAATAGGAATTGTATTAGAAGAAATTAATTTACATATTAAAAAAGTAAAAAGTTGGGCAAAACCAAAAAAAGTAGGAACACGCCAGCTAGTCCATTTTTGGTCGAAAAGTTATATTTATCATCAACCTTATGGGCAGATTTTAATTATTGCTCCATGGAATTATCCGTTTCAGTTATTAATAAATCCATTGGTAGGTGCCATAGCAACAGGTAATTGTGTAACTTTAAAACCATCGCAATATACAAGCAATATTGCAAAAGTTATGGAAGAAATGATTCGAGAATTTTTCGATGAAGAATATATTGCATTTTATCAGGGAGGAAGAGATGTGAATCAGGCTTTGCTTAAAGAAAAATGGGATTATATATTTTTTACAGGTAGTCCGGTAGTTGGCAAGATTGTAATGGAAAAAGCTGCAAAATTTCTTACTCCTGTATCATTGGAACTAGGAGGGAAAAGTCCTGTAATTGTCGATAAAAATGCTAACATAAAATTGGCAGCTAAAAGAATAGCTTGGGGAAAATTTCTTAATGCAGGTCAGACATGCATTGCTCCCGATTATCTTCTTGTACATAAGGATGTTAAAAATGAATTTCTTGAGCAATTTGTAAATAATATTAAATTGTTTTTTGGAAACAATGAAAACAATAGTGAATATTATCCTCGAATTTCCACAGAGAAAAATATTGTTAGATTAGCAAAATTATTAAATGGTGTTAATGTGTATTATGGAGGTAAATATCACGAAAGCACGAAATACTTTTCTCCTACAATTTTAACCGATATAAAACCTGAATCGGAAGTTATGCAGGAAGAAATATTTGGTCCGATTTTGCCTGTTTTAGAATTTGCCGAATTAACCGATGTAATTAATTTTGTTAATGAAAGATCAAAACCTTTAGCATTATATTATTTTTCGAATAGTAGGAAAAAACAAAAAGAGATACTTTATAAAACATCATCGGGAGGATGTTGTATTAACGAGGTTATTATGCATATTGCTAATAATAAACTTCCATTTGGGGGAGTAGGTAATAGCGGATTTGGGCAATATCATGGAAAATATAGTTTCGAAACATTCTCGCACAAACGTTCAATTATTAAAAAATCGAATATTTACGATCCCTCGGTTAGATATGCCCCATATTCGAAACTAAAATATAAGTTATTGAAAATGATTTTGAAGTAAATATTGAAATTTGTTAATAGATATTCTTATAAATAGATAAAAAAAATTACTTTTAAGAGATATTTAACATATAAATGTTATAGTTTATTTAATATATTTTATTAGAATAGAGAGAAGTATATGAGTGATTTTTCTAAAGAACAAGAACAATTAATTGATTTATCTATTATTGTTAGTAAAACTGATAATAGTGTAATTATTTTGAATAAAGCCGGAGAAATTGAATGGGTTAATAGGGGTTTTGAGAAAATGTATGGATATACTTTAAAAGAATTTAAAGAGAGATTTTTCGGGAATATTTTAAAATTAGATGGGAGTTCTAAATTGCTTGATGCTATTGAAAAATGCAAGAGAGAGAGAGAGAGTATTGTTTATGAAAATTCTTGGATAACAAAATCTGATGAAAAAAAATGGATACAAACAACTCTTACTCCGGTAATAAATAAGCAGAAAGAAATAGTTCGATATATTGCTGTAGAATCAGATATATCGAAATTAAAAGCGATAGAAGAAAGTCTAGAAGCAAAAAATGAACATCTTTTATTGCTTATGCAGAAACTAGAAAAAACTAATGAGTTGTTAGAAAATCAAAGAGTAGAAATTGGAAAACAAAAAGAGTATATAGAAGAACAAAAAAAGAAATCAGATAAATTACTTTTAAATATCTTGCCTTTTGAAATCGCAGAACAATTAAAGAAAAAAGGATTTGCTAAATCGAAAAATTACAGAATGGTATCAGTATTATTTGCTGATTTTAAAGATTTTACAAAACTTGCAGAGATTTTATCTACACAGGAATTAATTAAAGAATTGAATATTTATTTTGAAAAATTCGATAATATTATTGATGAACATTATATAGAAAAAATAAAAACAATAGGTGATGCTTATATGTGTGCAGGAGGATTGCCTCTTAGAAATAAGAGTAATCCTATAGATATTGTTCTTGCAGGTTTGCAAATTCAAGAGTTTATGAGAACATATTCTTTAGAAAAACAAGAGAAAAACGAACCGGTTTGGGAGGCAAGAGTTGGTATACATACCGGAGAAGTTATAGCCGGAGTTATAGGTAAAAAGAAATTTGCTTATGATATCTGGGGCGACACTGTAAATACTGCGAGTCGCTTACAAGATGCTTGTGAAACTAAAAAAGTTAATGTTTCGGGAGGTACATATGAATTTATTAAAGATTATTTCGATTGTACATATAGGGGTAAAATTGAAGTGAAAAATAAAGGTGAAATTGATATGTATTACGTAAATAGATTAAAAGAAGAATATTCTGAAGATAAAAATGGTGTTATGCCCAATAAGGAATTTATTAAAATATTAAATAAATTTTAAATGAATGTCCGCTTATATAACTATTTACAAGAGACATATGTTGAAAATCAATTTGTTTGTCCTGAACCCTAAAGGGAGCAAATTGATTTTACTCACAAAGTTCGTGAGCTAAAGGTTCTTCACTTCCTTTAGGGATGAGGCGATGAAGAAAATCAATCTCTGAATTAGGTAAGTACACGAATATAATGTTGTTGAAAATTATTTTAACATTTCTTTATTAAAAGTCATAGGGAGAAATTGTTGAATATTTTTGGCAATAGCAATATTTTTCTCTCCAAATAAAATAACTCTAATAGATTTATGTGCTCTGTTTTCGCTTTCGCGCATTACTTGTAAACATGCTCCACAAGGTGGTATTGGATTAGCAACATATCCTTTTTCTGTTAATGCTGTAATTGCAATAGCTTTAATTGCATTGTTAGGATAAACTGAATTGGCGTAAAAAATCGCCACTCTTTCGGCACATAATCCCGAAGGGTAGGCTGCATTCTCCTGGTTATTACCTTCAATAATTTCTCCATTATCGAGCAATAGAGCAGCCCCGACACTAAATTTTGAATAAGGAGCGTATGCTTTTTTTGCAGCTTCTTTAGCTTTCTCAACTAACATGGCATCATCTTTGGGTAACTCACTAGTAGAATTATACTCAATAAAATATGATATTATTTCTTTTTTCTTCATATTCGCAAATTATTGAACTAGATTTTCTATTTTTAATTTCTGAAATTCAAAATAACAAAAAATATATGAATAAAAGACTATTAATTTATATAATACCACTAATATTAATTTCTTGTAAGACTACTCAAATAACAAATGTTACTTATTCTAATACCAAACGGAGTGAGTATATCAAGAAATATAATAGTTTGGCTATTAAAGAAATGAAGAGAAGCGGAATTCCGGCCAGTATTACTTTGGCTCAAGCGTTGTTAGAATCCGATAATGGGAATAGCACATTAGCAAGGAAGGCTAATAATCATTTTGGTGTGAAATGTCATAATGCATGGAAAGGGAAAAAGATATACCACGACGATGATAAAAGAAAAGAATGTTTTAGAAAATATAACTCTGTTTACGATTCGTATAAAGATCATACAAATTTTATAAAAAATGGGTATCGATATAAAATTTTGTTTAAGATAAAAAAGAATAATTATAAGGCTTGGGCTAAAGGATTACAAAAAGCCGGATATGCTACAAATAACAGGTATGCTAATATGTTAATTAAAATTATCGAAGACAACAAGTTATATCTGTTCGATAATAAAGATTATAATATTACAGATGCTATTAGCGATGAAAATGTTGTTATAAATACTAGTAGAATTAAATTAGATGATACCGATGATTTTTCCTTTTCTATTAATAAACATAAAATATTTAATACGAATAGAATAGATTATATTGTTGTAAAAAAGAATGATACTTATGAAAGCTTGTCTGAAGAATTTGATTTACTGTCGTGGGAATTAGGTAGATATAACGAATTAGAAAAAAACTCAGAATTAAAAGTGAATCAAATTTTATTTCTACAACCAAAACGCAATAAATCAGATGTAAGGTATAAGTATCATATTGTAAAAGAAGGAGAGACAATATATAATATTTCTCAGTTATACGGTGTGAAATTACGAAAATTATACGAAAGAAATAATATAGAAACAGATAAACAACCGGTTGTTGGGACTAAACTATTATTAAGATAAAATATAAAAAATTTATATCGAATTTAGCTTATTAGCTAAAAGCAAGCGTATTTAAAAAGTGTAATTTTCGATATTATGAAATCCTCTAATAAAATCGTTTGCACTTAACTTTCTTTTTCCGGCTTGTTGTAAACTTTTAATTATTATAAACCCATTATTTACAGCTATTTTCAATATGTTATTTTCAATAATAATTTTACCGCAATTATTATTGTGATTTATAATTTCCTTTTCGGTTTCGAATATTTTTACAATAATATTTTTATTGTCTGGCGATATTAATGTTGACCATGCAGCAGGATAGGGGCATAATCCCCTGATATGATTATGTATTTTGTTAATATCTTTTGTCCAATCTATTTTACAATCGTCTTTAAATATTTTTGGAGCAGAATATAATATTTTGTTCTTTGTATATATAGAATCTTGTTCTTTTAAAGTGTATTTATCTTGTATTATACTATCAACAGTTTTAATTAATAAATTGGCTCCTGTTAACATTAATTTGTCGTGAAGGTCTCCTGCTGTTTCGTTTTTCGATATCTCTACTTCTTCTTGAAGAATTATATTTCCTGTATCTATTTTATGTTTAAGAAAAAAAGTTGATACCCCGGTTTTTGTTTCTCCATTAATTATTGCATGATTTATTGGAGCTGCTCCACGATAATTTGGCAAAAGCGATGAATGAAGATTTATTGTGCCATATTTAGGCATGCTCCATATTATTTCAGGAAGCATTTTAAAAGCTACAACAATTTGCAGGTCTGCATCTAATTTTCTTAATTGGCTAAGAAAATTTTCATCTCTAAATTTCTGAGGTTGAAGAATATTTAGATTATTTTTTTTTGCATATTTTTTTACTGCCGATTCTTGTATCTTTTGACCTCTTCCGGCTGGTTTATCCGGATTTGTAATAACACCAACAACATTAAAATTATTTTCGATAAGAGCTTTTAATGAAGGAACTGCAAAATCGGGTGTTCCTAAAAAAATTATCTTAAAATCTTCTTTTTTCATTTATTGTTGGTTACAGTGTTATAAAAATAGGATATAAAATTATTCGTGATTGTTTTTATATGGTTTAACAAGTTCTAAAGTATGTCCCATTTTATATTTTTTAGTAGAAAGGTAATGTTCGTTATACTTGTTTGGTTTAATTTCTATTTGAACGTTTTCAACTATTTCAATACCATATCCTTCAAGTCCTTTTCTTTTAACCGGGTTGTTTGTAAGCAGACTGATTTTGGTTAATCCTAATTCGTGCAAAATACTTGCTCCAACACCATAATCTCTTTCGTCTTCATCAAATCCAAGTTCTATATTGGCTTCAACAGTGTCTCTGCCTTCTTCTTGTAATTTGTATGCTTTTATTTTGTTAAATAAACCTATTCCTCTACCTTCTTGATTCATATATAGAACAACACCTTGTCCTTTTTTATCAATCATTTGCATTGCTTTGTGTAATTGGTGTCCGCAATCGCATCTTTTCGAGCCGAAAATATCGCCGGTAACACACGATGAGTGTACTCTAACTAAAACAGTATCGTCTTGAGTCCAACTTCCTTTAATTATAGCAACGTGTTCTAAGCCATTAGATTTTTGTCTAAAAGGAATAAGATCAAAATCCCCATATTCTGTAGGAAGTTTTACGCACACTCCTTTTTCAATAATACTTTCTTGTTGTAATCGGTATTTAATTAAATCTTCAATAGATATAATTTTAAGATTAAATTTTTTAGATATTTCTAATAACTGAGGAAGTCTAGCCATAGTACCATCGTCGTTCATAATTTCAACAATGGCGCCACCTGGTTTTAATCCTGCTAGTCTTGTGAGATCTACAACAGCTTCAGTATGTCCGGCTCTACGTAATACACCTTTCCCTCTGGCTTTCAATGGGAAAATATGTCCGGGACGACCTAATTCTTCAAGTTTTGTCGAAGGGTCAATAAGTGCTTTAATTGTTTTTGCTCTGTCTGATGCAGAAATTCCTGTAGTACAACCATGTCCTAATAAATCAACAGATACTGTAAATGGTGTTGCTTGTAAGGCAGTATTATCACCAACCATTAAATCTAATTCTAGCTCATTACATCTTGATTCTGGTAATGGAGCACATATTAAACCTCTGCCGTAAGTTGCCATGAAATTTATTATTTCGGGTGTAATAAGTTCTGCTGCAACAACAAAATCTCCTTCGTTTTCTCTATTTTCATCATCAACAACAATAATTATTTTACCATTGCGAATATCTTCAATAGCTTCTTCTATTGTGTTTAGTTTTTTATTGGATACTATATTATTTTCTGACATTTATCAAAAAGATTAGTGTGTAATTTTTTGCAAAAATACAATAAGTGTTTTGAATTACATAATAAGAATTATATAAAAATATTTATGTTTCTCGTTTCGATTTTTCCCACAATACTGTTTGTGTTTTGTTAATATATTTAAAAAAACCAATTATTAGCGACAGGTTCATTACTACAAAATAGTATGGTGCATAAATAAAATTATATTTTATTTTTTTTGATTGAAAAAAATATCCTATTAATACAAGTAAATAAAATAGTATTTGACAATAAAATAATATTGAAAAGAAATTAATACAACTTGTGCATTTAGAAAAAATTAAAACATTAAGAACGAATATTAGTGGCAGAGAAAAAGGAATGATAGTCCATCTTAATACTTTGTGAGATACATACATAAACCAAAGGATAGGATTTTTAAAAGGATTCAATAGTTTTTTTAATCGGAATAATGTTTGATAACTTCCTGCTGCTATTCGTGTTTTTCTTTTTAATTCTTCTTTAATATTTATTGAAGCATTTTCTATGGCGTATGCTTTTGGGGCGTATTTAATTTTATATCCATTAAGAACTACTTGTAACGATATCTCAAAATCGTCTAATATTGTGTCTTCTTTAATTGTATTAAAAAGTTCAGTTCTTATTGCAAAAAGTTCTCCTGCTGCACCAATAGTAGAATAAAAATTCGATTCTGTTTTTTTTAAAATCGATTCGTACATCCAATATAGTCCTTCACCGGAATTTACAGCATTATCTTTATCTTTTTTTAATATTTTTTTTTCTCCGGCAACACATCCAACAGATGGATTAATAAATAGTTTAACTATTTCTGAAATTGAATTGGGAGATAATATTGTATTTGCATCAGAAAAAATAACAATTGGCGAATTAACATATTTTAGCGCTCTGTTTATAGCTGCAGTTTTCCCTTTACGTTCACTTCGGTGTAATAATGTAATATCTGAATAGTTTTTTACTATACTAGGGGTTTTGTCGGTAGAGCCATCTGTAATCCATATTTTATGAAGCAGTTTTTTCGGATAATTTAGCGATAAAGTATTTCGTATTTTTTTTTCTGCAAATTCTTCTTCATTATAGGCTACAACAAGAAGACATACTTCCGGTTGATAAGCAGAGTAGTTTTTGTTTATTTTTTTGAATAATAAATTTATAGAATTGAATATAAGCAAAATCCCTATGTACCCAATGTAGGAATAGAAAATTATTATTAACAATATTAATAGAATAAATTCGAAATTCATTATAGATTTTTATTATAAAAATTTATTACAGATTTGGCAATAGAAAGATTGTTGAAATTTTCAACAACCAATTTGTATGCGTTGTCTCCAATATTTTTTTGTTGTTTTTTGTTGTTTATATAAAGATTAATGTAATTAATAAATTCATTTTTTGTATTTGCAATTAATATGTCTTTTTTATTTGTGTAAGGGATGCCTGTGGCTCCCATGCTTGTTGAAATTATTGTTTTTCGTAAAGCCATACCTTCAATAATTTTTATTCGTATTCCACTGCCGGAGAAAAGAGGAATTAGCATTATAGTATTCGATTTAATGTAAGAATATGCATCATCAATTTCTCCAAGATATATAATATTTTCTTTCGATATTTTTTTTTCAAACCATTTAGGAGCATTTCTTCCTGCAATATAAAACTTTATATTTTTATTTTCTTTATTTATTTTAGGCCAAACCGTTTTAATAAACCATAATATTCCATTTTGATTTGGTTGCCAATCTAAGGCACCTATATAAAATAAGGAATTGTTTGTTGTTTGACTTTTTATTGCATCGAAATCAGAGATGTTTATTCCTCCGGTAGCTACATGAAGCGGAACAGTACAATTAGAGTTTTTGTAAAATAGAGCGTCGTTTTCCGATATTGGTATAATTACATCGTATTTATTAAGGTGTTTTTCTTCTAGTTTGAATATACGTTTACTTAGTATATTTAGATATATTTTAATAAGAATATTGTGTTTTTCTTTGGCTACACTTGTCCAAATATTGTGTTCTATATTATGTGGTCGGTACGAAATTAACGCTTTAGAATGTTTTTTAATATCCGATAAATATAATAACGAATATAGTCCTTCTAATTGTATTATGTCGAAGCTGTTAGTGTTTAATATTTGTATTAAGTGGGTTTTAAATTTTATAGAAATAAATCTTTCGGCATTATATGGAAGTTTCGAAGCAATAAAATTTTTTAATATTTTAATTATCGAAGGTTTGGTATTAATGGATATTCCATCGAGGATAATTTTATGTTTTAATTCTTTTGGTATAAGTTCTGTTTTATTACTATGCTTATAAGTAAGCATAGTAAGTAGGTAAACATTGTGTCCTAGAGATGCAAACGATTTTGTAAGGTTAAATGTTGCAATATTTCCTCCGTCGGGAGGAAATATTCCTTTATTACTTATTTGAAGAATGTTCATGTAAGTTATTTGTTTGTCTTTTTACGATATTTCTTCGATAGTTTTTTAAAAAAGTTTAAATAAAAATCAGGATTTAAAATAACAGAATCGGTAGTTGCTTTGTACGATAAGAATATTCCAATGGGGAATAATATGTACGATGATATCCACATGCCAATGTAAGGAGGAAGAACACCCTCTCTTGCAAATTTTTCGCCCGATATTGATATCATATAATAAATAATAAAAAATAGAACAGAAATAACAACAGGTGTGCCTAATCCTCCTTTTCTTACGATAGCTCCGAATGGAGCCCCAATTAAAAAGAAAACTAAGCAAGCAAATGATAATGAAAACTTTCTATGCCATTCTATTGCATGTCGTCTTATAACTTCGGCTTTATAATTAAATTGTTTCTTAGAATTAATTATAGTGTTATGAGTTGCTCTAGCATATGTAATTGCGTTTTTCATAGCAACAGTTTTCTTTTTTTTGCTAAGGGAATAATACAGACTATCGATATTTTTAATACTTATAGACCCTAATAATGATTGCTTAACAATTTTGTTTATTGTATCTTTTTTGTTTGTATTTATAATGATGTCATTTTTTAACTGCTTTTCAAATTTTGGTTTAACATTTTTTCTTGCTCTTAAATTTTGTTTGAAATTTTTTTCGCGTTTAAAATAATTTCTTTTCAACAAGTTACTTGAGAATTCATTAACACGTTTTTTATAGTTGTGTTTTAGAGAGTCTTCTGCATATTCAAGTTGCGATATATTAAGCATTTGATAATTATTCTTAAAAAGATTTTCGTCAGAACGATTAAAATCTAAATTAGTTAAATCAAAATTTATTACTTGTTTTTCGAATTCTTGTTTTTGTTGAGGATATTTCCTTTTTCTATAACTCTTATTTTTAATATTCTCATCCATTTCTTCGTATGAGTGTCCATTATATAATGTGAGAATGAGTTTTGTCTCATCCGGAGTTATTTTCATATATCCCGAATCGGCAACAGTAACAAAATAATTTCCTTTATTATTTCTATGATCATAAATCATAATATCCTGTAAAAGATTTGTTTTGTAATCTTTTTCTTTAATTTTTATGCTAAAGTCTTTAATGCCATTATAAAATACTCCTTCTGTAATTTGCAATTCGGGTCTTTGGTGTTTTATGTCGTAAATTAAAGCTCCTGTTTTAAGATTAGTATATGGAATTACTCTGTTTGAATAAAAGAATGCTCCAATACTGATTATTATTATTAGAAAAATTAATGGTAACATGAATTTTTGAAGAGATATTCCTGCAGATTTTATTGCAGTAAGTTCGAAATTTTCGCCTAAATTTCCAAAAGTCATTATCGACGATAAAAGAACGGCTAATGGTAAAGCCATTGGAACTAATCTTGCAGATGCGTATAACATTAGTTCTGCAATTACAGTCCAATCTAAACCTTTTCCGGCCAAATCGTCAATATATTTCCAAAGAAACTGTAATAGTAGAACGAATAGTGAAATAAAAAAGGTTAAAATTAATGGACCTAAATATGATGTAATTATAAATTTATGTAGTCGTTTCACAGTAGTATACTTTTTTTATAGTGTACAAAAATAAAGCATTTATTTTAAAATCTGCACAAACTTATTTAGCATTATTTACGATAATTGTACTATTATTCAGATATAAAATAATAAATAAGCTTTTTAAATACTCATATAAAAGAATTAAAAAGCTTATAGTGTTTTCGAAGTAAATACTGAAAATATTCTGAATATCTATTTTATTAGCAGATTGAAAATAAATTAAACAATATGTATGCAATTTAATTATAGTCCTATAACATGTTTTAGTTCCGATACTTGGGTATTCCATAAATCAATGGCATCATCTTTTTCGTCTTCTTCGGCGAAATCGGTAATTATTAATGCTACATCTCCTGTAATTGCATCTTTGTGAATTCTGAATTCGAAATAACTATCTTTATCATCATCATCATCATCTAACCATTTAAATCGAACTGATTGGTTTGCTTTTTTCTGTAACATTTCGGCTTTTTGCTCTGTTCCGTTCCAAATAAATGTAAATATTTTGTCTGTTATATTTATATCATCTGCAAACCATTCGGAAAGTCCTCCGGGAGTGCTTAGTCTATAAAATAATATATTTGGAGATGAATTTAATGAATATTCAAGTTCGTATTTTATTTTCATAATATTATTGTTAGTTTGTTTCTAAAGATATTAGTTGTAATCATAAATTGAAATTATGATATGTCAATATAAGTATTGTCCTGACTGTAATAAAACAATATATTTAAAGTTATATTATGCAATATAAGATTTTTTTTTTAGAAAAATTATAAAAGAATTATAAAAGAAAAAATAAAATACTATATTTGCAGCCCGATAATAAAATATTGAATCTAAAGAGTTAGATTATATTGTTCTCGGAATTATAATTTCTAAATTTGCAATTTATACGAACATTAAAATTATTATATAATATTATGGCGAGGTAGCTCAGCTGGTTAGAGCGCATGATTCATAATCATGAGGTCGGAAGTTCAAGTCTTCTTCTCGCTACAAAAGCAGGTCTATAAGGCTTGCTTTTTTTTTATTTTTAATTTCAGAAATCTTTTCATATATGTTTGCAGTGTACATATTATATAGCGAAAAGTTTGACAAATATTTGCCTAAATATTTAGAATACAATATGTAAAAATAGTAAATGCCCATATAAATAAAAACCCCGACTATTGTCGAGGTTTTGTGGGCGATACTGGATTCGAACCAGTGCCCCTCCCGACTTATTTGTCGGGATGCTCTGATTCATATTTCAAAATTAATCGTTGGATTTTTACTTTACTTTTCCATTTTTTCACTTCTCTTTCTCGCAGATAAGCATACTCTTTTTTTGGAAAAGACTCTGTATAAACAAGGACCCAATCATTTGCTGTACCTGTAAATCCTTTATGATTAGAATTATGCTTGCGTAATCTCTCTTGCAATGACTTTGTATGGCCAATATAATATTTGCCTAAATATTTAGAATACAATATGTAAAAATAGTAAATACCCATATAAATAAAAACCCCGACTATTGTCGAGGTTTTGTGGGCGATACTGGATTCGAACCAGTGACCCCCTGCTTGTAAGGCAGGTGCTCTGAACCAACTGAGCTAAACGCCCTTGTTAACTCTCCTTATTTCTGAAAGGCGATGCAAATATAATGCTCTTTTTTTCTTTTCAAAAATATTCTGCACTTTTTTTATAAAAATTATAAGGCATCGGCAACTATGAATGTACTACCACCAATGAATATCAAATCATTAGGCCCTGCATTTTTCTTTGCATTTTTTTTCGCTTCAAGAACATTTTTGTAAACATTTCCTTTTAAACAATTTTTTTTTGCCTTTTCGGCTAATATTTCTTGATCTAATGCTCTTGGAATACTTGCTTTTGTAAAATAGTATTTTGCCTTTTGGGGCAATAATTTCAATATCTCATCAATATTTTTATCATTCACAAAACCTAAGATAATATGCAAATTCTCATAAGGTGTCCCTTCTATTTGTTCCATTAGTGTTTTAATACCATCAGTATTATGTCCTGTATCGCATACAATTGTTGGATTGTATTGTAATATCTGCCAACGACCTAACAAATTAGTGTTTTCTTTTGTCTTTAGAATTCCCCGAAAAATATTTATATCATTAATATTTAAACCTTTTTCTATTAGTATATTAATTGCAGCTATTACTGTAATAATATTTTTCTTCTGATACCAACCAAGTAAATCTAATTTTAAATTCTCATAAATAAGTTTATCACTATTATTATAAATATTAAAAACCTGATAATTATCGGGAGTAAAAAAAGTATAATCTATTTTGTATTTTTTATCGGCAAAAATAATACTTGTATTTTTACTATTTGCTGTATCCTTAAATACTTTTTCGGCATCATCTTGTGACTCTCCAATTACAACAGGAATATTTTCTTTAATAATACCTGCTTTCTCTTGTGCAATTTTCTCTATTGTATCTCCAAGAAATGCTACATGGTCTAATCCTATATTTGTTATAACCGACAATTCCGGATTAATAATATTTGTAGAATCTAAACGTCCACCCATTCCAACTTCAACAACAGCAATATCAATTTTATTTCTATTAAAATAATCGAAAGCCATTGCAACTGTCATTTCAAAAAATGAAGATTTTATATTGTTAAATATCTTGAAATGATTCGCAACAAAACCAATCACTTCTTCTTTTGGTATCATCTCTCCATTAATTCTAATTCTTTCGCGAAAATCTTTAAGATGAGGAGAAGTATATAAACCCACTTTATATCCTGCTTCTTGCAATATAGATGCTAACATATGCGAAACAGAGCCTTTTCCATTAGTTCCGGCAATATGAATACTTTTAAAATTCTTATGTGGCGAATCAAAATACTTATCAAGAGCTATTGTATTATCTAAATTGGCTTTATATGCAGCCTTTCCTTCGCGCTGATACATAGGTAATTGACCAAATAGCCATTCTAAAGTTTCATTATAATTCATTTTTTTAACCATTTATACTTAATTTTAATATTATTCGAATTTTATATTTCTCAAATAATTAAAGTTCAAAACAATTACTATTTGCAAAAATAATATTTTACAATAATTAGTATCTTAATTATACTTTTAATAATTTAAAATAGTAAATTAGTAATTATTATTAACTAAATTTTCTTGCAATGAAAAAACAATCTAAGATATTTGTTATAGACACTAATGTTATTCTTCACGATTTTAATTGCATTTATCACTTCGAAGAAAATAATGTAATAATTCCTATTGTTGTTCTCGAAGAACTTGATAAACTAAAAAAAGGAAACGAACAAATAAATTTTAATGCACGTGAATTCACAAGAGAATTAGATAAAATTTCAGGTGACAAATTATTTAATGGAGGAATATCTCTTGGAAAAGACAAAGGGAAATTAAGTATAGAAACAGGGAAATTATTTTCTGATGAATTAAGAAATTCTTTTCCTGAAACTACTCCTGATCATAGAATACTAGCAATAACAGAGTATTTAAAAGAAAAGAATACAACAACAGAAGTTATTTTAATTACAAAAGACATTAACTTAAGAATGAAAGCTAAATCATTAGGGATTCTTGCACAAGATTATAAAACTGATAAGGTTGCCAATTTAGAGCTTTTACATAAAAACATTGAAGTTCTTAACAATATTAGTAATGAATTAATTTCCAGATTATACGAATTTCATGAAGGAATAGATATTAAAGAATTTAATATAAAAGCCTTTGCAAATCAGTATTTCATTCTTAGAGGACAAGACTCTAGCACTTTGGCTTATTTCAATCCGTTTGAAAATACAATGCACAGCATAATAAAACATAAAGCATTTGGTATTGATCCAAGAAATGCAGAACAAACTTTTTCTTTACATGCTCTTACAAATCCGAACATTCAACTAGTAGCACTGACAGGTAAAGCCGGCACAGGAAAAACTTTACTAGCATTAGCTGCTGCATTAGAGCAGAAAGAACAATTTAACCAAATACTTCTTGCTCGACCAATTGTTCCTCTTGCAAATAGAGATATGGGTTTTCTTCCCGGAGATGTTCAAGAAAAAATCACTCCATATATGCAACCTTTATTCGATAATTTGTCGGTAATAAAGCATCAATACAAATCGCATAGCAATGAATACAGATCTATTGACGAGATGCTTGATACTGAAAAATTAGTATTAAGTCCGTTAGCATATATCAGAGGAAGAAGTTTATCGAATTCGTTTTTCATTGTTGATGAAGCTCAAAATCTTACTCCTCACGAAATAAAAACTATAATAACAAGAGCCGGAGAAGGAACAAAAATAATTTTTACAGGCGATATTCATCAAATTGATTCTCCTTATTTAGATATTAAATCGAATGGATTAAGTTACTTAACTGATAAACTCAAAGGACAAGATATATTTGCTCATATAAACCTAGTAAAAGGCGAACGAAGCTATTTGGCAGAATTAGCCAGCGATTTATTGTAATAAATAAAATATTATTAAGCTTATAAAATTTGTGAAAGCTGTGAAGCTTATAGATGTGAAAGTATTATAAGAGTTATAAAGGAAATAACTTGAGTTCGATATAATATTTTTACATCTTTTTTGCAAACAGAATTTTAGATAGATTAACTTTGCGGTTTTAGAAATTTTACAATGACTACACAAAAATTAAAAAAAACTGTTGCTTTTCATACATTGGGATGCAAACTTAACTTTGCCGAAACCTCATCTATTTCAAGGATTTTTAAAAATCATAATTACGATATTATAGATTTTAATTCGGAAGCTGATGTATATGTTATAAATTCTTGTTCGGTTACTAATCATGCCGACAAGAAAAGCCGTCAAGCAGTTAGTAAGATACATAATAAATATCCAAATGCTTATATTGTTATAACCGGCTGTTATGCACAACTTAAATCGGAAGAGATATCGAAAATCGATGGTGTTAATCTTGTTTTAGGAACACAATACAAATTCGACATTTTAAACCTGATTAATAAACAAGAACAAAAAAAAGTTTATTCTTGCGAGATATCTGATGTTACAAACTTTAATCATGCACACTCGGAAGGAGACCGCACTCGTGCATTCTTAAAAGTCCAGGATGGCTGTAATTACAATTGCTCGTATTGCACAATACCTTTAGCAAGAGGGAAAAGCAGAAGTCCTAAAATTTCAGAAATAATTCGTGAAGCTAACAAAATTGCACAATCGAATATTAAAGAAATTATTCTTACAGGAGTGAATATTGGAGATTTTGGACAACAAACAAATGAAAATTTTCTTCAATTAATTATGGCATTAGAAAAAGTTGATGGTATTGAAAGAATTAGAATATCATCGATAGAACCTAATTTGCTTACTAATGATATTATTGATTTTGTTGCAAAATCGAAAAAGATTCTTCCTCATTTTCATATCCCTCTACAATCGGGTTGCGATGAGATATTACAAAAAATGCAAAGGAGATATAACACTTCATTTTTTAAGAACAAAATAACATACATTAAAAAACAAATACCTGATGCTTTTATTGGAATTGATGTTATAGTTGGATTTCCGGGAGAAACTGACGAACTCTTTAATTCAACTTATGAGTTTTTATCAGATATTGACGGATCGTATTACCATGTATTTTCTTATTCGGAACGACCAAATACTCAAACTATAAACATGAGTGGCAAGATTCAAGGTAAAATAATAAAAGAAAGAAGTAACATACTTAATAAATTAGCAAATGATAAGCTTCTACAATTCTACAAATCGAATATAAATACAGAAAAAAAAGTTCTTTTTGAAGCAACAAACAAAAACAATACTATGTTTGGGTATACCGATAATTATATAAAAGTAGAAACTGAATATAATAAAAATCTTATTGGTAAAATTAGAAGAGTAAAACTAAAAAATGTATCTTCAGATAATAATGTAGAAATTAAATTATTATAAAAATAAAATATTATGAATCTCGAAAATATATGCGAGCAAGTACGCAACATAACTAGCAAAACAGGGAAATTTATTCTTGAAGAGAAAAGCAAAATATCATCACAAAATATTGAAAAAAAGGGATTACATGATTTTGTTACATACGTAGATAAAACATCAGAGAAAAGAATTATTGATGAATTAAAAAATATTATTCCTGAGGCAGGATTTATTGCCGAAGAAAATACATCGACAAAAAGAGGAGATAAATATAATTGGATAATAGATCCTTTAGATGGCACAACCAACTTTATTCATGGACTTAGTCCTTTTGCCATAAGTATTGCATTAATGAGGGATAATAAAATAATTCTTGGTGTTGTTCATGAACTAAGCTTAGATGAATGTTTTTATGCTTGGGAGAATAATCCTGCATATTTAAATGGAGCAGAAATTAATGTTTCTACTATTAAAAATGTTAATGACAGTTTAATAGCAACCGGATTTCCTTATTATAATTACGAAAAAATTGAGCAATTTATGTCGTCATTAGAATATCTTATGAAAAATTCGCATGGCATTCGACGTTTAGGCTCTGCTGCAACAGATTTAGCATATGTAGCATGTGGCAGGTTCGAAGCTTTTTACGAATACAGTCTTAGTCCTTGGGATGTAGCAGCAGGTGCTTTTATTGTACAACAAGCAGGAGGCAATGTGTGTGATTTTAATGCTGAAAATAATTATATCTTTGGCAAAGAAATTATTGCTGCAAATAATTCTGTTTTTAATGAATTTCAAAATATCATTACTAAAATAATGAATACATAATTATAAAAAGATAATTATCTTAACTTTTTATTGAGCCAAAACAATAATAAGAAATAACAATATTAGAATTATATACAAATGACATTTTCAATATTAATTTTAATTTTTTTTAGTAAAGTATTAAGTATATTACCAAAACAAATAATGTACTTATTTTCAGATATACTATATTTCATTCTTTATTATATAATAAGATATCGCAAAAATATAGTATTTAAA
>Ga0190303_1000266_pt1 | contig 21618 bp, 24 predicted proteins | sample 48700701_MG_FD_161672 | JGI IMG/M metagenome (GOLD analysis project Ga0190303, IMG submission 161672) | Hydrothermal vent sediment bacterial communities from Southern Trench, Guaymas Basin, Mexico - 4870-07-0-1_MG | ecosystem: Environmental > Aquatic > Marine > Hydrothermal vents > Sediment ... | reverse complement strand
ATCGTAAAGATGTTATTGTAGTAGCTAGTGTATCTTGTATTTACGGAATAGGAGATCCAAAAGATTATAAAAATTCTATACTTATTTTAAGAGTGGGAGAAGAGTATGGAAGAGATAACTTATTAATTAAACTTGTTGATATGTTATTCACAAGAAATGATTTTGATTTTAATAGAGGAACGTTTAGAGTAAAAGGAGATGTCATTGAAATTTTACCGACATATTCAAAAACAATTGGAATTAGAGTAGAATTATTTGATGATGAAATTGAAAGAATAAGAAAGTTTGATATAGTAACTGGAGAGATAGTTGATGAATATTCAGTAATGTCTATTTATCCAGCTACTCAGTTTGTAACAAATAAAGATAAAATCTCAGAAGGAATTAAAAGAATAGAAGAAGAACTAGAAGAAAGAATTAAATATTTTAATGATAATAACCAAGTACTTGAAGCTCAAAGGATAAAACAAAGAACAAGATATGATTTAGAAATGTTAAAAGAAATAGGTACATGCAAAGGAGTAGAAAACTATTCACGTCATTTATCTTTAAGAGATGAAGGGGAGACACCATCAACATTAATGGATTTTTTTGGTGACGATTATTTACTTGTAGTTGATGAATCACATGTTACTTTACCACAAGTAAGAGGAATGTATAATGGTGATAGAACTAGGAAAACAACATTAGTCGATTATGCTTTTAGATTACCAAGTGCTCTTGATAATCGTCCGTTAAATTATGAAGAATTTAATCAAAAAATACATCAAGTTATTTATTTAAGCGCAACTCCGGGAGATTATGAATTAGAAAAAACACCTTATGTTGTTGAACAAATAATAAGACCAACTGGATTACTTGATCCTCGTATTGAAGTAAGATCTAAAAAAGGACAAATTGATGATATTGTAGAAGAAATATTAAAAAGAGTAGAAAGTAATCAAAGAACACTAATAACTACTCTAACAATAAAAATGAGTGAAGATTTAACCTCTTATTTAAAAGAAATTGGAATCAAAGTAACTTATTTACATTCTGGAATATTAACATTAGAACGAATTGAAATAATTAGAGAATTAAGACTTGGAACATATGACGTATTAGTAGGAATAAATCTTTTAAGAGAAGGATTAGATATTCCTGAGGTTAGTCTAATTTGTATATTAGATGCAGATAAACCAGGATTTTTAAGAAGTTCTAGAAGTTTAGTTCAAACAGTAGGAAGGGCAGCTAGAAATATAGATGGATTAGTTATTATGTATGGTGATAATATAACTGAAGCAATGGAGTACGCCATTAAAGAAACAAATAGAAGAAGAGTTATTCAAGAAAATTATAATAAACTCCATAATATTACACCTAAAACAATTGTAAAAGGAATAAGAGATTCTATTTCTGTAAAATTAGAGGTTGATGATAAAGAAATCAAAAATTTAAATGAAATGACTAAAACAGAAAAAGAAGAAGTTATTAAGAAACTAAATAAAGAAATGCGTTCTGCGGCTGGAAAACTAGATTTTGAAAGAGCTGCGGAATTAAGAGATATTATTATTGAAATTAAAGGAATGTTATAATTAGAGGTGACAAAGTATGAGAAAAATGTTATTAGCTATATTAGGGGTATCGTTAATATTTTTAACAGGATGTACTAAAGATATTTACATTGAACCTAATAAAATATCTGTAGTTTTTGAAAACCCCCGTTATGAAGGAACAAGTTTTTTTATTGACGTTAATATTACAAATGGGCTTTCAACTGATGAATATGTCGGGTATATGGAATTTGATATTTATTCTAGTGATGAAGAATTGTATATTGCTGGAGCTGGATTTGATATTGAAGAAACTATTCCTAGTCATGATTACATAACGGTTGAATTAGAATTTGAAAATGAATTTGTATTTATAAATGAGAATACTTTTAATGAATCAGGAAGTAATTTAAGTGAAGTTGTTTTATATTTTTGGATAGAATAAAAAAATAGATGGAAATATTCCATCTATTTTTCTATTAAATTAACAATTAAAATCCCTCCACCTAATACAACAATAGTCCAGACGATAAAAAAGATATCAAATCCTTTTTTACCCATCATTTTAATCATTGTTTTCACTTTAATGTTGTTGTATAGAATAGGTGGTTTCATAAGAATTAATAGTAAACAAAGCATTCCATAAATAATCAATATTATGCCAAAAGTATACATTTTTTCCTCCTTTTAAATATTTGTTCTTTTAAAATATAATTTCATTAATAAGTATAAAGCTCCTAGATTATATAAAACTCCTATAATAAAATAAACTAAGAAGGTAAAATTATAATCTAGTCCTGGAAGTAATTCCATTTCTATCATTCTTGCAGACCAAAATCCCGGAGCAACAATTAAGAATATTTCTTGCCAGTTAGTGACATAAAAAGCAACAATAGGCAAAATAAGAATCATTCCTGTTATCTTCATAATTACAAATCCCTCTACTTTATTATTAGCAAATGAATTTACTATAAGGGTAACTCCAGGTGCTTGAAGTGAAGCGACAACCGTAATAAGTATCATTTCCCATAAAGTAGCATTAGGCAAGAAATTAGTAAACAATATGAATATTATTGTCGCTATAATTCCAAAAACGAAACTTAATACTACCTTAATAGTTATATAATATCTTACTGAAATAGGTGTTATTTTTAGAGACATTAAAACTTTATCATCTTTATCATCTAATAAAGTAAATCCCATTAATGCGCCAAACATATATGATGTCATTAGAATAAGGAACATTACTATTATTTCAGAAACCAAGCTAGTTTCTGGAGTGTGTGTATCAACATATGGTACAAGTAGATATCCAATAAATCCTAAAATAATTGGATATATTGCGAAAAACATATACATTTTATCTCTAGCAATATTTCGTAACTCAGCTTTTATAACTGTTTTAATCATTGTTATACCCCACTTTGTTTTACTGCATAATTTTGAAATTTAGGTAATGCATATAATTTATATAGTAAGATACTTCCAAAAGATAGATAACCTAAACTTAAGTAATATTTATATGTTATTATAGTTCCTTTGAATCCGGCATTTATAATTTCACCGGCTGATTGAATTGGATTTATTAATAAAACCAATTCCCAAAACTCTCCACTAATAATATTTAACATTAATAAAATATATGGTGCCATCATTATCATTGAAAAGGTCATTACCATCATTAATACTCCAGTAAAATCTTTTGAAAAATAAGCCATTACTATTCCTATTAAAGTATGAGATATTGTAGCAACAAAGATTCCTAAAAATAATAGAAAATAATGCACCTGTACATCTTTAATGACAACGAATACTAATATTAATAATGCTGATGAAAACATATTGTGAAGTGTGTTTGCTAGTAACTTTGATAATAACAATTCTGAATTTGTTACTGGAGTTACTAACATAGTTGATATTGTTGATTCGTTTTTTTCAAAATACATAACTGCTCCAACATACATTAAAGACATCATAGTAGCATCTATTAAAATAACTATTGGTAATAAGGTTGCTAAAAAGTCGGCATTTACAAAGTACAACATCACTCCCCAAACAAATGCTAATAAGACACTAATGAAAGTCATGTTATATTTATTTAAACGATATAATTCACCTTTTACAAGTACCATTAATCTACTATTCATTTTTAAGGCTTACTCCTGTTACTTTGATAAATATGTCTTCTAGTGTTGTTTCCCCACTATGTAATGTTTCTATTTCTTTAGTTTGTAAAAGGTTTATAAATTCTTTATTTTTACCAATACCATCTAACGGAAATTCTACTTTTATAGTTTTTCCTTTTTCTTTATATTCTAATGTCATTGATCTTTTTCCGTATTTTATTTTTAAGTTTCTAGGAGAATCCATTTCAATAATTTTACCATCAACAATAAATGCAACTCTATCGCATAGTTGATCAATATCGCTCATAATATGAGAAGTAACAAATACGGTTCCACCATTATCTCTAAATTCTCTAATCATATCTTTTAATATCATTGCGTTCATAGGGTCGAGTCCATTAGTTGGTTCATCTAAAAATAACATATTTGGGTTATTTAATAACGCTCTTACGATATTTAATCTAATTTTCATTCCTTTGGAATATTCACCAACCATTTTATTTCTATCTTCCCAAAGTCCTACTCGTTTCATTAATGATTCTACATCCCCATGTTTCTTGTATAGTTGTAAGAAAAAATCAATGTTTTCCATTGCTGTCATTTTAGTGAAATGAATTGGCATTTCAAAACTTACGCCAATTTCTTCATAAAATTCATCACTATATTCTGTTATATTTTTCCCATTGTAATAAATATTTCCTTCAAAGTTTTCAAGTATTTTAATCATAATCATTTGAGTAGTGCTTTTTCCAGCTCCACTTGGTCCTAAAAAGCCGAAAATTTCACCTTTAGCAATATTAAAACTAATTCCTTTTATCGTATTCTCTGGATTTTTTGGGTATTTAAATTTCAAATTTTCCACTTTAAACATTGTTCCACCTATTCTATACCTTTCTTAAAGATAAATATTGTTTTATCGATTTTATTTAGAAGACTATTATAATTTATATCTCCTGATGAAAATTCATCTAATACTATATTATTTGTTAAAGAAATAACTAAATCTGCGAGTACTTGAGAATCTATTTCTTTTCTAATAACTCCTTTTGATTTGTCCGCTTCAATATAGCTAATGTAATATTCTTTAGTAAGTTTTAATCCGTCTCCCATAAATTCTTCAAAGAGTGGTCCTTTTGTATTGATGAATATTCTAAATATTTCAACATATTTCGGATTATCAATAGAAAATTTAATACCTTGAGCATATAACAATTTAAATAATTCTAAAAATGATATTTGTTCTTCATTAATGAGAAGATCTTTCATATACTCTAATTTCTTATTTTTTATTATTTCAAAAACATAGAAGTATAAATCTTTTTTATTAGTAAAATACTGATAAAAACTTCCTCGAGGGATATTTGATTGTTTAATTATATTTGATAATTTAGCTTCTTCAAAACTACGCTTTGAAAACTCTTCGATAGAGGAAGATATAATTCTATTTTGTTTATTCTTTGTTAAATTAAAAAAAGTTTTTGTAGGAATTTTAATCACCTCCTATGACGGCGCTGTCACTTTTATACTAACAGTACTTTTATTATATGTCAATAATGCTTATGACAATGATGTCATATTTAATTTCCTTTTGTTTTTTTACTGTTGTGGTAAAATAATATTACGAGGAGGAATTATTATGGAAACTTTTATTTTTATATTAATTATTACATTTATCATCGGATCTTTTTCTTTTAATCTATGGCTATCAATATTAAACTATAAACATCGTACGTCTCCTATTCCTGACGTTGTTTCAGATATTTATAATAAAGAAGAATATCAGAAATGGTTAGATTATTCAATGGAGAATTATCGTTTTGGATTAGTTTCATCTGTTGTGAATCTTATTATTATGTTAGTATTTTTGTTTGTTGGTGTTTTCCCATATATTAATAGTATATCAACTAGTCTTTCTAGTAATTTATATATTCAAATATTAATATTTTTAGGAATATATTACTTTATCAGTTTTTTTATTAATATTTTCTTTTCATATTATAGTAATTTTTCGATTGAAGAAAGATATGGATTTAATAAAACAACAAAGAAAACTTTTTTTATTGATAAAGTTAAAAGTCTTGTTTTAACGATTATTTTTGGTGGTGGACTTATATACTTATTGAGTACTCTTTATTATGAAGTTGGAAATATGTTTTATTTATATGCTTGGGTAAGTATTGTTTCTATATTGGTTTTTGTAAATTTATTTTATGTTAAGCTAATTGTTCCGATTTTTAATAAATTAAAACCATTAGAATATCCTGAATTAAAGGAAAGCATTGAACAATTCGCAAAAAAAGTTGGATATGAAGTTAATAAAATAAGTGTTATTGATGCATCTAAAAGATCGACTAAATTAAACGCATATTTCGCTGGATTCGGGAAATTAAAGCAAGTAGTATTATATGATACTTTAGTAGAAAAAATGTCTGTTGATGAAATTGTGGCTGTTTTAGCGCATGAAATTGGACATAGTAAGCACAAACATATTATTTCAGGAATGTTTCAGTCTATTATTGTTTTTTCGATTTATTTAGGAGTTTTATTATTCACTCTTAATTCTCCGGAAATTAGTATGGCATTCGGATTTACTAATGCTAATTTTGGATTTGGAATTATTATTTTCTCGGTATTGTTATCTCCAATTTCAATTTTAATAGAAGCTATTTCATCAGGTATTTCAAGAAAACATGAATATCAAGCAGATGAATTTGCAAGTAAGAATTGGTCTAAAATCCATATTGAAAATGCTTTAAAAGTTTTAACTAAAGAAAACTTTTCTAATCTTACACCTCATCCGCTGTATGTGAAACTTACTTATTCTCATCCACCTGTAGCTGATAGAATAAATATGATCAGAAAAAATGGTGAATAAAGATGATAAAACATTCATTTTGGTTAACATTTAGAATAGTTGCTTTTATTATTGGGTATTATGTTTTGAGTATGTATATAGATGATATATACATTATTATTGGGGTAGTTGTTATTTCAATTCCGATGATTATTTATAATTATATAAATAAAGGAAAATATGAATACCTTTTAGAAATTTTATGTGATCCTTCTAAATATACAGAAATAATTAAAACGAAATATATTAAGAAGGATGAATCAATATATCAATTATGTTTAGCTTATGGATATGTATATTCAGGTGATTATGATAATGCTTTGCTAGCTGTTAATAAGGTTGATCATCTAGTTGTTGAAAAAAGTTTAAAATATAACCTTATGTATTATATAGTTATGTTAAAACTAGCTTATAATAATCAAGATTTAGACGAATACAATATCTTGTTATTAAAACTTCAAAAAATAGAATTAGATAAAAATAATAAAATTGATATTAAAATATTTGATATACCAGTTTATATGTTAGAAAAAAAATATACAGAAGTTATTGAGCTGTTACATGAGTTGATTCCACTTCAAAGAAAAAGGTTTATATTAATGGAATTAGAATATTATTTAGCATTGGCATATCTTGAAGTAGGAAATAAGATAGATGCTATCGCGGTATTAGAGTTTGTTAGTAAGGAAAAATATCATTTAATCTATAATAAATTAGCCTCTGAGTTATTAGAAACAGTTAGAAATCCTGTTTAGGAAAAAACAAAATATCAATTTTATTAATATTTTTAATAATAAAATTGATATTTTTAATTTAAATATTAATATTATTAATTATTTTTTTAAAAAAACTTGACAAACAAGAAAAAGTTTAATATTATTAAGGTGCAAGTTAAAAAAATTAATAAATGATTCAATAAAATTATGGAAATGGTGGTGAAAATGGTGAATAATGAAATAATTCTTCGAAAAATTGAAGATAACGAAATAACTGCGTATGATGCTTATAATAAATTATATCCAGTTGAAAAAAATAAAATTGGGAAAAGAGCTTTTTTTGTAAAGATAAATATAAAAATTCCAAATGAAGGAAAAAGCCTTAATGCTTTTCTAAGAATATTATTTGCTATTCCAATACCAATTATATTTGTGAAAATAATATTGAGACTATATGGAAGATATAGTAATGGTAACGATATGGATTTAAAACAATTTGCTAAGATTTTGAAATATTCTAAAAATACTAAAATATCAGTTGAGTCAAGTGAAGCACTTGTTGATATTAAAATAATGTAGGAGGAAAAAAAATGATTAATAATGTTATAGGTAAATGTCCAATATGTGAAAGTGATTTAATTGTTACAAAATTACAATGCCCTAATTGTAAAACAGAGATAGGTGGATCGTTTCAACTATCAAAGTTCAACTATTTATCAAAAGAACATTTATATTTTATTGAGGTTTTTATTAAAAATCGCGGAAATATTAAACAAATTGAAAAAGAATTAGGAATTTCATATCCAACAGTGAAGAGAAATCTAGATGAAGTAATTAATAGTTTGGGGTACCAAGTATCTAACGTTGAACAACATAAAAAAGAGGAAATATTTAAAAAACTTGAAAAACATGAAATTACTGCGCTAGAAGCCGCTAAATTATTAAAGATGGAGTTATAATTATGTACGATATTGATAGTGTTTATAACAAGTTTACTTATAGAAAAGACGAATTAGAAATACTTATTAAAGAATTAGATTATAAAAGAAGATATAAGAATAAATAGTAACGGAAAGGTGATATATATGAATAATGATAGATTAAGAATATTAGAAATGATTGAAAATAAAACAATAACAGCTTCAGAAGGTGCGGAGTTACTTAGCGCTTTAGACAAGTCTAGTGATAACGTACCAATTCCTAAAAAAGTGAAAAACAGTTTTAAAATGTTTAAAATAAAAGTTATATCAGCTGATGGTGATAAAGTAAATGTTCAAATTCCATTAGAATTTGCGAAAGTAGCATTGAAAAATGGAAAAGGATTCATGAAAATTGATCAAATAGATGATATGGATTTAGATTTAGATTTAATTCTAGAAATGATTAATCAAGGAACAATGGGAAAAATAGTTGATATTGAATCAGCTGATGGTGACGTAGTTGAAATAGTTATTGAATAACTTCTTTCCTTTAGGACCTTCGGGTCCTTTTGTTTGTGTGTGTGGAAATTTAACTTTCAGCAGCTACTTTATTGGAGTTATCATAAAAAAGTATCTATTGGTTTTGTCATTAAATCCTAATAATGTGATATAATAGTATTATTAGGAATAATATTTTATATATGTATGAGCATATTGCCTTATTTATTATAAAATTATTCAAGCAAAGGGTGTTTTTTATGATTGAAAAGAATGAGTTTTACGAAGTAGAGTTTGTGGATATGACTCATGATGGAATGGGAGTATGCAAAATTGAGGGATATCCTGTTTTTGTATCAAATGCATTAAAAGGTGAAAAAGCTAAAATTAGAATTATTAAAGTTAATAAAAGTTTTGGGTTTGCTAGATTAGTTGAAATTCAAAGTGAATCACCTTTTAGAAAAGAACCTATATGTGATCATTTTTATGAGTGTGGTGGCTGTAATTTAATGCATATGAATTATCAAATGCAGTTAGATTTTAAGAAATATCGTACAAAAGAAACACTTAGAAAATTAGGAAAAATCGAAGCAACTGTTCATGAAACAGTTGGAATGATAAATCCATATTATTACCGTAATAAATCAGTAATACCTTTTGGTGAAGTTAATGGTAAAATGGTTTCAGGGTTATTTAAAAATAGAACTCATGAAATAATTGATATGAAGAAATGCTATATTATTCCTAAAATAACAACTGATATTGTTAAGTATTTAAAAAATATTTTTATGGAATTAAATATTCCAGCTTATAATGAAAACTTAAGAACTGGTGTTATTAGACATGTTATTGTTAGAAATTCATACAAATATGATGATATTTCAGTTACTATTGTTACTTTTACATCTAAATTACCTAAAAAAGAGATTATAATAAAAAAACTAGCTGCCAGATTTAAAAGAATAGTTTCTATTGTTCAAAATTATAATCCTGATAATACTAATATTGTATTTGGTAGAAAATCAAGAATTTTATTTGGAGAAGATTTTATTAAAGATGAAATAAATGGAGTGAAATTTAAAATATCACATCGTTCATTTTATCAAGTTAATCCTATTCAAACAGAAGAACTATATAAAAAAGCAATTGAATATGCAGATTTATCAAGTGATGAAGTTATTATTGATGCATATTGTGGCATTGGAACTATAGGATTAAGTGTTGCTCCTTACGCAAAAACAGTTTTAGGTGTTGATATTGTAAAACAATCAATAGATGATGCTAATTCTAATGCTAATTACAATGGCATTAAAAATACAAAATTCGTTACTGGAAAGGCTGAATCAGTTATTAAATCCTGGAAAAACTATGATGTAGATGTTTTATTTATTGATCCGCCTAGAAAAGGATGCGACAAAGAATTTTTGAAAACAATTGCTGAAATGAAAATCCCGAAAATTGTTTACATTTCATGTAATGTTTCAACATTAGCTCGTGATTTAAACTTCTTACAGGCACATAATTACGATGTTGTAGAAGTTACACCATATGATATGTTTCCGCAAACAAGTCATATTGAAACAGTTACTAAATTGAGATTAAGCAAATATTAAACTATACTAAAAAGATAGTAAAGGTAGTGACAAGATGAATCTTGCTAATATCAATGGACAAATGTTTCTAATTGCACATATTAATAATAGTTATATTGACAATTTTTTAATTATTGATGGAGTAAAAAAACCGAGATATTCTCGGTTTTTCTAGCGGTATTAGTAACATGGATATTTTAACTAAAAAAAGATTATTAAATAGTAAATTAAGTATAATGTTAATAAGAAATATAATTAATATGATATAATATGTTGAAAGTTGGTGTAGTATGGAAATGGAACCGTTATTAAAAGTAAATCAGGAAGTATTAGTAACAATTAAACGTTTAGGAATCAATGGAGAAGGTATTGGCTTTTATAAAAGACAAGCTGTTTTTGTTGATGGTGTGTTTCCACCTGAACAAGTTGTTGTAAAAATAACTGAGGTACAAAAATCATATACAAAAGCAGAAGTAGTTAGAATCAAGGTTAAAGCAGCTAAAAGAGTTAAACCTTTTTGTAGACATTATGCTGAATGTGGAGGATGTCAAATTCAACATATTGATTATGATGAACAGTTAGCTCTTAAAGAGGAAATGTTAATTCAAGCATTTGATCGTTATACTAACTTAGATGTAAATATAATTAAATTTAATAGTATGATTGGAATGAATAATACTAAACATTATCGATATAAGGCTCAAATGCCTGTGAAAAACACTGAATATGGGATGACTACAGGATTATATAAAAAAGAATCAAATGAATTAGTTCCTATAATTGATTGTCCAATTCAAAATGAAAGTATTAATCGTGTTAATCAAAAAGTTTTAGAAATATGTGATAAATATGAAATATATGCGTTTGATCCTTTAACTATGAGAGGATTAGTTCGATATATCGTTGTTAGAACATCTAATTTTAATGATGAAGTACAAGTTACTTTAGTAATAACTATCTTTAATAAAGCATTAAAAGATGCAGCTAAAGAAATTATTAAAATACCTGGAGTAGTAAGTGTAGGGATATCAAAAAATAGAGATGTGAAAAATATTGAGATATTTGGAAATGAAGTTGAAATATTAGAAGGTAAAGATTCAATAACAGAGGGAATTAGTGATATAAGATATCATTTGAAACCAAAATCATTCTATCAATTAAATCCCCAACAAGCTATTAAATTATATTCAGAAGTGAAAAAACATTTAGATTTTTCTATAGATAAAGTAATAGTAGATGCATATAGTGGTTCTGGAGCAATAAGCATGTATTTAGCACCTTTTGCTAAGAAAATTGTTGGTATAGATATTTCAAAAGAATCAACATATAGCGCAAGACATAACATGAAAATAAATAAATTTGATAATTTAACATTTGAATTAGGAGAAGTGAAAGATGTACTGGCTTCATATTATAATAAGGGATTTAATCCAGATGTAATTATTTTTGATCCACCAAGATCAGGATTAGATGTAAAAACTTTAGATTTATTAGTTAGAAAAGTCGTAAAGAAGATTATTTACATTTCTTGTAATCCAAGTACATTAGCGAAAAATATAAAAATATTATCAAAAAAATATAATATTCAATCAGTTACACCATTAGATATGTTTCCGCATACATCTCATATTGAGAGTATCACAGTTTTGACAAAAAAATAGTAATTAAAGGTGGCTTTACCATTTGGTAAAGCCACCTTTAATTATCAAAAATATAAGAATAATCATCTTGAATTATTGAAATATTTATGGTAATATTGGCATATATTATATATCGTGTAACGATATATAATAAGCCGATATATGGAGATGACATTATGAATAAAAGAATACTAAAGGTTTCACCATTAACAGAATCTTCGTTCTATATTTTATTATCGTTACAAAATCCGCTTCATGGCTATGGAATAATAAAAAAAGTAGAAAGACTTACTAACAACAGATTAAAACTCGCAGCAGGGACAGTATACGGTGCAATTAATACATTACTGAAGAATAAGTTGATTGAGTTAACTGATGAAAGAAATGGAATTAGAGGAAAGAAATATTATCGAGCAACAGTATTGGGAAAAAAAAGAATATATCATGAAATAGATCGATTACGTGAAATGATAAATAACGGTATTAACGAAATTGGCGATTATTATGAATAACATCGTAATAATTTTTAACAAAACTGTGAAATATTAATACAAAAAATATATTATACAGGTAAATACCAATCATGATTTAAGAATTATGCTAATTTTTTGTTAAATTTTTTTAATGTAATTATTCTGTAATTATTGTTATGAGGTCGTCTATACTAGTTATCCACATTGGTTATCCACACTCTAATTTGACTTGAAATGTTCTATGAAGGATGATTAGTTGTTTCACTATTTCAATTCAATTGACAATTGATTATAACTCCATTATAATAACTATATAGTCAGTGAGTAGGTGGTCATTATGGGAATTAGAAGCGAGTCAAAGAAGAATACAAGGAATCTCTTATTAGAAAAAACGGCTTTATTACTTAATAATAAGGGATTTTTAATGGTGTCGTCTAAGGATATTTCTAGGGAATGCAATCTTTCTCAAGGAACACTTTTCCTTCATTTTAAAACAAAAGAAAATCTCTTGAATACAATCATTAATGGCAATATCAATCATTTCGTTAAAGAGCTTAAAAAAAGGTGTAATGTTAATGATAATAGAGAATCATTTTTAAGGAGCTTTATTGATGTTGTAATTGATAATGAATCATTTCTTTCTAGAGCTTGTAAAGATCTATCATATTTGAATGATGATTTGAGAAAAAACTTATTAAATTTGGAAATTCTAATTAAAAACTTATTTTTTGATAATCTAAGATTAAATCCTGGAATTAAATTAAGTATAGTAGATACATTTATTTCTATTGATGCATTTATTGCTCAAATTCAAAAGAATCTTTTAGAAAAAGAAGTTTATTCAGAGTTCAATAGTATAATTCGTCAGAGAAGAGGAAAAATTTTTAAATTATATAGAACTCTTTTCCTATAACTTATAATTTTTGTATTTTCATTTCATTTTGAAAATAAAATTTTCATAAATATGTTTATGAGATACGATTTTTTTGCAATTATTTTGGATTATGCTATAATAAATGAGATTTTAAAAGGTTGTGATTAAAATGAAGAAATTTAAGAAATTATTTTTTGGAACATACATTAAAGGGTTTGTAGTATCGTATTTCTTGTTTTTAATGACAGGGGCTATCTTACTTAAGTTACCTATATCAATACAAGCAGGACAATCATTAAGCTGGATTGACGCCATTTTTGTTAGTGTAAGTGGAATGAGTACGACTGGACTTACAACTGTTGTTGTAAAAGACGTTTTCACTATTTTTGGACAAACAGTATTAGCTTTTATTTTACAATTCGGTGGGATAGGGCTTATTATGTTCGTGTCAATATTTTGGCTTCTTGGACGTAAAAAAATTAGTTTTAGAGAACGTACTATGATTATGACTGATCAAAATCAGATTGGTAGGTCAGGTATTGTTAGATTCATTAAAAATGTTTTAATAATGATTGTATCTATTGAAATTATTGGATTCTTAATAATGGCAAGTCATTTATATTTTTCCGGATATTTTGATTTAGGCTCTTCTTTATTTCAAGCGTTCTTTTTAACGATATCAATGTTTACTAATGCAGGGTTTGATATTTCCCCAGGTGGAGATAGTTTATTCATGTACAATAAAGATTATTTTATGCAGTCTTTAGCAATGTCATTAATGGTTTTAGGAGCAATTGGATTTTGGCCGTTAGCAGAGCTCAAAGAATGGATTGAATCTAAATTTAGAAAAGTAAAATTTGAATTTTCATTATTTACTAAAATATTAGTTAGTATGCATATAGGATTATGGATTGTAGGTGCAGTGATAGTATTCATTGTAGAATATAATGGATATTTTGCAGATAAGGGTATTATTGAAAGTATTTACTATTCATTATTTATGTCTTTAACTACACGTAATGCAGGATTTGCAACTTTAAGTATGACAAACATGAGTCAAACAATTCAAATATTTTTTGGAATTCTAATGTTTATTGGATCAAGTCCTAATAGTGCAGGTGGTGGAATTAGAACAACAACATTTTTATTAACTATATTAGGTATATTTTCATTTTCTAGAGGAAAAAAACAAGTTATTATCGGAAAAAGATCAGTTAAGTCAGATACTGTTTATAAGTCAATGATGGTGCTGATTTCAGCAGCAATACTCATTTTAACTGGAGCACTTATAATGTCATATACTGAACCATTTGAGTTTAAAGAAATATTTTTTGAATTAAGTAGTGCATTTGGTACTACCGGGCTCAGTTTAGGGATTACCAGCGCTTTATCTTCTGTAGGTAAAGTAGTGCTTATCTTCACAATGTTTATTGGTAGAATTGGTATTCTAGCTTTGCTTCTAATATTTAGAGGAAATAAAGTAGGTTCCAATATTAAATATCCTGAAATTGATATGATAGTAGGATAAGAGTGAGAATTTTTCTCACTCTTATTTTTAAAAAATGTTAATAAAAAACTGCATCTCCACCTTTCTCATAGTAATTTACGAGAAAGGTGGAGGTGCAGTTTTAGATATTCTTTACTTAGTCGATTCTCTTTCTATTAAATATACAGGTAATATAGAATGGATATCCTTAATTTTTTTCTTGTTAATCATCATAATAAGTTTATCTATAGCGGATATCCCAATATCTACAATTGGCTGAACTATCGTTGTTAAACCAGGATTAAGAACTTCACAAAGTTCAATATTATCAAATCCAATTACTTGAACATCTTTTGGGACTTCATAACCTAGTTTCTTTAAAACACTAATAACATAAATAGCGATAATATCACTACTACAGAAAATTCCATCAACATTAGGATGTTTTTTAATAAACATTTCAATATCTTTTAAATCGGGAGTTTTAAAATCTAAATCAAAACTATTTACCTCAATATTATTTTCGTCCATCACTTGATAGAAACCTCTTGAGCGGTCTACAACAGTAATTAAAACACTGGGACCTCTAAAGTGAATTATATTTTTAGCACCTGCAGAAACAAGCTTTTCCGCAGCTAATTTACCACCAAGAATATTATCGCTTGTAATTGATGGGATTGATTTATCAATAATATGATCAATAGTTAGTATTGGTATTTTTAAATCAAGGTATGATTTAATGCATTCAGTATTTGCTACTAATATAAGACCATCAATATTATATTGATTAAAGACGTTTATATATTTTTTTTCTAACACGATATCATCTTTGGAATTAAAAATCATCAATTTATAACCTCTACGAGTAATTGAATCCTCTAAAGATTCAATTAGCTCAGCAAAAAAGTAAGTCGAAATATGAGGAACTATAAGACCTATAATATTTGATTTTTTACGGAATAATGATCTAGCTAATTCATTTGGTATGTAATGTAAATCATCAATAACATCTTGAACAATTTTTCTTGTTTCAATATTTACATATCCGGTATTATTAATTACACGTGATACAGTTGCAACGCTTACATTAGCTTTTTTAGCTACATCTTTAATTGTCGGCATATCTATCACATCCTTTTATGTAATTCAATTATACAATATATATTCTAAAATCGTCATAAAAGTTTTTAAAAAGGGCTAAAAATGTTATAATATTTGTGATTGGAGTGATATTTGTGAGTTTAAAAACGAAAAAAGATTTAAGAAATCTTTTTATATACCAAGTATATAATAGAAATCATAATCAAAGTGGAACTTTCAATGAGTTTGAAAAAGATCTTGATAGAATTAAAAAATTAGGTGTAGATATGATATATTTACTCCCGATTCACAAGATTGGTCAAAAACGTAAAAAAGGAAATCTAGGTTGTCCTTACTCAATTCAAGATTATCGTAGTATTAATCCAGAATATGGGACAATAAATGATTTTAAAAATTTGATAAACGAAATTCATAAAAGAGGAATGAAAATAATGATTGATATTGTATATAATCATACATCTCACGACTCTGTCTTAATAGAAAATCATCCAGAGTATTTTGTTCATAATGAAAAAGGTGAATTTGCTAATAGGGTAGGAGATTGGACAGATATTGCTGATCTTGATTACACAAGTGACATTAGTCTTTGGCGGTATCTAATCGATTCTTTGCTTTACTGGGTAAAAATTGGTGTTGATGGCTTTAGATGGGATGTTGCTAGTCTTTTACCTAGAGAATTTTTAGAACAAGCTGAAGAAAGTGTTCATGAGGTGAATCCTAACATATTATTTTTAAGTGAATCAGTTCACGGTGGATTTGTAAGCTACTTACGAAACTTAGGTTATAATGCACTAAGTGAATCAGAAATATATCAAATATTTGATATGGCCTATGATTATGATACTCATCCATATTTTGAGGGATATCTCAAAGGAAAACTCCCTTTAAAACGATACTTAGAAGAACTACAAAAACAAGAGGAAATTTATCCTGATAATTATGTTAAAATGCGAAATTTAGAAAATCATGATTTTGGTAGATTTGCACCTATGGTCAAAAATGATTATTCAAAGATTTTAAATTGGACTTCTTTAATGTTCTTTAGCAAAGGAGCAACTATGATGTATGCAGGACAAGAGTATTGTGATAAAAATTTACCTAGTTTATTTGATATTGATAAGGTGAATTGGGATGGAAAAAACATTTCTAATATTGTAAGTAAACTTTCACGAGTTACAAAAGATAAAACTTTCAGTTATGGTAATTATAAAATCTTCATAACTGATAAAGATATATATTATGGTGAATATAAGTATGAAAATAAACATATTGTAGGTATTTTTAATTTAGGAAGTGAATTTGGAGAAATTGAAGTAAATATTGAAGATGGAATATATTATAATATTATTGATAATACTAACATTGTTGTTTCTAACAAGAAAATACAATTAAATAATACTCCATTATTATTTTGGGTAAAAAAATAATGAAAAAACTAATTATCCTTTTGTCTGTTATATTGATCATGACTCTTACCGCTTGTTCTTCTAAAGTTGAACCTGAGTTAGATTATTCATCATTTGAAGGACATATAATTACTTCTTATAATGACGCTGTTTTACAAAATGAAAACAAATATATTGTTTATTACTATAGTGCTTTTTGTTCGCATTGTGTGGAAGTTAAAGGTGACATTTTAAATTTCTTCAAAACTTTTGATTCTTTACCATTCTATTTTTTTAATATATCAGATGCATCTGATAGTTCTTTATTAGAAGAGTTTGTTGGAACACCTACTCTTTTTGTAATGTCTGATGATACTGTAGTTGAGTCATATATTGGAAGTAATAATATTGTTACTTTTATTGCTAAATACCAAAATATTGAATTAGATTATGATTCATTTTTAGATTTACAATTAACAACTTACCAAGAAGCATTAGACATTCAAAATGAAACATATATCATATATTATTATATAGAATCAAATCCTTACTGTATTCAAGTAAAAGATGCTGTATTAGAATGGTCATATACTAAGAGTGTTGGTGATATTTATTTAATGAATGGAGAGAATGTCATAAATCCTAATGACATTCCTGATGAATTATCAATACTTTCTTCTGCGACTCCTATTATTCTCGTAATGAGTAATGGTGAATTCACAGGTGAATATTATTCAGGTAGTAAAGAAGTATTACAATATATTTCAACTATTGGAGAAGGTAAAATTATAAATTTAGATTAATAAAAAAACAGGTGGTAAAATGAAAGAAACAGTAACAGTAATTGGGGCTGGATTAGCCGGTAGTGAAGCTAGTTATCAACTTGCTAAAAGAGGGTTTAAAGTAAAACTATATGAAATGAGACCAAAGAAATTAACACCTGCTCATAAAACAGGTCTTTTTGCGGAATTAGTATGTTCTAACAGTTTAAGAGCCGCAGGATTAGAAAATGCTGTTGGGCTATTAAAAGAGGAAATGAGAATGTTAGATTCTCTTATTATCAGATGTGCTGATGCTACTAAAGTACCCGCAGGAGGAGCTCTTGCGGTAGATCGAAATTTATTTAGTGGACTTGTTACTAAAGAAATAAGAAATAATCCATTAATTGAAGTAATTGAAGAAGAAATAACTTCTTTACCAAAAGGCCCATTAATTATTGCTACAGGACCACTTACAAGTGATGCTCTTTCAATAAAAATTAAAGAGCTTATTAATGAAGAATATTTATATTTTTATGATGCAGCTGCCCCTATTATTGAACTAGATTCTATTAATATGGATATATGTTATAAAAAAAGTAGATATGATAAAGGTGATGCTGATTATATTAATTGTCCTATGAATAAAAAGGAATTTGATAATTGGTATAAAGAATTAATAAATGCAAAAACAACAAAAGTGAAAAACTTTGAATTAAAAGTTTTTGAAGGTTGTATGCCTTTTGAAGAAATTGCTCGTAGAGGATATCAAACATTACTTTTTGGTCCAATGAAACCAGTAGGATTAATGACTCCGGATGGTATCAAACCTTACGCTGTGGTTCAACTTAGACAAGATAATAAAGAAGGAACGTTATTTAATATTGTAGGGTTTCAAACACATTTAACATTTGGTGAACAAAAGAGGATTATTCAGTTAATCCCAGGTCTTGAAAAAGCAAGTATAGTAAGATACGGAGTAATGCATCGAAATACCTTTATTAATAGTCCAACATTATTAACTAGAAATTATCAATTAAGAGGAAATGATAATTTATATTTTGCTGGACAAATTACTGGAGTTGAAGGATACGTTGAAAGTACTGGTAGTGGGTTATTATCTTCTATTAGTTTAGCGAGAAAATTAGAAGGAAAAGAAGAAATAATTTTTCCGGAAACAACTATTATAGGTAGTGAATCATTTTACATATCACATTCAAGTATTTCTAAATTTCAGCCAATGAACGCTAATTATGGTATTATTCAAAAATTAGATTATAAACATAGTAAAAAAGATCGTAAAAGATTATATAAAGAAAGATCATTAAGTGCTTTAGAAGAAATCATAAAAAAACTGTAGTTAGGAGGAATTCACTTGAATAATCAACAAATAATTATCTTATTTAAAGATTATCTTGGTATTGAACGTAGATACAGTGAAAACACTGTCATATCATACACAGATGATATTTATTCACTTGTGAATTTTTTAGATAATGAACAGTTTGGTGATTTATTAACTGTATCTTCTAGAATAGCGAGATTTTATACAGCGACACTCCATGAAAATTACAAACCAAAATCAATTTCACGAAAAATATCAAGTTTAAGAAGTTTTTATAGTTTTTTAAATCGAGAAGAATTAGTTAAGGAGAATCCTTTTTTGGATGTTGAATTACCTAAAAAAGAAAAAAAATTACCACAATTTATTTATCCCGAAGAAATAGAGTCATTGTTTAAGTCTATTGATACAACTTCTTCTTTGGGGAAAAGAGATAAACTAATTTTAGAAATACTATATGGTACAGGGGTTAGAGTTTCCGAGCTATGTTCTATAAAATTAAAAGATATTGATTTTTATCAAAATTTAATATTAATACATGGAAAAGGAAATAAAGATCGTTATATCCCAATATATAAAATATTATCTAAAAACTTAGAAGATTATATTTTAACAACTAGAAATAATTTTCTTAAAAGAGCGATAGATAAGGATAATGATACTTTATTACTTAATTTTAAAGGTACTTCTTTAACACAAAGAGGTGTTAGATATATTATTAAAAGAATTATTGATAATTCTACAGAAACGTTTAACTTAAGTCCTCATAAATTAAGACATACATTCGCAACTCACTTATTAAACAATGGTGCTGATTTAAGAAGTGTCCAAGAACTTCTTGGACACGTTCATTTATCAAGTACGCAAATCTATACTCAAGTTTCAAAAGAAAAATTAAAAGAATCTTATATGAATGCTCATCCTAGAGCTAGGAGAAAAAAATGAAAAATAGTAATATTAAAATAATAATTCTTTTTGGAATTGTTATCCTTATCTATTTATATTTTAATTTCTTAACAAATAAAATTATAGATGTTAATCCTAATATTATAATATTTGATATGAAATTATTTTATAGTCCAACCTTATTTTATAGTAATTTATCGCTATATGATGCAAGTATAAAATATTATTTAATTATATTTAGAGTAGTAGATATGTTTTTCCCTTTTGCATACTCAATATTGTTAATTCAATTATTATATAAGGTTAAATCAAAAATATACATAATTCCTATTATTGCTTTATTCAGCGATTTGGTTGAAAATGGATTATTAGCTTATAAAATGTTTGTTAATCAAGCATATAATGAAATAATTATCTATTTCTTAAACGCAGTAACACTACTTAAATTTATTGCAATTTTCATTTCAATAATTTCAATAATTATCTTAGTAATTAAAGAAAAAAGACTTACTTATGAGAAATAGATTTGAAGTATTAAATAAAATATTATATTAATATCTTAAATTTGTTTTAAAGAAAAAACAGTTAAAGATATTTTTAAACTAGATATATTTGAAAAAGGCGAACTCGCCTTTTTCTTTTGGAGTTTTACAAAATATAGTGATATAATAAATTAATAAGAAAATAATATAATTGAGGTGGAAAAATGAGACTTACCAAGAAAATATTTTTAGATTTAGCTATTTATATGATTGGATTCGGAATTTTAATAGGTATTTTATTTCCTATTTTTGCCTACGCAATAGGAATTCCACAAAATTATGTAATTAACTATGTCTTCATTACTGCATGTATATCCTGTGGAGCTGCGGTTGGTATATTAAATATTATAATAGTTCGTGTAATTGTTTTTAGAAGATTAGATATTTTATCTGAAAGAATGCAATATATAAATAAAAATCTTTTTAATCAAAACGAATATAGTATCGATGAATATTTAGATAAATATACAATTGAAGTAAATAGTGATGATGTTATTGGTGAAACATCAAAATCATTTAACACTTTAGTTAAATCGTTTTTTAAGATCATAAAAAGTGAAGAATCTAATAAGAAATTCACTGAAATTTTTACTAAAGAACTAGATTTAGAAAGATTAAGTGAAAAAGCAATTCATCATTTAATTGAATATACAAAAGCAAAAGCAGGAATGATATTGATTGATAAAGGTGGACGTATTGAAGTTTCATATAGTCATTTAATTAAAAATCCAAAAGGTATTGTAGAACTTGAAATAATTAATAAAGCTTTTAGTAAAAATAAAAGAACATTTTTTGAATTTCATAAAGAAATTAAAATTGAAGCTGGATTTATTGATTTTTCGCCTAGAACTATTTTAATTGAACCAGTTAGCT
>Ga0190303_1000265_pt1 | contig 21689 bp, 21 predicted proteins | sample 48700701_MG_FD_161672 | JGI IMG/M metagenome (GOLD analysis project Ga0190303, IMG submission 161672) | Hydrothermal vent sediment bacterial communities from Southern Trench, Guaymas Basin, Mexico - 4870-07-0-1_MG | ecosystem: Environmental > Aquatic > Marine > Hydrothermal vents > Sediment ... | reverse complement strand
CCAGCCAAGGGCGTCATGGCGGGGGTCAGACAGGGCGTTTTCGGGGGCGGTTCCGGTGCCGCGTTTGACTTGCAGGGTTGAGGGCGCGATTTGGACGTCGGCGCGTAGTTTGTACATGGTCAGGCGGCGGGCCAAGTCGTCAGCCGTTTCGGCGGGGGCGTCAAGGGTGATGGTGTCGCCGCGTTCCAGCAGGAAGAAATCGGTGAGGAATTTGCCTTGGGGGGTGAGGAGGGCGGCGTAGAGCAGGCCGTGTTTTAGTTTGGCCATGTCGTTGGTGATCAGGCCTTGCAGAAAGGTGGTGCGGTCTGTGCCGGTAATGTCATACAGTTTGCGCGTCATAAATCCATTCCCCATTCGGTGTTACGTGTAATATAGGGGATGTGGGGCAGGGCAACCAGAGGGGTTTGAGATGCGGGCGCCGTTGAGCATTATTATACCGGTATTGAACGCTGAAGGGGAGCTGCCGCATGCGTTGGCGTCGTTGATGGAGGGGGTCGAGGCCGGACTGGTGCGCGAGCTTGTGGTGTCGGATGGGGGCTCGTCCGACGGAACATGTGCGTTGGCGGAGGAGGCTGGTGGTTTGGTGGTTCATGGTGCTGCGGGGCGTGGTGGGCAGATGGCGCGGGGGGCTGATGTGGCTGGTGGCGCGTGGTTGTTGTTTTTGCATGCGGATACGGTGTTGGCGGATGGTTGGGCCGAGGTGGTTTTGGCGCATATTTTGGCGGATCAGCGGGCGGGGTATTTTAGGCTGCGGTTTGCGGCGGAGGGGTTTTGGCCGTGGTTTGTGGCGGGGTGGGCGAATGTGCGCTCGCGTCTGTTCGGGTTGCCGTATGGGGATCAGGGGTTGCTGATTTCGCGCGATCTGTATGATGCGGTGGGCGGGTTTACCGATATGGCGTTGATGGAGGATGTGGCGATGGCACGGGGGTTGCGGGGGCAGTTGTGCGCCTTACCGGTGGAGGCTTTGAGCAGTGCGGCGCGGTATCAGGAGGCAGGATGGGCACGGCAGGGGGCGCGGAACCTGTGGCGGCTGGTGCGGTATCTGGCGGGGGTTGATCCGGAGCGGTTGGGGCGGGGGTATTGAGGAGTGATGTAAGTGGAATATGTGTTTGTTACGAATAATAAGCGAGTTGGAGGAACGGTATGAAGAAATTAACAGTGCTTATTTATATGGTGCTATCGTCATGGGCGTATGCGCAGGAGTCGTCTTGTGTTTCGCGATCACAGTTCCTGAAAGGGGAATTCACAGCGGATTCAGTGCCGTGTGATCTGCTTTTTGCGGGGCCGCTAGAATATTGTAATCCTCGCGTTATTGAACCTTCTGAGTTTCAGGATGTCTCTGCCGCATTGGATTTCTTTGAATACTTCTTTGTGGGCCCGTATGGGAACAGATATCGGGATGAAAACGACATTTCTGAAATGGTCGCATGGGCAGACGGGATGAGGCTTCATGCGATTCTTGATGAGGAGACCCCAGAAAGCGCTACAATGTTATTCTATGTTCTAGCCACGGAAATCCTTTCAGCGCATTTATCGGAATTAGCGATTAAGGCTGATGAGGAAGCAAACTTTCAGATGCTCATAAGTCCAGCATTAAGGGGCCGGTATTTTATCTACAGATTGCCGAAATCGGTTTCCGAACTGGAGCGTGTTTTTGAATGTGCTGCCAGATGTGGTGATGCCGAGGCGGATATGGAAAAACTAACCAGATCGCCGGTGTTTTCCGCTTGTACGGGTGGAGTTGTAACCAGCACGTATTAGATGGGCCTGTGCCTTTGGGCTGCTCATCGGGCTTTGCAGCCCTTTTCGCAAATGAAGAAAACCGCAAGGTTTGATGAATGTTTACCGCCCGAACCAGCGTTGGGCGAAGCGGGTGAACAGGCCCAGTTTGGTGTTGGTGTCGGTGAGGGGCGCGCCGATTGCCGTGCCGCCGTTGGCGGGGTCCAGCGGGTTGTGGCCGCCGATCGGGGCGTTTTCCTTGAATTGCAGGCGGTGCAGGTCGGCGTAGATGCCGCCCCCCGCAAGCAGTTCTTCGTGGGTGCCTTGGTCGACCACGCGGCCGCGCTCCATCACTACGATTTTATCGGCGGACTGGATGGTCGAGAGACGGTGGGCGATGACCAGTGTGGTGCGCCCCTTTGACAGGCGTTCAAGGGCTTTTTGCACCACGGCTTCGGAGTGGGCGTCAAGGGCCGAGGTTGCCTCGTCCAGCAGCAGGATCGGGGTGTCGCGCAGGATGGCACGGGCAATGGCGACGCGCTGGCGCTGACCACCGGACAGGTTGGAGCCGCGCGGGCCTGCGGGGCTGTCCAGACCGTTTGGTAGTTTATCGAGAAAATCGGTGACGTGGGCGGCATCAAGTGCGTCTTTGAGTTGGGCATCGGTGACATCGGTGCGGCCCAGCAGGATGTTTTCGCGGATGGTTTCGTCAAACAGCAGCGCGTCCTGGGTCACCACGGAAAACATGCCGCGCAGGTCGGACAGGCCCAACTGGTTGATTGGGATGCCGCCAATGGTGGTGGTGCCGGACTGGGGTTCAACAAGGCGGGTCAGCACGTTGAATATGGTGCTTTTGCCCGCACCGGATGCGCCGACAAGGGCGGTGGTTTTACCGGCCTCGGCAATCAGGCTGGTGGCGTTCAGAACAGGGGTGTCGTCATAGGCAAAGGTAATGTTGGTGAGTTCCAGCGTGGTATTGCCTGCGGCCAAGGGGGCAGCGGGTTTGGCGGGGGATGTTATGGTGGGTTTTTCATCAAACAGCCGGTAAAGCCGTTCCAGACTGGCGGCGGCGACCTGCCAGATACCGGCGATGGCGCCAAGGCGGCGCATCGGCTGGAACGCCAGTGTCATGGCGGTAAAAAAGCTCATGAATTGACCGACGGTTTTTTCGCCCGAGATAATGTCGTGGCCGCCAACCATCAGCACTCCGAAAAAGCCGATGCCAGTGATGATGTCGATCATCGAGGGAATCATCGCGCGTCCAGCGGCGGTTTTGATTTCTGCGGTGACGATCCGGTCGATGATGCTGGTAAAGCGGCCCAGTTGGTATTGTTCCAGCAGGTTCAGTTTGATCGGGTTGATGCCGTGGAATACTTCGTCCAGACGGGTGGAGCGCTCAGCAGCGCTGATCCGCATCTGGTTGCTTTTGCGCCGGATGTAGCGTTGCAGGATATAGACCGGCAGCACCAGCAAGGGGGCGCCAATGATCGCCACTGCCGCCCAGAGCCAGTCGATCGACACAGCCACCCCCAGCAGCACAACCAGCCCGATAATATCGCGCCCCAAGCCTGAAATAACCACCGACCAGACGCCTTGAACCGCTGTGGTGTCGCCCTGCACCCGTTCCATCAGGGCGCCAGGCGGGTTTTTCTGGAAAAACACAGAGTCGAGCCGCATCAAGTGGTCCAGCAGGTCGATTTGCATTTTGGTCGAGGTTTTCTGGGCAATACGGGTCAGGATGGTTTTCTGGCTGACTTCGGTGATGGCACGCATGAAAAACAGGCCGAATATGATGCCGCCGACCCACCAGATCGCATCCGCATCGCCGCCAACGAACACATTGTCGAACATCGGTTGCAACATGTAGCTGAGGATACCTAAGGACGAGCCCTCCATCACCATCAGCACAAGGGCCACCAGCATCCACCAGATGTGGGATTTCAGGTAGTCGTGCCAAAGTCGCCGCATAAGTGTGCGGGAGGTGTATTGGTCATTAGTGGGGGATTTTGTCACGGTTGCCTGATCCTGTGGGGCAGTTGTTTTACCAGTTTATCCTGCGATGCGCGGGCTGGCAAGCGCCACTGGTGTTTAGGGGAAGCCCTGCGGGCCTAATATGCTTGAACCTTTAGAACTACTATTCCGGAATAGTGGAAATGTTTTTTGGCCGATGTGATGGGATTGATTTTAAAATATTTTCCAAGCGATTTCTGCCTTGCTGCTGTCTGGAATCCGGACCTATTTATCCTAAAAGAAGAAGGAGGAATTGACGCTTTGTGATTGAGGCAATAGCGTTTGTGGAAACCAATTGGAGTTACCCGCATGTCCCTATCCCATGGCCGCCCTTATCTTGCCATTCCTGGCCCGTCTGTTGTGCCGGATCGGGTGCTGCAAGCGATGCATCAACCCGCGCCCAATATTTACGGATCCGCCATCGAGCGGATGGTCGAAGGTATCGCCACTGATCTGAAGGTTGTGGCCCGCACCGAGCATAATGTGGCGATCTATATCTGCAACGGCCATGGCGCGTGGGAGGCGGCGCTGGCCAATGTAATGTCACGCGGCGACAAGGTTCTGGTGTTGGCGACGGGGCTGTTTGGTCTGGGCTGGGCCGGTATCGCGACAGGATTGGGAGCCGAGGTCGAGGTGATTGATTATGGCAATCGCACGGACATTGATATGGCGCGACTGGAGGCGGCATTGCGCGCCGACACGGCTGGCAAGATCAAGGCAGTGATGGCGGTGCATGTGGATACGTCAACTTCCGTTCGCAATGACATTGCCGGTGTTCGCGCGGTGATGGATGCGGTGGGGCATGGGGCGTTGTTGATGGCGGATTGCATCGCATCCTTGGCGGTGGACCGGTTCGAGATGGACGCGTGGGGCGTCGATGTTATGGTCGCGGCCTCGCAAAAGGGGTTGATGCTGCCGCCTGGATTGGGGTTCGTTTATTTCAACGATAAGGCGGATGCGGTGCGCGAGGCGGCAGATTGTGTCAGTTCGTATTGGGACTGGCGGCCACGGGCGCGGCCGGAGGGGTTTTACCATTATTTCGCGGGCACGGCACCGACGCATCATTTGTTCGGTCTGCATGAAGCGTTAAAAATGTTGGTGCATGAGGAAGGTGTGGAGGCGGCATGGGCGCGTCATGCCAAGCTGGCCGAAACGGTTTGGGCGGCGTTTGAGGCGTGGGGTGCGCAGGGGCCGGTGGAGTTGAACATTGCGGATGCCGGTATGCGCAGCCATGCGGTGACGGCGGTGCGCATTGGTGCGCCTTTGGGCACGGCGCTGCGTGATTGGGTGAGTGAGCGGGCCGGTGTGACGCTGGGCATCGGTATCGGCATGGCCCCCCCCGGTGATCCGGCATGGCACGGGTTTTTCCGTGTTGGTCATATGGGGCATGTGAATGCGCATATGGTGTTGGGGGTTCTGGGTGTGATCGAGGCGGGCATGGTTTCGCTGGGGATCGAGCATGGCGAGGGTGCGCTGGCGGCGGCGGCCAAGGTGGTTTCACAGGCTTAGGGGGCAAAGTTGTTGCAAGCGGTATGGATGACGGATTTGCATTATGCGGCGGCGGGGGACGTTGCGGGGGTTGATGTGCGGGCGCGGTTGGCGACGGCTGTGGCGCATATCAATACGCATTATGCGGGGGCAGCATTTTGCGTGATCACGGGTGACATGGTGCAATTTGAAACGCTTGTGGATTATCGGGCGCTAAAGGCGCAATTGGCGGCGCTGGATATTCCGTATCTGCCGATGGTGGGCAACCATGATGACCGGGCGATGATGAAGGCGCATCTGGATGTGCCGGACAATTGCATGGCGGATTTTGTGCAATATTCTGTGGCGACGGATGCGGGGCTGGTTTTGTGTTTAGACACCCAAAAAACGGGGTCAATCGCCGGTGCGTTTTGTGCGGCACGGATGGCGTGGTTAAAGGATGCACTGGACGGGGCAGGGGATGTGCCGGTTTTCATCTTTATGCATCATCCACCGATGGATCTGGATTTGCCGCGGCAGGATGAGATCCAGTTGGAGGAGAGCGCGGCGTTTCTGGATTTAATCAGCGCCTATCCGAATGTGCGCCATTTGTTTATGGGGCATGTGCATCGCGCCACGGCGGGCTCAATTCGCGGGATTCCCTATGCCACGATGCGGGCGGTATCGTTTCAAATCCCCGCCCCGAAACCTGATTGGGATTGGGACGGGTTTGTGCCGGTTTCGGAGCCTGCAAATTTGGGGGTGATTACCATCCGCAAAGATGCTGTGAACCTGCAGTATATCCAGTTTTAGGCAGGCGTATCAGCCAGTGCCTTGCACCAGCTTTCCATCGCGTTGGTGGCCAGTGGCATCGGGGGTTCCATGAATGTGATGTGGAAGTGGCTGCCCATGTCAGTGATGCCGATCGAGCGCGGGCGCACCGCCATAACATGCGGGTTCGGGAGTTTCATGCCGAAACAAAAGATGATGTTTTTGGCGTCCGCGATCGCATCGGCGATATCGCCGTCGATGGATTTTGTGTGGCTAAGGTGGTCGAAAATTCCGATGAAGGCGACCTTTGGGTGGGCATCGATATCGAGTTTTAGGGCGGTCAGGATGTCGTCAACGCATGTGTGGCTGGTTTCGGATTTGGGGATTTCCAGATCGAAGGTCGGGTACTTTTCCATCAGGATGGATTGTTTCATGGCTGCGTCCTTTGGTTGGGTTGGGACGGCTGAAATGGCATTGCCGGTTCGCATTGGCGATGTGGCAGTTTGTCCAGTGCTATTTGTATTTTCCAAATAAAAAGAGCATCGGAGTTCGCCCGCTCTTGGGGTGAATTCCGATTCCGGCTGATGCAAATTGCACATGGTGAAAAGATTTCATGCCTGCGGCGCGGATATTTGGGGAACGAAAATGGGGTTAGGTGACCAGTTCCATGAAACGGGGGCGGCTGATGTTGGCACCGCAAGCCAGCAGGCCGATGTTTTTACCCTCGCAGTGGGTTTTCAGCGGGCCAAGCGCACCTGTGAGGGAGGCGGCGCAGGCGGGCTCGACCATCAGTTTTAATGTCTCGTTCATCAGGCGCATGGTTTGGCGTAAATCGTCATCGGTGACGCGGACGATGTCGATGACATTGGCGCGGGTCAGTTCGTATGAATAAGGCAAGGCCGTGGGCGAGCCGAGGCTGTCGGCGATTGTGTCAACCTTATCAAGGGACTGGGGGCTGCCGGATTGGAAGCTTTGGAACATGCTGTCGGCGCCAAATGGCTCGACCCCGAAGATTTCGATATTCGGGTTCAGCAGTTTCAGCGCTGCCGACATGCCCGAGATCAGGCCGCCGCCGCCGACCGGTAGGATTACGACATCAAGGTTGGGCGCGTCAGCGAACAGTTCGGCGGCGCAGGTGGCCGCGCCGAGCGACATGTTGTAGCCCTCGAACGGGTGGATGATGCTGCGGCCCTCGGCCTCGGCAATCTCGTGCATTTTGGGGAACACTTCGAGGATGCTGTCGCAGAGTACCAGTTCGGCCCCTAAGGCGCGGCACCCGTCAATGCGGATCGGGTCAGCGGTTTTGGGGATGGCGATTTTGGCCGAGGTGCTTGCGGTTTTTGCCGCCCACGCCAAGGCCAGTGCGTGGTTGCCGCCGCTTGCCGCTGTGACGCCAGCGGCACGTTGATCGGGGGTTAGGGCTTCGACCGAGAGCAGATTTCCGCGAGCTTTGAACGAACCTGCTTTTTGAAACAGCTCCAGTTTCATGGTGGCGGTGCTGCCTTTGGGTAGCAGGTCTTCTAGGCCGGTTTGGCGCAGGTCCAGCGTGGGGGTGCGGATGATGCGACCCGCAATTTCCTGTTGGGCAGATTTGATGGTTTCTAACGTAATATCAGTCATCTATGTATTCCATGGGCCGTGGTGGTCGCCGGTTTTGTCCAGCCGTCTAAACCCGTGTTCACCAAAGAAATCGCGCTGGGCCTGGATTAGGTTGGTGCTGCCGCGTGCTGTGCGGATGCTGTCGAACCACGCCAAGGATGCGGATAGAACCGGCACGGGGACACCATTATTGATGCCAGCCGTGACCACGCGGCGAAGTGCGCCGATGGAGGCATCAAGGCGTGTGCGGATGGCGGGGGCGAGGATCAGTTCGTTTTGCGGCAGGTCGGTGCGAAACGCATCGGCCAAATCATCCAGCAGGGAGGAGCGGATGATGCAGCCGGCGCGCCAGATTTCGGCGATGCGGGGCATGTTTAGCTGCCAGTCGTACTCATCCGAGGCGGATTGGAGGACGCGGAACCCTTGAGCGTGGCCAAGGATGCGGGCGGCGATCAGGGCGTTTTCCAGATCGTCCGCGCTGGGCAGGTCGGTTTGGGTGGTGTCGGGATCGAGCAAGGGCTGGGCTGCTATACGGGTGTCTTTTTCCGACGACCACGAGCGGGCACCAACGGCGGCCTCGATCGCGCTGGCGGATTGGCCGAGTTTCAGCGCCTCGATTGCGGTCCAGCGGCCGGTGCCTTTTTGACCGGCCTTATCAAGGATCAGATCGACCATCGGTTTGTTGGTTTCAGGGTCAACGGCTTGCAGCACTTTGCCGGAAATCTCGATCAGGTAAGAGTGCAGCGGGCCGTCATTCCAGCCTGCCAGAAGGTCGCCAATTTTGGAGGCGGGCCAGTTGGCCGCGTCGCGCAGCAGGGCATAGATTTCGGCAATCGCCTGCATATCGGCGTATTCAATGCCGTTGTGCACGGTTTTCACGAAATGCCCCGCGCCATCGGGGCCGAGGTGATCAACGCAAGCGTCGCCCTCGAATTTGGCCGAGATCGCTTGCAGGACCGGTTTCAGTTGGGTCCAGCTGTGGTCTGTGCCGCCAACCATCATTGAGGGGCCATGCCGCGCGCCGCTTTCGCCGCCCGAAACGCCCATGCCGACGAAATGCAGATCATTTTTGGCCATCAGGGCGCTGCGACGGCGGGTGTCGTGGAAATTGGCGTTGCCACCGTCGATGATGGTGTCACCGGCGTCCAGCAGCGGGGTGATGGTGTCGATCATCATATCCATCGGTTTGCCCGACGGGATCATGAACAGGATCACGCGGGGGGTGGTCAGGCCTTGGATAAAATCCTTGAGCGTGTCGTGTGGGGCGAGGTTATTTACGAGCGCGCCGGCTTCTTTGATAAAAGGGGCGATCCAGTCCACCTCGCGGTTGGTCACCGCCACCTGAAAGCCGTTATCGGCCATATTCAGTGCCAGTGCGCTGCCCATTGTTCCCAATCCATAGACGCCGATTTGTGATTTTGACATGATGTGTTCCTTGTGTTGTTAGCGCAAACATAGACTAACGTTGTGAGGAATTCCAGCGGCTCACGGGCATTTGATACGGGCGTTCGCAAGCGCTTTTGGGAAAACGGTTTCAAGTAGATCGAGGTCAGTGGGGGTGCCTGCCGAGATGCGGATGCAACGGTCCTGCGGGGCGACAAAGGGCATGCGGGTGAAGATGCCGAGGTTTGTCATTTCGGCGACGATGGCGCGGGCTAAATCGCCGGTTTTGCCACAGTCGATGGTGACGAAATTGGTGGCCGAGGGTAGGGGGGCCAGACCGTTAGCGCGGGCAATGTCGCTGATCCGAGTGCGGGCGGCGCCGACCTTGGCGAGGGTTTCTGACAGGTAGGTCTGGTCCTGTAGGGCCGCAAGCGCGCCCGCTTGGCTGACGCGGCTCATGCCGAAATGGTCGCGGACTTTGGCGAAATTTCCGATCAGGTCAACATGGCCAATGGCAGCCCCGACGCGGGCACCGGCCATGCCGTAAGCCTTTGAAAAAGTGCGCATATGGATGACGTTCGGGTTGTCTGGCTGCATTGGCGGTGCGGTGCCCTCGGGGGCGAATTCGACATAGGCTTCGTCCAGCACCAACAGGCAGCCGTCGGGTAATCGATTGATCATATCGGTGACCACATCGGCGCTGTGCCATGTGCCCATCGGGTTGTCGGGGTTGGCGATATAGACCAGTTTCGCGTCTACCTCGATGGCTTTTTTGATCAACGCGTCGGGGTCTTCCATATCGTGTTTGAACGGCACCTGCACCAGTTCGCCGCCAAAGCCGTTTACATGGTAGTTGAAGGTTGGATAGGCGCCGGCAGAGGTGACGACTTTGTCGCCCGTGGTGACGGTCATGCGCACCAAGGAGCCAAGCAACCCGTCGATGCCAGCGCCGATGACGATGTTGTCCATGCTGACATTGTGGTGAGCGGCGAGGGCCTCGCGCAGATCATGGCTGGCTGAATCGCCATACATCCATGTTTGCGGCACCGCGTCCTGCATCGCCTTGATGGCTTTGGGCGAGGGGCCAAAGACGTTTTCATTGGCACCAAGGCGGGCCTTGAAGGGATGGCCAAGGGCGCGTTCCTGCACTTCGGGGCCAACGAATGGCACGGTGGAGGGAAGCGAGGTGATCAGCGGGGTGTATCTGGGTCCAGTCATACCGGATAGATTGCGCAAATTGTGCTTGGCGGCAAGGGGATAGGTTGAAAACATGCGTGGCATGCATATATGAGAATCACTCGCAACTACCAATAGGTGATATATGTCGATCAAATTAACCCGTCGCGGATTTCTGGCAACAACGGCTGCAGCTGGCGTTGTGCGCACTGTGCCGACATTGGCCACTAAAATCGGTGGTCGGCGGATATTGAAGATCGTTTATGACAAATCGCTGGGCATGATGCGGGCGGTTGAGCGAGTGGTTTACCATTAAACGGTGTGTATAGCGCTAAACGGTCAACGCCCTGCGATGCGCTAAAGCAAAACAGGGCGTCTTCCAAATGGGCGGTCATCGGCGTCCCCGCCTGTACCGCCTTTGCAGTTTGGCTGCTTATGGTTTCCAAATGGTTAAAGTATCCCCGCCGGAGGCATAAAAGTTTTCTTGCCTGCGGCGCGGATATTTAGGCCATTTGGAATTAACCCATTTCTGCCAGCCGATCCATCGCTGCGTTTAGTTTGGCGGCTTCTTCTTCTTTCTGGGCCAGCAGTTCGCGGCTTTCGGCGACCACGGCGTTGGGGGCGCTTTCGACGAACTTGGGGTTGTTCAGACGGCCCCGCAGCCCCCCCATGTCTTTCTCCAGTTTGAGAAGCGATTTTTCCAGCCGTTCTTTTTCAGCCGACACGTCGATGATATCGGCCAAGGGCAGGGCGAATACACCGCCTTCAACCGCGATTGTCACGGCGCCTTTGGGGAGGGTCTCGGTCTCGGTCAGGGAATCGATGCGGGCGAGGCGTTTGATCAGGGCCTCGTTATTGGCCCAAGCAGTGCGTACCGCAGCGTCCAGATTTTGCAGCAGCATCGGGATTTTTGCGCCGGCTGGCACGTTGACTTCTGTCCGTACCGAGCGGATTTTGTCGACCAGATCGGTGACCCAACCCATTTCGCGATCAGCATCGGCATCGACCAGATCGGCGGCGGTGTATTGTGGCCAATCCTGATGCACCAGCATGTTATCGCGTTTCGCAATGGTGCCCCAGAGTTCTTCGGTGATGAACGGCATGATCGGATGCAGCATGATCAGGCTTTGGTCAATGATCCATGCCATTGTGGCGCGGGTTTCCTTGATTGCGCTCGCGTCATCCGAGAAGAATGTCGGTTTGGTGAATTCCAGATAGCGGTCGCACAAGGTCCCGCGCACAAAGACATATGCGGCGCTGGCAGCGTCGTTGAAACGGTAGGCGTCGAGCGCTGCGTTATAGGCGTCGAAGGCTTTGGCGGCTTCGCCGACCATCCATTTGTTTAGCGGCAGTTTGACGGCGGATGGATCGAAATCGGGGTCGGGGTGGCATTCGTTATACTGCGCGAATGAAACCGCGTTCCACAGCTTGGTGCCGAAATTGCGATAGCCTTCGACCCGTTCGGTTGACAGTTTCAAGCTGCCGCCGATGGAGGCCATCTGGGCCATGGTAAAGCGCACCGCATCGGCGCCGTATTCGTCAATCATGTCCAAGGGGTCAATCACGTTGCCCAGGGTTTTGGACATTTTCACACCTTTTTCATCGCGCACCAGCTGGTGCAGATAAACGGTGTCAAACGGCACTTTGCCGACCACCTCTAGCTGCATCATCATCATGCGGGCGACCCAGAAAAACAGGATGTCTTGACCGGTGATCAGGGTGGAGGTGGGGAAGAACCTATCCATCATCTCGGTGTCTTCGGGCCAGCCCAAGGTGCCGATGGGCCAGAGGCCGGAGGAGAACCATGTGTCTAGGACGTCGGGGTCTTGTTGCAATTGGATAATGAATTCTCGCTCAGTGTCATCAGTGCTTAGCCAATTGGAGCTTGTCGCGACGCTAGTTATCGCTTCAGGCCTTTGACCTTCTGCATGTGCTAAACTACCTAGGCACCGATCTGTAGTTACCTTGTAAGGTTCACCATAGTATGATTTCGCTTTTTCGACTATTTCTTCTTCGGTTGCGGCGCAGAAAGCCTCTTTCGTCTCCATATCCAAAGTTCCTGGGGAGACGAGTCTAGGCCCATACCAAACCGGTATCTGATGCCCCCACCAAAGCTGGCGCGAGATGCACCATGGCTCGATGTTGTTCATCCAGTGGAAGTAAACCTTCTCGCCGCTTTCAGGCATGATTTTCACGCGCCCGTCGGTGACCGCATCACGGGCGGGTCCGGCCAGTTTGGCGGCGTCGACATACCATTGATCGGTCAGCATCGGTTCCATCACCACCTTGGAGCGATCGCAAAACGGTTGCATGATCTTTTTGTCCTCGACCATGATCATCAGGCCTTCGGCGTCGATGTCGGCAATCACCGCTTTGCGGGCGTCAAACCGGTCCAGCCCGCGGTATTCATCGGGCACCAGATTGATCTGGTCGATTTCGGCATCGGCAAATTCTGCACCTTGCGCGATTTCTTTGGCCCGCGTCGCGGCGGCGGCGTAGTCCATGCCGTCGGTGCGCATTTGGGCGCGGGTGTCCATCAGGCGGTACAGCGGGATGTTGTTGCGTTTGGCAACGCCATAATCGTTCAGGTCATGCGCGCCGGTGATTTTCACCGCACCCGAGCCGAAATCCATGACGGGGTATTCATCGGTGATGATCGGGATCAGGCGGCGGTGTTCCTTGGGGCCAACCGGAATTTCGCAGAGCTGGCCGACGATGGGGGCATAGCGTTCGTCATCGGGATGCACGGCAACCGCACCATCGCCGAGCATGGTTTCGGGCCGCGTGGTGGCGATGCTGATGTAGTCGCGGGTCTCGGACAGGGTGACGTTGCCATCCTCGTCTTTCTCGACATATTCATAGGTCGCACCGCCTGCGAGGGGGTATTTGAAGTGCCACATGTGGCCGTCGATTTCGATATTCTCGACTTCGAGATCGGAAATTGCGGTTTCAAAGTGCGGGTCCCAGTTGACCAAGCGCTGGCCGCGATAGATCAGGTCTTTGTTGTAGAGATCAACGAAGACTTTTAGCACGGCGTCGTGGAAATTTTCATCCATAGTGAACGCGTTGCGGTCCCAGTCACAACTCGCGCCGAGCCGTTTTAGCTGGTTCACGATGGTGGAGCCGTATTTCTCTTTCCACTCCCAGACCTTCTCAATGAAGGCCTCGCGGCCCATTTCGGCGCGCGATGGCTCGCCGTTGGCGGCCAGCATCTTTTCGACTTGCAGCTGGGTGGCGATGCCAGCGTGATCTTGGCCCGGTTGCCACAGGGTGTCGTCGCCGCGCATCCGATGCCAGCGGATCAGGATGTCTTGCAATGTGTTGTTGAACGCATGACCAATGTGCAGAGCACCAGTGACGTTGGGCGGCGGGATCATGATGCAGAAGCTGTCGGCATCCTCGCGTGCGTTGGCACCAGCCTTGAAGGCTCCGGTGTCTTCCCATGCTTTGAAAATCCGTGCTTCGGCGGATGCCGCATCGAATGTTTTGTCCATCGCCATTGTGGTCTGCCTTCGCGTCAAAATCTGGTTAGGCGAGGTCTAACGAATGATGCGGGCAAGGGGAAGGGCGTGTTTGGCGGGGCTGGGTTTTAGCTGCGGTTCGGGGCGTCGGTTTGGAGGGGCACGCGTTCGCCTGTGCGGATTACGTTCGCGTCATAGGGGGTGCGGGCGAACACCTGCCGCGTCATGTCTGTGAAGAACTCAATCGGCAGGGTGTCGTAATCCGGATCAAAGCTGGTTTGGTCCCAGAGTTCGCAGAATTTTTCGCAGTCGTCATAGTAAATGTGGCCCGCATATGTGTCGCGTTTGTTCGGGTCTGCACCGACGTGGGTGCCGTAATAGGCCAGTTGGAAATCGCCGTGTTTTTCCACCACCCAGGCGCATTGTTCGCGCACGAAGGGGCGCAGGATAGCGGCTGCGTATTCGTCGTGGTTGTAGGGCGCGTAGATGTCGCCGATGTCGTGCAGCAGGGCCGAAACCACCCAGTCGATGTCGGCCCCGTCGCGCCATGCCCGTGTGGCCGATTGCAGGGAATGGCCAAGGCGGCTGATTTTGTAGCCGGACAGCCCTGCGTCCAGATCAACCAATGCAGTTAGCAGCCGATCCGCGGTGCCTTTGGTGTATTCCACCTCGTGTTTGGTCAGGAAATCGTAGTCTTCCTTGTCGCCGTCTTTCATTTGGGTGAATTTGACGTGATCCATCATGCGTAGAGCCTTTCGAGTTGTCGACACCAGCCATTGTTGCCTGAGCTTGAGCCGATCTGATTTCGTCGTAAAGCGCAAGGCTCTCGGGTGAGAAAGCATGCCTTGGCGGGGTGAAATTGATGAAGTTACCGCTGCGGTCCGCGCCGCGCGCAAGGATTGTATAGTCTTTGTCAGCCACCTGTTGTGCCACGTCAGGCGTGCAATAACGGATCACAGCGGCAATGCGGCGATCATCGGTGGTGTTGGGGCCTGAGCCGTGGATGGTTAGCCCGTGGTGCAGTGACATCTGGCCGAGGTGAATTTCGATCGGCATCTTGTCGGATTCTGCAATATCGACCTGAATTTCCTGCCCGCGCGACAGCAGGTTGTTGGCGTCAAAGGTATCCTTATGCGGCAGGATCGGGTTTTTGTGGCTGCCTTGCACAAAATCCATACAGCCGGATGCAGGGGTTGCGGGCGATAGGGCAAGCCACGCCGTGAGCAACCCGTCAATCGCCCCAAGCCCCCAGTAGGTCAGGTCTTGGTGCATGCTGACGATTTGGGATGTATCTGGTTCCTTGATGAAAAACTCGACCGAATAGATCAGGATGTCGGGACCAAGCACTCCTTCGACCACATCCAGAATGGCCGGATTTGCGCCAATTCTATGGGCCAAAGGCATCACACAGTGGGCATTCACCCGTTTATAGGTGTTCAGCGGCAGCGGCAGGCCGTTGTCCAGCCAATCCGTTTCCAGCTGTTCCAGTTCGCGGCGCAGGGATGCGGCCTCGGTCGGGGTGAGGACCGGAACAGGAAACAGATAGCCGTCGCGCCAGTAGCTGTCGATTTCGGTTTGGCCAAGGTGTCCGTTTGTCAGGGCTACAGGTTTGCTCATGGGGCATCTTTCACTGATTAATTCGGTCATGGTAGCGCAGGTTGGATGGGCCGCAGAATACGATCTCTTGCATTTCAGGCTAAGTTTTACTTATGCTGGTTAAATGGTATCCCGTGTTCCATCCCTGAATTGGCTGCGCGTGTTCGAGGCGGCGGCGCGTAGCGAAAGTTTTGCCCGTGCGGCTGTGCAGTTGAACATGTCGCCAGCGGCGGTCAGCCAACAGGTGCGCGCATTAGAGGACCGGTTGGGCACACCGCTGTTTGTGCGCCACGCCCACGCAGTCAGCCTGACCGAGGCAGGGCGGGCCTATCTTGCGCCTGTGCAACAATCGCTGATGACACTGGAGAGCGCGACCGAGGGGTTGTTCGGGGCTGTGCGCGAGCAGCGTTTATATGTGCAATCGGTGTTGATATTCGCCTATGGGGCACTGGCGCAGGGGGTGCGTGATTTTACAACACGCCATCCCGATATTGCACTGACGCTGAGCACGGGAAACGTGGCGGCCGATTTCACCAAGGGATTTTCCGATTTGAAGATCGTGTTTGGCAACCCGCTGTCATACGGACGTGAAAGTGATGCGCTGATGGGCGAGGTTTTGTATCCTGTCGCGTCGCCCGAAATCGCCGAGGCGATCAACCGGCCCGAAGATTTGCAGCGGTTTAACCTGATCGAGGTTGCAACGCACCGCGCCGGTTGGCCGCATTTCTTTGAACAGACCAAAACCCGCCCGATGGCGACCCAAATTATGTTTGCCGACAGCACCGTTATGGCCGCGGCCCTTGCCGCGAACGGTGGCGGTGTTGCTTTGGCGCGGGCGCCAGTCAGCGACAGGATTATGTCCGAGAACGGGTTGGTGGCATGTTTGCCCGAAATACGCGTTGCCGGAAGCGAAAAATACCATCTGGTTTACGAGGATCGCACCGCCTTGCGCCCACCAGCGCGCCTGTTTCGGGAATGGTTGCTGGACTGGGTGGGAACGTTGTAACGGGTATCAGGAAAAGGCCTCGAAAACGCGGATTGCCAGTTTGCTTAGCTCGTCACGGGGCAGATCACCAACGATGGCGTAGCGCAAGCGGTCGTCTTGCCAGTAAAAGCTGTTGGCTTTGCCGTTCTGTTTGAAGGTGAATTCGGCCAGTTGGCTGTTATCTGATCGCACGGCAAACAGGGTGATGCGGGTGCCTGCGGCGTTTTCATACATGAACTGGGCGGCGGGGCCGTCAGCAACAGACAACAGCCGCCCGCCGACGCGGTTTGACAGCCAGCGGATCAGCAGGTCTTCCTCGTCGGCGCCTATCTCGACAGGGCGGTGCGCATCAGCGGTGAAAACGGCGTGGGCGGTGATGGCTTCTGGCACAAGGCCAGCGACCATGAGGTTGGTGTTTTGCGGGGCAATACCGCGGCCCATCCAGCCAAGCGCGATGCCAACGCCAAGGATTGCCAATGATGCCGCGATGGCACGCAAGGGGCTGCGGGGGGTGTTGGCGGCTTGGGGGCGTTCGGGCAGCTCAATCGGTATGTCGGGCGCGGGGAACAGGGTGCGCAAGGCGCGTTCGGCGCAATCCTGCACCAGATCGTCTGCCATATGCCGGTCCCGCGTCAGAGCATAGGCATAGCGCCAGAGGTCTGGCAGGCACTGCTGTAGCTGGTTGCGAAATTCTGGCATGCGATCCTATCAAACAGGGCGACCCCGATTGCGGAGGTGCCCTGCTAAACATTAAGGGTCAGAGTTAAGGTTTGGCAATATGCCACACGCCTTTGACGCCATCGCCGGTCATGTCGCCGACGCTGCTATCACCGACCCATGTATAGAGCGGCGCACCGTTATAGGCCCATTGTTTGGTGCCATCGGCACGGGTGATCACGCCATATTCCTTTTTGCCGGATGCATCGGCTGCGGCCATCAGCGGGGGCTATTTTGCAGCGCAGCCACCGGTGCAGTTCGACACGCCGTTAGCGTCTTTATCGAAGGTATAAAGGCTCATGCCTTTGGCGTCGGTCAGGATCTGGCCTGCGGATACGTTCATCGTGTGGATGGCGGCGGGGGCGTGGCCTGCGGCGTGGACTGTACCAGCGGCGATGGAGGTTGCGGCGATTGCCGCGAGGATGGTGGATTTGAACATTGGTCTCTCCTTTGGTTTCATGCGCCGGATTGTGACCGGCATATGATAAACACACCGCGGGGGGCGGTTTTAATCCCTATCGGGCAAATAAATTTGAAAACTGTTTGGGGTTAACGGGTTAGGGATGTATCCGTAATATGGTTCACGGCATTGTTTATAGACGGCGCAGGGGTGTGGGCCGATGATTGGAGCATGGATGAACCGATGACAGGGGATTGCGGCGGATGCGGTTAAGCGAACGCATATCGGGCTGGCTGGGCCTAGGATCGCGGGTGGATCAGACGCCTGCGGTTCTGACGCGCGGGCGGGTTGACCATGTGATCATCTTTGACGGCACCATGTCATCGCTGAAAGAGGGCTGCGAGAGCAACGCGGGGCTGACCTATAAAATCCTGCGCGAAATGGCCCCGTCGCAGCATTTATCATTGCGCTACGAGAGCGGGGTGCAGTGGCACCACTGGCGCAGCACGATGGATGTGATCACCGGCAAGGGGATTAACCGCCAAATCAGGCGGGCCTACGGGTTTCTGGCCAGCCGGTATCGCGAAGGTGACCGGATATTCCTACTGGGGTTTTCACGCGGGGCCTATGCGGCGCGGTCGATGGCCGGGGTGATTGACCGGATCGGATTATTGACACAGCAACACGCCACGGTGCGCAATATCCGCCAGATATATCGCCATTATGAGTGTACGCCACACAGTGACGCGGCGCAGGATTTCGCCAAGGCGCATTGCTATGACGGGGTCGAGATTGAAATGGTCGGGGTCTGGGATACGGTCAAATCCCTTGGCATTCGCCTGCCAGTGCTATGGCGCTGGACCCAGCCGCAACATGATTTTCACAGCCATCATCTGGGCAACAGTATTCGCCACGGGTTTCATGCGCTGGCGATGGATGAAACCCGCCTTGCCTTTGCCCCCGTCATGTGGGAATGCCCCGCCGATTGGCAGGGGATGATGGAGCAGATGTGGTTTCGCGGCTGCCACAGCGACATTGGCGGCCATTTGATGGGGTTTGATGCGGCGCGGCCGCTGTCGAACATTCCGCTGGTCTGGATGCTGGAAAAACTGGCGGGGTGTGATGTGTGTCTGCCGGATGATTGCCGCGAGCGGTTTGCGGTTGATCCGGATGCGCCTTCGGTCGGGTCATTTCGCGGTTGGGCCAAGCTGTTTTTATGGCGCAGGCGCCGCGTAATCGGGCGCGATATGAGCGAACATGTTCACCCCAGTGCGCAGGGGCATAAATATGCGCACCGCGTTAGCGCGGTTTCATAGTCAGGGTTAGCGTAGCTTCATAATCAGGCAGGTGGTCGATCCGGTGGCGTATAACCTGCCATCCTCAACCCCGCGGATTTCACCATTGGCCACGCCGGTCGAGCGGCCGGAATGCTGGATCGTGCCGATAGCCTCGACCAGCATACCCAGCGGGATAGCGCGGGTGATGTTGGGTTTGAATTCCAGCGTTGTGTAGGTGGACCTTTTTGGCTCTTCTTCTTTTTGAAAATACCCCCGCCGGAGGCATGGAATCTCTTGTTCAAGTCTAAAAGATTCTATGCCTCCGGCGGGGATACTTGAAGAACAATGATGACGCAGGCTAAGCGACGTTTTGCAGCGACACATCCGGCGTAACACCCAATGCGTGACAGACATCGCGGGTCAGGGCGGGGCGATTCAGGGTGTAGAAGTGCAAATCCTCAACGCCACCATCAATCAGGTCGCTACACAGTTCGGTGCAAACGGCGGTCGCGAGCAGATCAGTGCGATCATCACGGATGGCGGCATTGAACGCGTCATCCAGCCATGTCGGGATTGAAGCGCCACAACCGACAGCGAATTTTTTCAGGCCGGTCCAGCTGGTGATCGGCATGATGCCGGGGATGATCGGGGCGGTGATGCCAGCGGCAGCGCAGGCGTCACGGAAGCGGAAAAACGTGTCGGCCTCGAAAAAGAACTGGGTGATGGCGCTGCTGGCACCCGCGTCGATCTTGCGTTTCAGCCAGTCAACATCGGCGGCCATGTTGGCACTGTCGGGGTGCGGTTCGGGGTAGGCGCCGACGCGGATGTTGAATTTCCCGATTTCTGCAAGTGTCTCGATCAGCTCGATTGAATTGGCAAAGCCATCATTGGTGGCGGTGAATTTATCGGCACCATTGGGCGCATCACCGCGCAGGGCAACGATGTCGGTGACGCCTGCGGCGGCGTATCCATCGGCGATGGCGAGGATTTCGGCGCGGGTGGAGTTCACGCAGGTTAAATGCGCGGCCACCTTTAGCCCGTAATTTTTATGGATGGTTGCCACGGCATCATGGGTCAGGTCGCGCGTGGTGCCGCCAGCGCCGTAAGTGACTGACACAAAGTTCGGGTTCAGCGGGGCCAACACCTGCACGGTGTCCCACAGCCGGAATGACGCCGTGAGCGATTGCGGAGGGAAGAATTCAAAGCTGATGCGTGGCGTGACCATTGGGTATTTTCCTTTATGCTGGGTGGCCTTGTCGCACAGGTCGAAATGTGAAACAAATTCATAATTCTCAAGATTAATATGAGGTTTGTTACAAATGCATCTGGAATTGCGCCACCTGCGCACCATAAAAGCGATCCACGAGGCGGGCGGTTTGGCGCGGGCAGCGGATATGATGAACATCACCCAATCGGCGCTCAGTCACCAGATCAAAGGGTTGGAGGTGCAAACGCAGGTCGAGCTGTTTGTGCGTCGTTCCAAGCCGTTACGCCTGTCAGCCGCCGGAATGCGGCTGTTGGTGCTGGCGGAAAAGGTGCTGCCGGAAATTGAGGCCATTCAGGATGATTTCGCGGGTCTGAATGCGGGTCGCGCGGGCCGGTTGCATATCGCAATCGAGTGTCACGCCTGTTTCGAGTGGTTGTTTCCAGTTTTGGAGGAGTTTCGCAAGGCATGGCCGGATGTGGATGTGGATATCCGCGCGGGCCTGTCGTTTGACGCGCTGACGGCGTTGCAAAAGGAGCAGGTCGATCTGGTGATTTCATCCGATCCCGAGGATCTGGACGATGTCGAATTTGTGCCGCTGTTTGATTACGAGCCGGTGTTTGTGGCCGCCGCCAAAAACCCGCTGGCGCAAAAGCCCTATATCGAGGCGGCGGATTTCAAGGGCCAGACCCTGATCGTCTATCCGGTGGAGCGCAGCAAGCTGGACGCGTTCACCGAGTTGCTGGGACCGGCCAAGGTAGAGCCTGCGGCCATTCGCAAGGTCGAGTTGACAGCCGTGATCCTGTTGCTGGTGGCGTCGAACCGCGGCGTGGCGGTGTTGCCCGACTGGGTGGTGCGCGAGGTGAAGTATAATTCGGATTACGTGACGCGGCCCCTAACCAAGGGCGGTTTGACGCGGCGGCTGTTTGCGGCGGTGCGCGAGGATGACGTGGCCAAGCCCTATATGGCGCATTTCATGCGGCTGGGGCGCAAAATTCCGGTGAAAATGCAACGCAGTTAGCCGCTTTGTGGCCTTGGCATCCCCGTAACATCGTCGTATATGCCAACGCTTGATCCATAAGGAGTCTGATCAATGGCAATGAGCGCCAACCTGAACCTGATGATAAAAGCTGCGCGTTTGGCGGGGCGGTCCCTGTCGAAAGATTTCCGTGAAGTGGAAAACCTGCAGGTGTCGATGAAGGGCGCTGGCGATTTTGTCTCCAAGGCCGATATTGCCGCCGAGGAAATCATCCGCGAGGAACTGATGGGCGCGCGCCCGATGTATGGCTGGGTTGGCGAGGAATCCGATGCGGTGGATGGCCAAGACCCGACACGGCGCTGGATTGTTGATCCGCTGGATGGCACCACGAATTTTCTGCACGGGATGCCGCATTGGGCGGTGTCGATTGCGTTGGAGCATAAGGGCGAGGTGGTTGCCGGTGTGGTCTATGACCCGACCAAGGACGAGATGTTTTTCGCTGAAAAAGGCCAGGGCGCGTGGCTGAACGAAAGCCGGTTGCGGGTTTCGGGGCGCAAGCGCTTGATTGATTGCGTGTTTGCCACGGGGCTGCCGTTTGCCGGCAGTGCGGATTTGCCAGCAACATTGCAGGATCTGGCGCGGATACTGCCGACCTGTGCCGGTGTGCGGCGCTGGGGGGCTGCGGCGCTGGATTTGACCTATGTGGCCGCTGGACGCTATGACGGGTTTTGGGAACGCAGCCTGCATTCGTGGGATATGGCCGCCGGTGTGGTGATCGTACGCGAAGCAGGTGGTTTGATCGAGCCACTGGCCAAGGGCGGCGATATTCTGGCCGATGGTGACGTGATTTGCGCCAACGAGCCGATCTTTGATAAGTTCAGCAAGATTATCCGCGACGCCTAGCCCTGCATCAGGTAAATCAACACCGGAAACGCCACCACCGTG
>Ga0190303_1000264_pt1 | contig 21698 bp, 17 predicted proteins | sample 48700701_MG_FD_161672 | JGI IMG/M metagenome (GOLD analysis project Ga0190303, IMG submission 161672) | Hydrothermal vent sediment bacterial communities from Southern Trench, Guaymas Basin, Mexico - 4870-07-0-1_MG | ecosystem: Environmental > Aquatic > Marine > Hydrothermal vents > Sediment ... | reverse complement strand
CGACTTTTGCGCTGAAGTCGTGTGCAGCAATTCTTTCAAAAGTGAATTACCGACCACCGCCGGAGGCCTGTTAAAGCAGGAGATGCAGGCTATGGGATGCGCACTGTTACCGATAGCCCAACAGCACCGGGTGCCAGCAGGGAATGCTCTGGCCATAGACCGCGCTGCCTTTGGCAAGGCGGTGACCCGGCGCATTGAAAGCCATCCCCGAATTACCTTTGTTCGTAAAGAAATCACCTCTTTGCCTGCCGGTAAAGTGATCATCGCCACCGGCCCTCTCACTTCAGATGGCCTCACCGCCACCTTGCTTCAAACGGTGGGCAATGAGCAGCTCTATTTCTTTGATGCCATTGCGCCCATCGTGAGTGCAGACAGCATCGACCGCAATGTGATTTATGAAAAAACCCGGTACGACAAAGGGAATCCCGATTACCTCAATATCCCTCTCAATCGCCAGCAGTACGACGTCTTTGTAGAAGCCCTCAATGCCGGGCAAAAGCATGAAGCCCATGAATTTGAATCGGATTTCTTTGACGATATCCGGTTTCAATTTTATGAAAACTGCACTCCCATTGAAGAGCTTGCCCGCCGTGGCAGAGAGACCTTGCGCTATGGCGTGATGCGAGGCGTTGGTCTGGAAAATCCTATCACCGGTGAAAAACCCTACGCTGCTTTGCAGTTACGTGCCGAAAACACCGATAAAACCGCATACAATCTGGTTGGCTGCCAAACCATGCTCACATACGGCGAGCAAAAGCGCATCCTCCGCACCCTTCCCGGACTGGAAAATGCCGTGTTTTTGCGCTATGGTTCTATCCACCGCAACACCTTCCTCAACGGACCCCACATCTTCAATCCTGACTTTTCCCTGAAACTCAATCCTGAGCTGTTCATCGCAGGACAGCTGGCTGGTGTGGAAGGCTATGTAGAGTCAATTCTCAGTGGGATGCTGGTGGCACAATGTCTGAATGGAAACAGTGCAATGCCGCCGGAAGTTACCATCACCGGTCAATTATGGCGCCACCTGATTCTGCCAAAGAATAACTTTCAGCCGATGAATGCTAACTTTGGCCTTCTGCCGGCGCTGGAAACTCCCATCCGGGATAAACGCAAAAAGAAAGAGGCTTTTGCTCATCGCTCTATGGAAGCGATGAAGAAATTCCTCAATCAATAAAAAAGGGCTCCTGAAATCAGGAGCCTTTTTTCTACTTAAGATTTCTATCAATCCACGGTTTTCACCATTTCCGGGACAAAATAATTCACCGGCTCTGGTCTGCCATCAACATAGGTCTGGTTTATAAACCAATTGAATACGTTGGCATAAAACCGGGGGACGTACAATCCTGCAGTAATCAAGGTTAGAACAAACTGTCCCAACAGGTACAGAAATCCTTTTCCCGATTCTCCGCTAAATCCCAGTTGATATACGTCGCCGGTGGTATTATTGTGCACTTCGCAATTATCGCAGATATATCGATAGACGTGCACGTAGGCGGCAAAGATATAAATGCCCGGAGTTATGATTACCAAGACAAACCGGGTGGCAAAAAAGCCCACCCCGTGCCAGAAGGTATCATTCAATTTCAGATGAACATCTCCTATAGAGTAATTCACCATCCACCTGATAAAGAGAAAATAGAAGATGATAGACATAAAAAACAGCAACAAAGCAGGATGGTGGCTACCAGAGAATCACCATTTTGCGTTTTTATCATGCTGATAATATATCCGCCGGCAAAGAGAAACACTATAAAGCCAACAAAGATGAGCAAAAAGAGCATATGCTTCCCCGTTACGTTTGATTGTAAGGGCGATCGCATAATTGGTCTCCTTTATTGTGGAGTTAACACGGTTTCCGGAACAAATTCATATTCGCTTTTTCCCGGTGGAATCCACATGAGGTAACAGTGAGCTGCTCCGGTTTTATCAAAGACTTCCAGCTTGATGTCGTACCGCTGGCCGCCATTGAGGAAAATCTCTCCGGTAACTTTTTCTTCTTCCCAGTTATCTCCGTGTTTCCACTCCGACAGCACCGGTGCACCATTTACATAGAGCCGGAAGCCCACGCCGGTATCTTTTCCCAAAAAGCCATCATCTTTCCATCGCCAACCCCAATATTGCTTGTCATGCCCCTTCCAGGTTCCCTGATTGTAGCCACCCAGCGCAAAGCGGTAGGTACCATCCACAGGAATCTCGATCTTCCCTGTCCACCGAATATAAAAATAGTCTGAACTTACATTGGGTGCAGGACTACGATCGCCCCAGTGGAACGTGATAGTAGGATCTATCTGTGTGAATATAGGTGTGCCGGATGGAACTGTGCGAGGCCCTTCGTCATCTTCCCATGGAGGCAGATTGTAATATTCACCTCGCAAGCCATGACTGCCATCAACCGTTATCACGGTAGGTAGCGCTGCGCTAACCGGTACATCTGCAGCCACAGTCTGTTCAGGATTCAATTGATATTGAAAAGCGGTTTCGGCCTCACCCACGCTAATAGTTTCTTCGATAGTCTGATACCCCTCTTTCTCGATGTGCAGTTGATGGCTTCCCACAGAGAGACGATTGCCATAGAGAAGCCAATCCTTGCCATCTACCATTATAGGTGCCGCTGGGGTGCAACGAATCGTTACGAAGGTATCGGATTTTGCATCCAGCCGCAGATAATAAACCGCTCCCGGTTTGAACCCGCCATCGGGTGCGGCGATGGTGAAGGGAACGTATCCCGGAGCAGTAACCGTGAGCACTGCTTCTGATGATGCGAAGTAAAATACCATGCCATTGTTGGTTTTTTCGGCTTTATATACCCGTTGTTTCAAAGTTACATTTGCAGGTTTCAACAACTCAACCTTCAGCATGGAACAGTATTTCATATCCAGGTCCATCACGGGTTTTCGTTGAGCCGTAAAATCTGATGCCACCTCACGGAACTCAATTTGACTGAATTCCAGAGCGTTCACAAAAAGAAGGGAAAACAGGAAAATCGCAACACATACACGTTTCATATAAACTCCTTTGTTCGTAAGCATTAGTTATCTCTCTACATCAATGAGTCAGAGATTCGTTTTATCATTTTTTTGTACAAGCTTTTTTTCACGCTTCTTTTTTTTCGTTCATTTACAGGATGCAAACAGTTGAAGCCATCAGGTGATATAGAGCTCGGGGCGACGGTCTGTAAAGGCGTCGTTCAGTTCTGTTATCATCTTATTGTCGGCATCTTCGGGATGGATACCCACCACAAAAAGCCCCTCTTCCTGTTCGCCGCACCGATGCAGAATATCACCATGGGTATCCACGATCTGGCTCATGCCGGTAAAAAACAGCTCCTTCTCACCGTTTCTTTCGGTGCCAAAACGATTTGAAGTGATGCTGAAAACCCGGTTTTCCAGCGATCGGGTAAGCATCGCCTTTTGACACCAAGGCAATACCAGATTTGCAGAATGGGCCAGAATTTGAGCACCTTTCAGCGCCAGTGTGCGGGCCGATTCGGGAAACAGCCAATCAAAGCAGATCATCATCCCCACCTTCACGCCACCCTTGGCAGCAAAGACGTTGAATCCGCTATTCCCCGGTGAAAACCACTTCTTCTCTTCATAAAAGAGATGAGTCTTGCGATACACATACACCTTCCCATCGGGATTTACCAGCATCGAAGCATTATACAGAGCATCACCGTCTTCCTCAACAAATCCCACCACATAACTGGTGTTCCTCTCAGCCGCCAACTCACGGAAAAGGCTCGCTGTGGGCCCCGTCTCAGCAGGTTCGGCCACACTTTTTACCTCCTGGATGCAAGAAAACACATATCCCGACGTTGCCAACTCGGGTAACACTACCAGGTCTGCAGATTGAGTTTCCAGCAATTGCCGCATGTGAATAAGATTATCTTCCACGTTCAAGAGTTTTGATGCAAACTGACACAGGCCAACGCGATACATTAGATATCCTCCATTTTTTTATAGCATTTGATTTTTATAAGAAATTCTGTCAACCCCTTATCCACATCTGTTGGGTACAATGATTTTTGCTGCAATTACATAGCTATTCGGTGGGGGAATTAAGCCTTGACAGAAAGCGGGTGTGATTTTTTTTCTGTATAGTATTTTGAAAAAGGCTTGGATAAAGGAAAGCTGACTTGAAGTCAGTCTTTTTTTTGGTTGAAATTGACACCACTGTTCTACAGTGGTTTCAACATATTATAGGTGGAGTATGATAAAAAGAATAGAGGAAATAGCACAGGATGCATGCAGCACCAGTGGCGTAGCTTTGTATGACGTAGAGATGAAAACCGCAGCCAAAGGGCTGGTTATCATCGTTTATATCACGCGGATAAACGGCGTAACCGTGGAAGACTGCCGCACCGTAAGCAAAAAGATCAGTGCCGTATTGGATGAAGAAGACCTCATAGAATCACGTTATTTTCTGGAAGTCTCTTCACCTGGACTGGAACGGGATCTCAAGCTGAAGAAGCAATATAAAAGCGCTATCAATGAAACGACCAAAATCAGTTTTCATAACGACGACGGTAAAACCGTCACCGTCATCGGTATTCTGCGGGAAGTACGACCCGACGAAGTTGTGATTGAGATACACGAGGAACTTTTTGACATCCCCTTCAGTCACATAAAAAAAGCCAGAACCTATTTTGATTATAAGAAAGAGGAGCAGATATGAGCGGAAACCTGATCGGAAGTCTTGCCGCCCTTGCCAACCTGAAACAGCTGGATAAAACTCAGTTGCAACAGATTATTCAGGATGGACTCTTCCATGCGATCTCAAAGAAATTACATGAAGAAAACGAATTAAAAATCGTTACAAATTTCGAATCCAACAAGATTGTTGCCCAATTTTATCGCATTGTGGTCGAGCAAGATTTTGAGCTGGGCCAGATATCTCTGGCAGAAGCCCGAAGCAAATATGATGCCCAAGCAGAGCTGGGTGATAAAATTGCAGTGGAAATTCCCATCACCGATTTTGAACCGAAAGTGATTAAAATCGCCAGGAAAGCAATTCTGGAACGGATCAAAGGTCTGGAAGAAGACCGCATCATGTTCGATTATGAAAAGCAAAAGTTTCAGGTGGTTTCCGGGAAAGTACGGAAAAATGAATTTAATGGTTACGTGGTAGATATCGGCTATGCAGATGCTCTGCTTCCTCTGGAAGAGCAGGTTGATGAAGAGTATTATAAACCGGGAGATATCATCCGCGCTTTTGTGATCAACATTCGCAAGCGCAAAACCGATGTTATCGTCATCCTCTCCCGTACCCGGCCAGAATTTGTGATGAAACTCTTTGAAAGCGAAATACCCGAAATAACCAACAAAGAAGTGGAAGTGAAGAAAATCGTCCGGGAACCAGGCATCCGTACCAAGGTTGCGGTAGCATCTCTCAGCAAAGGCATTGACGCCATGGCTGCCTGTCTGGGTCCCAAAGGTATCCGCATCGAGCAAATCCGCAAAGAGCTCAATGGCGAGTTCATCGACATCGTGTTGTGGGATGAATCTCCGGAACAGCTCATTGCAAATGCCATCGGGCCAGACCTGGTAGAAAAGGTTTATCTGGCAGAGCGGGGCAAATTTGCCCGCATCATTGTGCAGGAAAATAACAAAAACCTGGCCATCGGCAAAAAAGGCAAAAACGTGAAGCTGGCTGCCAAGCTCACAGACTTCAAACTGGATATTTATACCGAAGAAGAATTTGAAGAAAAAATATCAGAAGAACGTCGCATCACCAGCCACATCAGTGATCTGGATGGCGTATCCACAAAGATTGCAGACATCCTGAAAGAACATGGCTACACATCGGTGCAGGACATCTTTGATTCCACCATCGAAGAGCTGTGTAACATGGAAGGTCTGGGCAAAAAGACAGCCGAGAAGATCAAGGAATCGGCAAAGTATTTTTAATGCCAAACCGATCATCTTCGGCGGGACACGTTCCGCAGCGCACCTGCGTGATTTGTCGGAGAAAAACAGCCCGCCACCAGTTGATCAGATTTGTGCTTTTGGGGCACAAGGCAGTTTTTGATATAGATGATTCACTCCCCGGCAGAGGATGGTATGTGTGCGATGCAAACAGCTGTCTGGAAAAACTGCCTCGGTGGCTGAAGAAACGTTCAAGGAGAAAGCATGGATAAGGAACAGAAAGTCATCAACATCCTGCATTTTGCAAGAAAAGCAGGCAGGATGGAGATTGGTTTCAACGCGGTAGAACGGGCCTGTTATGCCGGGAAAGCTCTGTTAATTATCGCAGCTGAAGATATTTCCAAATCATCCAGGCGAAAACTGGATTACCTGATAAAAGAGACCGGAATTCAATGTGTTGAGCTCGGTCATAAGGCACTTTTTGGAGAATCGTTCAATATCCGCGATGTAGGCATTTTGTGCGTGGATGATCGGAATTTTGTTAAAGGGATACTAAGAGTACTGACGGAGGCGGAGGAGTTATGACAATAAGGGTTCATGAACTGGCTAAAGAATTTCGCATCTCAACTGCGGCGCTAAAGAAGCATCTGCATGACATGGGCGTTACGGTGAAGAGCCATATGAGTCCAGTCGATGATGAGATTGTAGCAAAGATACGAAATAAGTTTAAGGAAGAAACGGAAGCGATAAAACAGCGGGAAAGAGATCGCAAGCGCTACCATAAACGGATTGAACAATCACATCAGAAGACAGACCTGATCAAACGGATTCAGCCCAAATTGGAACAGGCAAAGCGTGATGCTGAGAAACGGAAAAAAGAAGGAGTTAAAACCTTCGTAGAAAAACCCATAAAAAAGGCACCTGCTTCAACCAGCCGCACTGCTGCATCTCAAACAGGACAAAGGACTACTACCGGCACTTCTCAGGCAAAGCCAAATCAGACGAGATCGGAACAGTCATCCAAACCGACCCGCACTTCGTCCGCTCACCATACTTCCCACACTACATCCCGGTCTCAGCCAAAACGTTCCGGCTACACCCCAAGACCTCCACGCACTGCTCCGCCAACACGGCCTTCTCGCCAGGGGAAAAAGGACGATGATAAAATTCCTCTTACCGCTGTTCTTGCTGCACAAAAAGAAGCCGCTGCAAAGAAAAAAGTGGTTCCCGATGATAAGAAAAAGCATCTCAAGGCTAAGGTAAGGCATCTGAAAAAGGGTGGCAGGAAAAAGAAATTCACTCCTACCGAAGAAGAACAGGCTGAAATTACGAAGAACATTCGTAAAACCATGGCCACTAAAACCAAGAGGAAAAAATACAAAAAAGAAGATAAACAGTTCGTTCGGGAAGATGCCAAAATCTCTATCAGTGAATTTACTTCCGTAAGTGAATTGGCTAAGATGATGGATGTAAATCCCACCGAAATAATTACCAAATTCTTCATGATGGGCCAGATGGTTACCATCAACCAACGTCTGGACAAAGATTCTCTGGAGATGATCTGCAGTGAATTTGAATTTGACGTTGAATTCCATGATGAATACGGTTCTGATATGTTGCAAGATGCAGCAGATCAAGAATTGAGTGAAGCCAACCTGACCCCGCGCCCACCCATCGTAACGGTGATGGGGCATGTGGATCATGGTAAGACCTCCATCCTCGACCGTATCCGTTCATCCAATATTATCGCTGGAGAATCCGGCGGAATCACTCAGCACATCGGAGCCTACCAGGTGCTCTATAACGATGCGAAGATCACCTTCCTGGATACTCCAGGCCACGAAGCCTTTGCCGCCATGCGCGCCCGTGGTGCCAACGTCACAGACATTGCCGTCATTGTGGTAGCTGCCAACGAAGGGGTGAAAAAACAAACCATCGAAGCCATAGACCATGCACGGGCTGCCAACGTTACCATCATTATAGCCATCAACAAAATTGATCTCAAAGATGCAAACATAGACCACACCATAAACGACCTGATGAAACAGGGTGTGTATCTGGAAGGTTACGGTGGGGATATTCAATGGATACCCTGCTCGGCTCGTACAGGCGAAGGCATAGAAGACCTTCTGGATGCTATTGTCCTTTCCTCCGAAGTGCTTGAGCTCAAAGCTGCTGCAGATATCCACGGGAAAGGCATCGTGATAGAAGCGCGCCTGGATCCCCGCATGGGTACCGTGGCCACTATCCTGTTGCAACAAGGCTCTATTGTCAAAGGTGACTCGGTGGTATGTGGTGCAACCTATGGCCGTGTGAGAAAAATGGAAGACGAGCGGGGTAAAGAAATATCCAAACTTAATCCTTCCGATGTCGCCATAATCTACGGACTGAATGAAGTGCCCAAAGCTGGTGACATCCTGAACAAGGTAGAAAACGAAAAAGACGCACGGCAGATAAGTGCCGAGCGGATGCATATACGTAAAGAACGAGAAAAATACCAAACCAAAACAAATCTGGATAACCTCTTCCAAAAGATAAAAGATCAGGAACTTGCCGAGATTAAGATGATCGTGAAAGGTGACACCGACGGTTCGGTGGAAGCTCTGTGCGACTCCTTCCAGAAGCTCAGCAACGAAGAGGTGCAGGTAAGCATCATCCACAAAGGGGTGGGGGGCATAACCGAAGCAGATGTAAATATGGCATCAGCCTCGGATGCCTTTATCATCGGCTTCCATGTGCGCCCCAGTAGCGCCTCTCGTAAACTGGCTGAAGACGAAGGGGTAGAACTTAAAATCTACCATATCATCTATGAAGCGATAGAAGACCTGCAGAAAGCCATGGTGGGCATGCTGGCTCCGGAACTGAAAGAAGTATTTGTGGGATCGGCAGAAGTGCGCCAAGCCTTCCGCATTAAAAAGCTGGGCACCATTGCTGGCTGTTTTGTGGATAAAGGTTCTATCAAAAGCGATTGCAAAATTCGCCTCTTCCGCAACAATATTCTGGTTCATGACGGCACCATAAGCTCTCTCAAACATTTCTCTCAGGATGTGAAAGAGGTAAAAGCCGGCTCTGAATGTGGTATCGGTATTGAGAACTTCAACGATATCAAAGATGGCGATTCTATCGAATGCTATCGCATCGAAGAAGTTTCTCGCACGGTGATATAAACCAAAAGAGGTAACAATGTCTCGCATACGAGTACAACGACTGGAAAAAGAGCTGATGCGGTTAATCAGTAATACCGTGAATTTCAAGCTCCGAGATCAGCGACTCTCGATGATCTCAATCACAGCCGTACGACTTACCAATGATTTTAGTGTGGCGCGGATCTATTTCACGCAACTGGATACATCAGATCCGGTAGAGACAGAGAAAGCACTCACCCGAAGCTCAGGCTTTATAAAGAAGGAAATTGCGGCCGCACATCTGATGCGGTCGATTCCTGACCTGCGCTTTGCTTACGATAAACTGGAAGAAAATGCACAGCGCCTTGATGACATTTTTGCATCTCTGCATGCTAAGGAAAAAGAGGAAGACGATGCCCCTGCTCCCCACACTGAATGATCTGAAACACGTGATCAATACTGCCCTGAAAAACTATGACAGCATTGGTATCATCACCCATGTACATCCCGATGGAGACGGCTTTTGTGCAGCTCTGGCTCTGCAGGAATACCTCCGCAATCGTGGCCTGGAATCAGACATCGTGCTGGAAGAAGATATCTCGGAACAATACGACTTTTTACAGGGACGCAAACGCTCTATAACCTATCATCGGCATCTTACCTACGATCTCATCTTTATCCTGGATACCCATGAGGCACGGCGGGTAGGAGCCTGCGCTGCCCTCCTTGATCCAGCCCGGGAGATCATCGTAATAGACCATCATGAACTGGCAGAAGAGATTACCGGTTCCCATATGTACATCAATACCAGCACCGTAAGTGCCGGTGCCATCCTCTTCGATCTGTTTCATGATGAAATTCTTGCATTACCCAAAGAGCCTGCTCTCTACGTTGCCTCCTGCATCTACACCACAATCCTCAACGATACCGATAACTTCATCAATGCCAATGTGACAACCGAGGTCTTTACCATAGCATCCCACCTGATGGATCTGGGAATTAATCCCGGATACATCGTGGAAAAATTCTTCAACAACCGCCGTCCGGACGAAATGCGCTTCATCGGCGAAGTACTCTCTACCATAGAAACCATCGACAATGATGCCGTGCTGTTTATCGATTCTACTATCGATATGATGGAACGTAATAACGTAACCGATGAAGCCACCAGCAAAATGACCCGCTGGGTAAAGGGACTGAAAAACGTAAAGGTCATCGTTTATTTCCGTGAAGCAGCAGAAAATTCCTACCGTCTTTCACTGCGCTCGAATGTTATAAATGTAAACACCATTGCCGTGAAACATGGGGGTGGCGGTCACATTAAGGCTTCCGGCTGCTCCATGACCGGAACCCTGAACACGATAAAAAACCAAATTTTAGCAGATATCAGAAAACAGTTAGCATGATCAACAGGGGTGTGCTTTATATCGATAAACCCGCCGGCATAACATCCTTTGACGTGGTACGGGCAATGAGAAAGATTTTGAGTCTGCGACGGGTTGGCCACACCGGCACCCTCGATCCCTTCGCCACCGGCCTTCTCCCCATCTGTTTTGGCGATGCCACCCGCTATGCCGATTATATCACCTTTGCCGACAAAACCTACGAAGCAACCCTGCGCCTTGGCATCAAAACCGATACCGGCGACATCACCGGCGCCACTATTGCACAGCAGGAGATCCCGGAAATCAGCCAGCAGCAAATTCAAGATGCAGCAGCCTTTTGTGTCGCCATCACCTCTCAGGTTCCGCCCCGTTACTCTGCCGTCAAAGTAAAGGGCAAACGAGCCTACGAACTGGCTCGACAGGGTGTGAAATTCACTCTGCCACCGCGACCCGTTGCCATCCTGAATTTTTCCATCACCCACGTAGCTCTTCCCCACATCACCTATCGCGCTACCGTGAGCAAAGGCACTTACATCCGCACTCTCAGCGAAACCTTTGCCTCACAGCTGGGATCAGTGGCAACCACCACAGCATTGCGTCGTCTGGCAGTTGGCTCGGTTTCTGTGCAGGATGCAGTTGCCCTGGATGCCTTGACTCCCGACAACTGGCCTCGGAAAGTCGTTCCCCTGGAAACGGCTCTTGCCCATTTACCCATCGTTGAACTCAATGATGAGCAGTCGGTAAACTACGTCCATGGACGCCGTTTTGCACTACTCCATCCGGATATTGAGACCTGCCTGGTTTTGCATCGCTCGCACATGGTTGGTCTGGGAAAAATCGTCGATGGTGTTTTGCATCCTCGCAAGGTATTGGCATGACCTTCCTCTCTGAGCCCTGCACTTTTTTTCATCCGATAGTAACCATGGGCACCTTTGATGGCGTGCATCTGGGTCATCAGGCTCTGCTGAAAAAACTTCGCCAACGGGCAGATGAAACCGGAGGAGAAGCGGTGGTAATAACCTATCTGCATCATCCGCTGGAGACCATTCACCGCAAAACTTTTCCATACCTGCTTACACCCCAGAAAAAGAAAGAAGCCCTTCTTAAAAAGTGGGGAGCCGACCGCGTGCTCTATCTCAATTTTACCCCTCAGATGGCCGCCATGGATGCCGAAGATTTTTTCCAGAACATCCTCATAGATGAGCTTCACACCCGTGAACTGGTGGTTGGTTACGATACCCATTTTGGCAAAAATCGCAGCGGAAACATCGACTTTCTCCGGCGTGCCTGCATTCAGCACAACCTGCCGCTGGATATCCTCCCACCGCTGGAAATCAACAACCGCATAGTGAGTAGCAGCTTCATTCGGGACCTGATACGAGAAGGGGCTGTAAATGCTGTTCCCCAATATCTGGGTCGCCCCTATTCCCTCCGCGGAACGGTGGTAGATGGACACAAAATCGGTCGCACGTTAGGATTCCCAACTCTGAATCTCAGTATGCAGGCACCCTTTTCCCTCATCCCGGACATCGGGGTGTACATCTGCGAAGTAGAGATCCAGGGTCATCTGCATCAGGCACTTACCAATGTGGGCTACAGTCCCACCATCAAAAACACAGGCATCAAGGAAGTAGAGACCTACATCCTGGACTTCAATGCCCAGGTCTATGGCGAAGAGTTTGAGCTCTATTTTTACAAGAAATTGCGGGAGGAATTGCTCTTCTCATCCAAGGATGCATTAATTTCTCAGATTCATGCCGATGTAAAAGCGGCTGAAGAATTTTTTTGTGAGAGGCAGAAATGAATGGTTTTTTTTGTACCGAATGTGGCGCTGAAACCACAAAGTGGAGCGGTAAATGCCCATCTTGTGGCGCGTGGAACAGCCTGCGGGAAACCTCCCGCGTGGTGGGAAAATCAAAATCCGTAGAGCGACAACAGGCGATCATCTCGCAAGATATCAAGCCAGAACCAATCACCCGGATAAATCCTGACAGCCATCGGCGCAAAGTCATCGGCATAGGGGAATTTGACGGCGTACTGGGAGGGGGAATCGTGCCGGGAATGGTAGTGCTCATCGGGGGCGAACCGGGCATCGGTAAATCCACATTGATGCTACAGGTAAGCTATAAAATGTCGCTGCAAGGTACTGTGCTTTATATTTCCGGCGAAGAGAGCAAAGAACAAATTACTCTCAGAGCCCGGCGACTTCATTGCAGCAGCGACTCCCTGCTGTTACTCTGCACTCCCGATGTAGATGATATTGTGCGCTTCATACAGCAAACCCAACCATCCTTGGTGGTTATCGATTCCATTCAATCCGTATTCAGCGCAACCATAGAAAGTTCTCCGGGATCTGTTTCGCAACTGCGGGAAACCACAGCGTTATTGGTTCGGCTGGCCAAACAACTGGCAATCCCCATCTTCCTGATAGGCCACGTAACCAAGAATGGCGCCGTGGCGGGGCCAAAGATCATCGAACACATGGTGGATACGGTCCTCTATTTTGAAGGGGACAACCAACACCAATATCGCATTCTGCGCTCAACCAAAAACCGGTTTGGATCAACCAATGAGATAGGTATTTTTGAAATGATCTCCAGCGGTCTGCAGGAAGTGGAAAATGCATCTCAACTTTTTTTCACCCGCGATGTACGGGATGCAGGCTCTGCTCTGGGATGCGTGTTGGAAGGCACCCGCGCCTTTCTGGTAGAAGTTCAAACTCTGGTCTCTCCCGCCAGCTATGGCACATCACAACGAGTAGCTCTGGGCATGAACCAGCGAAAGCTGGCCCTGCTTCTGGCGGTCATTGAAAAACGTATGAGCCTCAATTTGCGGAACAACGATGTCTTTTGCAATCTGGCTGGTGGCATAAAGGTAGATGAACCGGCTCTTGATCTGGCTATCATTGGCGCTATTCTCTCCAGCTTTCACGGTAAAGTGATACCTGCCAATACTGTCCTATTGGGCGAAGTGGGCCTCAGCGGCGAAGTGCGTCCCGTATCTCAGCTGGAAAAACGCATCAAAGAAGCCGAGAAATTGGGATTCACCAAGATCATCGTTTCCCACAGAACCACGGTTGAACGAGACTCCGTAATGCCTATCCGCATGATAGATGATTTGGAGACTTTGCTGTTTTAAAGAAGGTTTGTAGGTTGGGGAGAATGAAACCACGAATGATACGAATGGATCGGATGCACAATATCTCCGTCTTCCCGAGAAACTCTTACAGAGACACATGACGAAGGATGGCGGAAAAGCTGCCTTTCAAGGCGGTATTTCCCGGGCAAGTCCGCTTATTCCACAACGGCTCTGCTGCATGCAGGGAGACGTTTTTGATTCATACCTCGTCACAGCGCTACTCTTCATCCCTCATCGGGAGGTCGCCGCACAAGTCCACGGAGGGATGCTTTCATGGTCACATGCAGATTTGTACGCACGTTGCGCGCAACTCAATGGGAATATCTTTGTAACCAGATGTAAGCCCTCTGTTGGAGAGATTTTCCACAAGAGAAAACTGATGTGCCACCGGATTGTTTGCAGTGTTAATCCGTAACTATTTACTCATTATCGAGAATATAGCTTGACCGATTAGACGGTTCGACGCTTTTGGTCGAACAGTTATCGGAGGTACTATGGATGAAAAAAAGAAGATAATCGTCTCCGCCGCCAAGGAGTTGATCGCCACCTATGGTTTTAAAAAGACCACCATGGATGAGATCGCCGCCAAAGCCCACATGGGAAAATCTACCATGTATTATTACTTCAAAAAAAAAGAGGATATTTTCGCTGAAATCGTGCGCATCGATTCTGACCTGTTTCGGCAAAAACTTGATGAAGCAGTGCAGGCAGCCTACAGTCCACAGGATAAAATCCTTGGGTACGTGAGCTCGCGAATGCTCCATCTCAAAGAGTTGAGCAATTATTACAAAACCCTTACCAACGAATATCTTGATCACTATTTCTTCATTGAGCAGGTACGGGAAGATTTTCACACCTTCGAAAATACTATCCTTTGCAGCATAATAAATGAAGGAATCGCTCAAGGGGTTTTTACTCCCTGCGATGTAAATGTCGTTGCGCGAATGATCGCTATTAGCATCAAAGGACTGGAGTATCCGCTCTTTGTGCAGAAGTCTAAAGACTTGGAGCGAGACAGCAAACAAATGATGGAAATCATCTTCAAAGGTATCGAGGTTCGATGAGTATTTCTTATATATTTCGACCTGAATACGTATCTGGTCGAGTCATCCGGGAGGAAAAATGATTACGATTCCCCAATTAAAAATAGGCAATTTGGTTGCAAAGATCCCCATCATCCAAGGCGGGATGGGCGTAGGAATTTCGATGTCTGGCCTGGCATCTGCCGTGGCAAATGCCGGCGGCATCGGTGTGATATCATCGGTGGGGCTGGGTTTGCTTGATGTTTCATCAAACAGTAGTTACCGTGAAGGAAATAAAATAGCTCTGAGGCAAGAAATCCGGAAAGCGCGAGACCTCACTTCGGGTATTCTCGGGCTCAATATTATGGTAGCCATCTCTGATTTTGACGATATGGTGCGCATCGCGCTGGAAGAAGCCATCGATATTCTCTTCCTTGGTGCAGGATTACCCCTCCGGCTTCCCAAGGGAATATCTATGGATTTTCTGCGCTCGATAAAAACGAAGATTGCCCCCATTGTCTCATCAGGCCGGGCAGCAAAGATTATCTTCAAGAGTTGGGACAAGTATTATCAGCATGTTCCCGATGCAGTGGTAGTAGAAGGACCAAAAGCCGGTGGCCATCTGGGTTTTAAACGCAATCAGATTGATGACCCGGATTTTGCCCTTGAAAAACTGATTCCCTCAGTGTGTGAAGCAATTGTACCCTTTGAAAAAAAGTACGACAAAAAGATTCCGGTGATCGCCGGCGGAGGCGTATTCACTGGTGAAGACATCCTGACAATGATGGAGCTTGGTGCCAGCGGCGTACAGATGGGCACCCGTTTTGTAGCAACCCACGAGTGCGATGCCGCTGACGCATTCAAGGCCCAATACCTGGCCTGCAAAAAAGAGGACATCGTCATTATCCAGAGTCCTGTTGGCATGCCGGGACGCGCCATTAAAAGCGACTTTTTGCGAGATGTGGAGTCGGGGATAAAACACCCCTTTACCTGTCCGTGGAAATGCCTGAAGACCTGTGATTACCGAGTTGCGCCCTATTGCATATCTCAGGCGCTGACCAATGCCAAAGTGGGTAAAATGCAGGAAGGCTTCAGCTTCGCCGGGGTCAACGCATGGCGGGTAAATAAGATTGTCTCGGTAAAGGAATTGATGGATTCATTGGTAAGGGAATTTGAGGAAGCAGCGCAAAAGCAAACATTAGCGACAAACGCTGTTTAAAAAAATCAGGGGCAGGATGCACCCGCATCCTGCCCCAAAATCACTAAAACTCCAGAGTAACAGTACGTTGTGGAGCACCCTTTTTCAGAATCAGGAAAAATGCGCCACCCTGTTCAATAATTTCATATTCACCATCAAAGGTCACCGAGCGGGGCCGCGACGGCAACCGAAAACTCTGGCCATCGATAACCTCACTCATGCGCAAAGAAACCCGCGGGCCAACCTCTTTCACGTCAATCTTCTGGTCACGCAACTGGTTCCAATACTGCGCCACTTCGTCGGGACTGGTTATCCAGGCGCCATCTTCGCGGGCGGTTTCAACCATGTGCTTAAGGGGCTGCATGGCAATGCTGCTCATGCCTGAGTAGAGGGGATGTCCCATAAAGACCATCAAGCCATTGTTCGGGCGCACACCCCGCATCCAAAGGGTTTGCAGATAGGCGTCAAAACGGGAGGCATCTCGCTTCTGGTCTTCGGAGTTGTAATCTGCATTGGTGAGAACGTCCTGAAAATAGTACCAGTCATCATGAAAAATCTGTGAAATTTCCAAGAGATCGAGGCTCTGGTAATAGCCATCCTGAAAAATCGGGATGTTGTAGGGAAACAGGGATCCACGGTAAAATTCCAGATGATTGAGGGCAATGGAAGAGTCGTACAAAAAGCCCAACTCATCCAGGGCCTTCATGCCCCAAAAGCTGTTGTTGGTAAAGGGATAGCGAAAGCCGGCGAACCTGGTCTGGAAATGTGAGCTGTTTCCCAGCAATTCTTCAACCGTCTCGCCATAGCTGAGAGTGCGGAAATCCGGTTTGGAATGAGAACGACTTTGCAAGGTGATGTAGGGATTTTGATGCAATAATGTAACGACTTCGGGGGATACATCGTCACTGGAAAAAATGGTAGTGGGGATTTTTTCCCTCTGGATGTAGCTCAGGATGCGCCGGTATTGTTCCGGGGATCCGCCATCATCCAAGGTGAGACAAAAAGCGCTCTGTGCACCGTTTTTCCAGGGATTAAGGTTTATCTCGTATTTACGCTGCGACACAGCGGTGTGATAGACCAGATGATAAAAGGCCTGAATTTCTTTGCCGTTTGAAAAGCCTCCATCTCCTGCCGGATGGATGAGATTAAAGGTTGCCAGCAAAATCGCTGTTCCTGCGCCATAGGGATGCACCGTGATGGCTGGTTCGCCGGGCTTTTCCTGAAACCATCTGGCCAAAATGCGGGTGGAGCGATCCATCAGTTTGGATGGAATCAGGGTCCACTCGGGTGTATCGTACACCGGCGTGATGTCTCCCTGCCATGGCCCTTCTCCACTGCTCACAATGCGCTGATTCTGCATGTTTTTCTCTATCAGATTCACGCCAAAACACTGTGCCATTGGCCAATTTTCCTGAGTCATTTCGTTGGATGCAGAGATCCGGTCTTCACCGTTTAATCTGTTGCGTCCCAAGTACACATCGCTCACCAGGGTGCCTCCCTGCTTTACCCATGCGCTGATGTTCTGCATCTCGACATCTGATAAAAAGGAGAGAGAATAGCGCCGATCTGCATCATGATACCCAAAGGTGGTGGGGATAATCAAAATGGTAAATTGGGCAAGTTTCTTGGGAAAATGGAGAATCTGTCGATTTTCCAACCGTACGAAAGCACCGGATTTATTGAGCTCCTGCAGCGACAGAATCACGCCGTCCGACACGGTTCCGTAGCCTTCGCCATCACCACTGGTGATAAACAACGCCTTGGGTAATTGGTATTCTACACTGTGCAAAGCCAATGCGCACAACGCGAGGATGAGGAGTAAAAATCTCTTTTTCATTATTTCACCTTCTCGATAATAATTTTTCTGTTGATCAGCGCCGGAAACATAATCCGACCATTGCGAACGGTGTAAACGCCGTCTCGCTGGCTGTGACTGATCTTCACCGTTTGCCAATTTGTCTGGAAAATCACCGTCAGTGGCTGATCATACACTTCGGCATTCAGCGGTGATTCCAGCGTGAGCACATAGGAATTGAATGTCAGGCTGGTTCTGATGGCCACGGTTTCCCGCTCTGCCAGATACTTTCCCACCTGCGCCGTCGGGGCTATCCAGTAACCGCTGTTGCGCAGCATACGCACCTGTTTGTCAAAGTTCCGCGGCGTCAGCGCATATTGGTTATACACGTTATGATAACGGTACAGCTTCATCTCCTTGCTGTCCTCGGGAAAAATGTGATGATACATCATCACCAGCCAGTTTCCAGCAGCTTCTTCGATCCATCGGTTGAATGTGCCGGGATCTGGATCCTGATTATTCAACACCACTTTGCTATTGAGATTGTACCGGGATTTTGTCGAACTGTTTTGCTTGCCGCCATCCCCTACTCTGCCAAACAAAAAGCCAGCTTTCCGAGCGGCCACCGCAATTGCATCCCGACTGTAGGAGTAGGGATAGTGAATCGTAACGGCCTCTACCCCGACATTTTGCCGGATGAGATTACGATTCTTTGCCAAGTCTGCTACCAGTTTTTCCTCGGGCTCCGTCTCATCTATGGCTTGATGCAGGTAGCCATGGGAGCTGATTTCGTTTCCAGCCGCTGCCAGTTCCCGCAGTTGCTGCCATCCCATACGCCGGATGCTGAACACCCCCTCTTCTGCTGTGGAGCGGGGTTCTTCGGCCATCCACTCGCCTACTACGCCAAAATCGGCTTTTACCTTATATTTTTGCAATGTCGGAAATCCGTACTGGTATTGGCCATAGCTGCAATCATCAAAGGTAATGGATATTGCTCCTGGTTTGTTCATGTGCCAGGATGCAATAGAAAAGGTGTTTTGCTGCGGTTTTACCCGGGTATCTTCTTTGGGCTCAAGGCCGGCAAATTGCTCTTGCAACACATAATACTGCTCTTTCAATCGGGTTTCATATTGAGGAGAATCCCAACCATCCCAGGTGAAAAAAAACTCTTTTCTGCCTGCCGGGATGGATGCCTCTACGGCGTTTGCCTGATTTGTTACAAAACTCTGGATGTGGAAACCCTCGGTGGTTGTGGTTTCGATCTCCGACGTGCCCTCCGCATCGTTCAGCACTTGGCGGGAGGATGGATCCGATACGTTGAGCAGATGCCAATCCAGACGCACTTCCAAGATTCCGGTTTCGGCGTCGTAACACCAATCGGTATTGGAATTTTCCTCTAAAGTGCCATGAATCAGCGGGCTGCGATTGAAGATAATGCGCCGCCAGGTTTTGCCTGTGAGAGTTTGCCGCTCGCGATTTGACAACAGCTCCTCATCAACAAACCGGCCATTGTTGTTTTCCTTGGAGGCATACACCGGGATGTAATCATTATAGATGTCGGAAAATACCGAATAGTAGTCATCCACCATAATCCGGGCAGAATCGGGTGATTGAAAATTGAGGACAAATTCCACACCCCGCCTGGAAGGCAGGTTCACCAGAGGAATGGTGTGATCCCCTCTGGATTTGTCATAGGTGTCTATGGCCACAATGAGGTTATTTCCGGCAAAATCAAAATTTGACAAATGGTAGCGCAAATAGAAGTAACCAGGATCTGCGGCGGCTTCTATCTGATCAGCATATTTTGCTGTTTTTGGCCAATCATCGTCAGAGCCATCAATGATGCGGCTACGGTTCTCCAGCGCTACAATACCAAAATTCTGCTCTGGATTTTCCATATTGTGCCAGTATTTACGACGATGCGGCGGCTGTTCAAAATCCATCACCATCCAGTTAAATTTAAACCACTCATCCAACCACTCAAATATAATAGCTCCGCCGCATCCGGCATCGTGGATGTCTTGGGTGAGAAGCCGATTGATGGCCGCCTGCTGCTGTTCATTATGTCCCCCCTGATGAAATCCGTAGGGAGAAAAATGGCTATTCCCGCGACTGGATGGCACGCCGTACTCGGCGATAATCAAAGGCATATCGGGACAATATTCTTTGAGTTCCTGCAAATAGGGCAGATAATTATCATCGCCATTTTGCGCATATTTTTCGTCCATATAGATAAAATCGGGATAGTATGGATAGGCATGATAGGCGGCGTAAATGCCGGTGTGTGTCTTTGCTGTTGAGTGGAAATTCTGGAAATCAATCCACTCCAGATCGTTGTCATATTCCCGCACTTTTTCGTGCTCGATAAATTCGCTGTTGTGAAACATCGGGTCCAGCGGAAGCCAGTTCACAAAGGAAACGGGGTGCTGGTTTTTGTATTGGAGAGTCTCATATTTCAGGGTAAAATCCATCATTTGTCCCAGCCAGATTTCCATCGGGCTCCCGGACGGCACCGAGATAAAATCACCCAGATAGGCTGTAGCATCGTTATTGAGATTGGTAAAAGTCATCCCCTGGGGCTCCCACTCACGACCCAGAAGATAGGCCACCGTGTAGCGGGAAACATCGGATACGTAGGTGCCGTCAGCTTTCCCCGGATGTGGAGAAAGCACAGCGTTACCGTGAATGACATTGATCACGTCTTTTATCTCTTTCTGAAAGAGGTAGGTGTAGTCGTCATTAAAATAGTTGTGATCATCGGGAACAGTTGCCCACACTCCCTGCATGAGGTAAAGAGGTTTGTCGGAGTAGATAAGATTGTACTGAGCCAGAGCCTGGTAAAACTCTGGTGGCAGGATGGTATAAACCCGCACCACATTAGCGTTCATAGCGCCTATCTCTTCAAACCATCCGGCATACAAATCGTAGTCCACAGGGAATTCCGAGGGGAATTTTCCCGGCATCGCCACACCCAGGTTCACCCCTTTTAAAAACAGCGATTCCCACTTCTCACCGGCATCCAGACTCTTGTCTATCTTCCGATACTGAAAATAATCGCCAGCCACCATAAAATCGATGCTCACTCCCGCTGCTGCATCCTGTACAACAGCAGAAGTGTGAGGTGGTAACAAAGGGGTGCGCACCCGAGTGCTGTCTATCACGATGATCTTCTCTTCCCGCAATTTGTCTTCTACCCGTATCATCAGGGAAACGATGACCACCAGAAGAAGAAAAAAGAGGGCGGTAACAAAGTACTTCTTTTTCATGATTTCTAAAACCTTCCACTTAACGTAAGTGATACTGAATCGCTTTCATAATAAGGATTTTTGAAATTGCTGTACCCGGCAGAAATGGAGAGCCCTGCGATATTCACCCCCACTTCCAGATTGTTGCTGTAGCCAAATTCGTCGTTGTTATCTTCCTCCACAGAGGAGGCACCATAGATATACCACTGGTGGCAGGGATAATAAAAAGATATATTTGCGCCCACCAGACTGCGGTTTTGCGGTGTGTAAAATTGCGATGATTCGTAGGCGAAATCCATAAACCGATAACTGGCTCCCAGACTCAGTTTTGCCGGCTGATAGAGCAAATAACTCAGGGTCAAAGCATAGTTGAGGAAGGGAATTTCAGATAGAGTCGTGTCTTCCCAGATAAGGGTTTCTTTCACTTTCCCGCTGGTATAATCGCTGGAAAAGGTGAGTTTTTGCCACTGAGCTGAAAAATTATTCGTCATATACCAACGGCTCAGATGTTCCCAATGGAAAAAATATTCGGTGCCCCCTCGGAAATTGTTCTTCAGTTTCAGTCCTTTCCACTGCACATCGTACGCCACTCCGGCATCCCAGATGGTTAGCACGGAATCACTTATGGATCCGCCGCAGGTAGTACTTACTTGCAGTCCGGGATGCAAGCGGCAGGTGACCTGCGCAAAGTTGGTATCAAACCACTTTTCCTCAACGGAGTTGCTCTGTTTCCACTTTTTTTGACTGTATTGCCAGAAACTGTTCAGCGCCACATTCAGATTGTCCGTCAGCCGTTTTTGCAGTTTATACTGCTGATTGTAACCATCTGTGGTTACGGTTTCTTCCCGCTCTTGCACCCGGGAAAAGCCACTGACGGCAGACCATTTTACTGCATTTTTTGCGTTTTGGTATTCCTTTTGGATATC
>Ga0190303_1000263_pt1 | contig 21731 bp, 19 predicted proteins | sample 48700701_MG_FD_161672 | JGI IMG/M metagenome (GOLD analysis project Ga0190303, IMG submission 161672) | Hydrothermal vent sediment bacterial communities from Southern Trench, Guaymas Basin, Mexico - 4870-07-0-1_MG | ecosystem: Environmental > Aquatic > Marine > Hydrothermal vents > Sediment ... | reverse complement strand
TGCCGTTTATGAATATGAATACTTGAGCTCACGATCAAAGATTGCTGTTTTTTTCGTACGAGGCAAGCCTCGAGGTATTAAACCCGATTTAGAATAAAACCTATTTTACACATAGTACAAAAAAAGCGTTGATTTTAAAATCAATGCTTTTTTTGTACTTTTGAAATTCTAGTTTAAAAATAATTAAACAAACCAATTAGTACCACCATGAAAGTACACCATTTTATACTTATCTTATTTGCCATAGTTATTAGTAGCTGCTCAAACAATGTAAACAGTCCTGAATTTATAAAAAAAGTCTCTGGAAGATATTTATACAATTCTGATGAAGTAATTGAAGTTTATTTTAAAGAAAATGAATTGTATCTAAAATGGAGAGGCGCTACAAGTATTAAGCCCTTAAAAATTGATGAAAATACATTTTTTGTAAAAGAAATGAATGAGAAAATTCAATTTTTAAACAATCCATTAGATAAGAAAAACTATATAGTTTTAGTTCAAAAAGAGGAAAATGAAGCTTTTGTATATAATTTTATAAAACTTGAAGTAAATGAAAATGTACCCCGCGAATATTTAAAAAATAATGAATTTGATAAAGCTCTTAAAGGCTATTTAAGTATTCAAAAAAAGGATTCTTTAAATGCTGCTATTAACGAAAACGATTTTAACTCACTTGGATACAAAGAATTACGTGATAAAAATTATAAAAAATCAATATCGGTTTTCGAAATTAATGTTGCTCTTCACCCTAATAGTGCAAACGTTTATGATAGTTTAGCTGAAGCATTCATGAAAAGTGGAGATACAGCAAAGGCAATTGTTAATTACAAAAAATCGCTTAGATTAGATTCTGGAAATGCAAGAGCTAAAAAATTAATTGAAAAATTAGAAAAAAATAATTAATAAAACTTCCAACTATGAAAACTTTACAACAATGGTTTGATGAGTACGCTGTTAGTCATCAACATAAAACAAATCAAACAATTCATTATATTTGTGTGCCAGCTATATTTTTTAGTATTGTTGGAATGCTTATGAGCATTCCGTCAACATCTATTGCAAACCTAACACAAATAAATAATCCATTTTTAGAAAATTGGGCAACTCCTGTCCTACTCTTATTACTCATATTTTATATACGATTATCGTTTTCAACATTTGTTAGAATGATGACCTTTTCAATTGCTTGTTTAATTGGCAACTATTTTTTAAGCAATGTTTCACCACTATTATATACTTCATTAACTATTTTTGTAGTCGCTTGGATTGGGCAGTTTTACGGTCATAAACTAGAAGGTAAAAAACCTTCGTTTTTTAAAGATTTACAATTCTTATTAATTGGTCCTGCTTGGGTTTTCGAAAAACTATTAAGAAAATAATTTAATGAAGCCAACAATTACATTTGAAGATTTTAACAAAGTAGACATTAGAACTGGAACTATTATTGAAGTAAACGATTTTCCAAAAGCTCGCAAGCCTGCATATCAACTTTTAATAGATTTTGGAGAATTAGGTAAAAAGAAATCTAGTGCACAAATTACCCATTTATACACTAAAAAGGAATTACTAAACAAACAAGTAATTGCGATTATTAACTTTAAAGAAAAACAAATTGCAAATTTTAAAAGTGAATGCTTAGTACTTGGAATTGAAAACAAACAAAACAACATTGTTTTATTACAAACTTCAAAACAACATTTAAAAAATGGTGAACAAGTTAGTTAGCTGCATTAAAAGCAAAAAGGGATTCTAATAAATTAAAACCCCTTTTCTAAATACTACTACCAGCCATAGCAATAGTACTATTTTATAAACTTGCCAAACTAGCTTTTAATGTTTCAACTTTAGCCAACGCATCAGCTTCTTTTTTACGTTCAATTTTAATAACTTGTTCTGGTGCATTATTCACAAATCGTTCGTTACTTAATTTCTTTTGAACCGATTTTAAAAAGCCTTCAGTGTATTTTAATTCCTCTTCTAGCTTTGCCTTCTCTTCTTCAATATTAATATCTGAAGCCATTGGAATAAAATATTCATTAGATTTTACTCTAAAACTTAATGCGCCATCAACCTTCTCTGTAACGTATTTTATGGAAGCTAAATTCCCTAATTTTTGAAGTATTGCATCAAAATCTTTATTTAATATTTCATTCTCTAAAACAAAAAATTCAATAGTATTTTTGAAGGCTATATTTTTATCTTTTCTAATAGTTCTAATATTTGAAATCACTTCTGAAGTAAATTTAAAGTCGTTTATCAACGAATTATTAACTTCCTTAAGTTCTGGGTATTCTGCAATTATTAAAGCTTCCTCAGGAGTTCTCTCTGCTATTTCTTGCCAAATTTCTTCAGAAATAAATGGCATATATGGATGTAATACTTTTAAATTAGCCTCTAAAAAACTAATTACAGCAATATATGTTTTAGCATCAATTGGTTGTTGGTATGCTGGTTTTACCATTTCTAAAAACCACGAAGAGAAATCATCCCAAACTAACTTGTAAATACTCATTAAAGCTTCGCTTATACGATATTGCTCAAATGATTTTTCTAAATCTTGTAAAGTTTGCTGAAATTTAGCTTCGTACCATTCAATAGCTACTTTAGCTGATTGTGGTTGCTCAATAGTTTCATCTATTTCCCATCCTTTAATTAAACGAAATGAATTCCAAATTTTATTAGAGAAATTACGCCCTTGAGCACATAAATCTTCATCAAATAATAAATCGTTTCCAGCTGCAGAACATAATAACATTCCTACACGAACACCATCTGCTCCATATTTCTCCATGAGTTCAATTGGATCGGGTGAATTCCCTAACGATTTAGACATTTTCCTACCCTTACCATCACGCACAATTCCTGTGAAATATACATTTATAAATGGTTTTTCATTTCTAAATTCGTATCCAGCAAAAATCATACGAGCTACCCAAAAGAAAATAATATCTGGTCCCGTTACCAAGTCGTTTGTTGGATAATAATATTCAATTTCTTTATTATCCGGATTTCTAATACCATCAAAAACCGAAATTGGCCATAACCAAGATGAAAACCAAGTGTCCAAAGCATCTGGATCTTGAGTTAAATCTGAAATTGTTATTTCTCTTCCAACCTTTTCTGAAGCAATTTTAGCAGCTTCTTTAATGGTTGAAGCAATAACAAAATCGTTTACCCCATCTCCATAAAAATAAGCCGGAATTTGATGTCCCCACCACAATTGACGAGAAATATTCCAATCTCTAATGTTTTCTAACCAATGACGATAAGTACTGTTATAATGTTTTGGGAAAAAATGAATTTCTTCGTCTTCCAACACTGCTTTTAATGCAGGTTTTACAATGGTATCCATTTTTAAAAACCATTGTGCTGAAATTTTTGGTTCTATTACTTCTTTTGTTCTTTCTGAAGTACCAACCTTATGCATATGTTGTTCAATTTTAACCAAACAACCTAAATTTTCTAATTCTTTTGTAATTTCTTTTCTAACAACAAATCTATCTTTTCCTTCGTAGTGTAATCCGAAAGAGTTTAAAGTAGCATCATCATTAAAAATATCAATAACTTCAAGGTGGTGTTTTTCTCCTAAAGTTTTATCATTTTGATCGTGAGCAGGTGTTACTTTTAAACATCCGGTACCAAACTCAATATCTACATACTCATCTTCAATAATTGGAATTACTCTATTAGCAATAGGTACAATTGCTTTCTTACCTTTTAAATGAGTAAAACGTTCATCGTTTGGATTGATGCAAATTGCTGAATCTCCTAAAATAGTTTCAGGGCGAGTAGTGGCAATGGTCAGCACATCATTACTTCCTTCAATTTTATAGGTTATATAGTATAAATTTCCTTGTTTCTCTTCAAAAATTACTTCTTCATCAGATAACGTAGTTTTTGCTGCAGGATCCCAGTTTACCATTCTATAACCACGGTAAATTAGTCCTTTATTATATAAATCAATAAAAACTTTGTTAACAGCTTCACTTAAATCGCTATCCATTGTAAACTTAGTACGTTCCCAATCACAAGAAGCTCCCAATTTTTTTAATTGCTCTAAAATAATACCACCATGTTCATCTGTCCAATCCCAAGCATGTTTTAAAAACTCATCACGTGTTAAATCCGATTTTTCAATTCCCTGTTCCTTTAACTTCGCTACAACTTTAGCTTCAGTTGCAATAGATGCATGGTCTGTACCAGGAACCCAACAAGCGTTAAACCCTTTTAGTCTCGCTCTTCTAATTAATACATCCTGAATGGTATTATTTAACATATGCCCCATATGCAAAACACCTGTTACATTTGGTGGTGGAATTACAATTGTATAAGGCTCTTTTTCATTTGGAGTTGAATGAAAATAATTATTTTTCATCCAGTAATCATACCATTTATTCTCAATATCTTGAGGGTTGTATTTTGTTGCTAAACTCATTGTGGTCTAATATTTGTAATATAGTTGGCAAATGTACAATTATAACAGATAACATAAAATATTTTGAAAGCTTAAAAAAATAACTAACTTTACACTTTAAATAGAAAAATTATGCAAAAAATTATAACATTATTATTTATTGGAGTTTTATCAATTTCAATAAATGCACAAGAAAAAATGGTTCAAGATTCTAATGCTCCTGTATTTGAGTTTGATACAGAAATTATTGACTACGGTAAAATTGATTTGAATGCAAATGGTGTTCGTGTTTTTAAATTTAAAAATACTGGAAAATCACCATTAGTAATTACGAATATAAAGTCTAGTTGTGGTTGCACAGTACCAAAAAAACCTACTGAACCTATTATGCCTGGTGACACTGGTGAAATTGAAGTGAAATATGCTACAAATAGACCTGGAGGTTTTTCTAAAATGATTACTGTAAATTCTAACGCCTCTGAACCAGTAAAAAGGTTGCGAATTAAAGGAATTGTAATTAAGCCTGAAACACCTGTTGCAAAGGATAAACCTATAATGTCAGCTAATTAATTTTTAGCTAATAATTAAAAAAAGCATTGAATTTCTTCAATGCTTTTTTTGTGTAAATTTCTTTTATCTATTGAATCAACTCAAAAGATTGTTTCGCAATCTCTACTTCTTCATTGGTTGGAACAATTAAAATTTTTGTTCTTGAGTTTACCTTGTGAATTTCAATTATTTCTTTAGCTCTAATATTATTTTTTTCAATATCTAAATCAATCCCTAAATATTCTAGATTGGTACAAACTAGTTTTCTAATTACATCTGAATTTTCTCCTATTCCTGCAGTAAACACAACCGCGTCTAAACCATTCATTATTGCTGCATAAGAGCCAATATATTGTTTAATACGATATGCACTCATATCTAATGCCAATTGGCACTCTTTATTTCCTTTCTCTGCTTCAGCTTCAATATCTCGTAAATCACTATAACCTGTTAAGCCTAGCATACCACTTTCTTTCTGAAGCATACTATTTACATTATCTAAATTATAGCCCAAGCTGTCTACCAAATAAAAAATAATTGCATGGTCAATGTCTCCACTCCTACTCCCCATTACAAGCCCCGTAACAGGTCCAAAGCCAAGAGTTGTATCAATGCTTTTACCATTTTTTACTGCTGTCATACTACAACCATTCCCCAGATGAATTGTTATAATTTTTGAAGTATCAATTCCTAAATACTCAATTGTCTTTTCAGAAACATATTTATGACTTGTTCCGTGGAAACCATATTTACGAATTTTATTTTCATCTAAAAACTTATTAGGGATTGCATATTTGTAAGCTTCAACAGGTATTGTTTGATGAAAAGCTGTATCAAAAACTGCTATTTGTTTTGCATTAGGAAACATCTTTTCAGCAACAATAATCCCCTCATAATTTGCAGGATTGTGCTGCGGTGCTAATGAAAATAACGTTTTTATCTTACCTTTTACTTGTTGTGTTATTACTGTTGTTTTAGAAAAAGTACTTCCTCCATGGACAACTCTATGCCCTACTGCTTCAATTTCTGAAGTAGATTTTAAAACTCCAACTTTAGTATCTAATAAGAGAGTTACTATTTTTTCTAAACCAATTTTATGGTTTGGAATATCCAACACCTCATCAATTTTATTAATTGAAGACTTGTAATGAATTTCGGCATTATTAGAACCTATTCTTTCTACCAATCCAGAACAAATAACTTCTTCTTTAGGCATCTTAAATAATTGATATTTAATAGATGAACTTCCTGAATTTATAACTAATACTTTCATTATATCCCTTGTGCTTGTATCGCTGTTAAAACTACGGTGTTAAATATATCGTCTACAGTACAACCTCTGCTTAAATCATTTACTGGTTTATTTAACCCTTGTAACATTGGGCCAATTGCTAAAGCTCCTGTTTCACGTTGTACAGCCTTGTATGTATTATTTCCAGTATTTAAATCTGGAAAAATTAATACGTTTGCCTGCCCTGCAACTTCAGAGTCTGGTAATTTACTTTTACCAATTGTGACATCAACTGCGGCATCATATTGTATAGGACCCTCAACTTTTAAATCTGGTCTTTTTTCTTTAATAATTTCTGTTGCTTTTCTTACAATATCAACATCCTCCCCTTTTCCTGAAGCACCTGAAGAGTATGAAAGCATTGCTATTTTTGGTTCCATTCCAAAGTTTATACTTGATTCTGCTGAAGAAATAGCAATTTCAGCTAACTGTACAGCATTAGGATTTGGATTAATTGCACAATCTCCAAAAACAGAAACTCTATCTTCTAAACACATAAAAAAGATAGATGAAACTACAGATACATTTGGTCTTGTTTTTATAAATTGTAATGCTGGTCTAATGGTATGCTGTGTGGTATGTGCTGCTCCAGAAACCATTCCATCTGCCAATCCTTTATACACCATCATAGTTCCAAAGTAAGAGACATCTCCCATCAAATCTTCAGCCATAGCAGTAGTAATTCCTTTATGCTTTCTTAATTCAAATAATGTATTTGAAAAACCTTCATAATATTCGGATTTAATTGGATTGATAATTTGCACTTTATCTAAATCTAATTTTAATCCAAGTCTAACTATTTTATTTTCAATTTTAGCTCTATCTCCTAAAATGGTTAAATCAACAATATCCATATCAACCAACCTACAAACAGCTGTAATAATTCTATCATCATTACCCTCAGGTAAAACAATATGCTTACGCTCTTTTTTAGCTCTTTTCAGTAAGTTATACTGAAACATTTTAGGTGTAATACCGTTATTTGTAAACGTAATCAACTTGTCATTTAGCTTTTCTAAGTTAATATATTTATCAAATGTATTTAATGAAGTTATTATTTTTTGCTTATTACTGGCGTACATATGTGAACGCACAGCCCCAATTTTATTAGCAACTTCAAATGTCCCTGATTCTACAGATAAAATTGGAACAACCTGAGATAAACCATCTATTAATTTTACAATTGGTTCATCTGGAATAATACCACCTGTTAAAACAATTCCAGAAATTTTCGGGTAATTTGTTGAAATATTAGCTTGCAAAGCACCTAATATAATATCAGCTCTATCACCAGGGGTAATTATTAAACTATTTTCTTCTAAATGAGTTAAGTAATTTCTTAACTGCATTGCCCCAACTTTAAAACTAGCTGTTTGATTGTTTATATTTTCTTCTCCAAACAGTATTTTACCATCAATTGCTTTTGCAATTTCTTTAATTGTAGGGTTACTTAAAGAAGGTATTACAGGAATTACATTCACCAAAACATTTTTTGGAAGATTTTTCTTTACTCCCACCTTAACCAATTCAATATTTTCTTCTAGTACCTTGTTTGCAACAACAGCCAAAACTTCAACTTCTTTCTCTTTAAAAGAATCATATGCTAAATGTAGACCATCAATAAACTCATCTAAGGTTTTACCTATACCGCTTGAAACTATTATTGCAGGGATGCCTAAATTCTTAGCAATTAATACATTTGCGTCTAATTCTATAGCGGCTATCTCTCCAGAAAAATCAGTACCTTCAACCAGCATAAAATCACTTTTTTCTTCTAAGGCCTTATATTTTTCAATAATGGTATCAATTATTTCGCCTTCTTTACCATTGTTCCTTTTTTTAATAAACTCAGAACGTGTAAATGCATATGCCTCATTTGGGTCAATATCTAACTCAAAATGTGAAATTATGGTGTTTATATGATTGTCCTTTTCCCCTTTTTTAACGTTATTAATAATTGGCCTAAAGTACCCTACTTTTGCCGTTTTACCCAATAGCATTCTCATTAAACCTAATGCAACTATAGACTTACCACTATTGGCTTCACTCGTTGCAATGTATATGGCTTTATTCATTATTTCTTTTTTTTGCAAAGATACTTTAATCACTACATCTTTCATTAAAAAAATTATTAAATTTTTGTGACATTCGTCACTAAATCGTAATAGTTAAACCTCCATAAAATATCAGTATATTTGAACTAATAATTTTATTTAAATATGACAACGTTAATTACTAATATAAAGGAACTACTACAAATTGAGAAAGTTCAAAAAACAATGGTTTGTGGTAAAGAAATGAAAGTTCTTCCTTCATTAAAAAATGCCTTTTTATTAATTGAAAATACTATTATTAAAGATTTTGGTATTATGGAAGACTTACCTTCTTTAAACGTTGATAAAACTATTAATGCCAGTGGTAGAATAGTACTTCCTACTTGGTGCGATAGCCACACCCATATTGTATATGCTGACAATAGAGAACAAGAATTTGTTGATAGAATTAATGGTTTAACTTATGAAGAAATTGCTAATAAAGGTGGTGGAATCTTAAATTCAGCAAAAAAACTACAAGAAACTTCAGAAGAAGATTTATATCAGCAATCTGCTATCCGTATTGAAGAAGTTATGAAATTAGGAACTGGTGCTGTAGAGATTAAATCGGGGTACGGGTTAACAAAAGAAGCAGAACTAAAAATGCTTCGAGTTATTAAAAAATTAAATAAAAACTATCCAATAACCATAAAAGCAACTTTTTTGGGTGCACATGCACTTCCAGCAGAATTCAAAAATAATAAAAACGCTTATTTAGACTTTGTAATTAATGACGTTTTACCAATTGTAGCCAAAGAAAATTTAGCTGAATTTGTCGATGTTTTTTGTGAAACCGACTATTTTTCTGTTGAAGATACAGAACGTTTATTAAAAGCTAGTGCCAAATTTGGACTCATTCCAAAAATACATGTAAACCAGTTTAATGCAATTGGCGGTATACAAGCCGGCATTAAATTTAATGCACTCTCAGTAGATCATTTGGAAGAAATGAGGGCAGAAGACATTACAGCACTAAAAAACACTAAAACAATGCCTGTTGCACTACCAACATGTTCCTATTTTTTAAGCATACCTTATACACCAGCACGTAAAATAATTGATGCTGGATTGCCTTTGGCTTTAGCAACAGACTACAATCCTGGCTCTACTCCTTCGGGTAACATGAATTTTGTAGTTTCTACAGCGTGTATAAAAATGAAAATGACTCCAGAAGAAGCTATAAATGCTGCAACCATTAATGGCGCATATGCAATGGGATTAGAAAAAACACATGGAAGTATTTGCAAAGGAAAAAAAGCTAATTTTATAATTACCAAACCTATACCTAGCTACGGGTTTATTCCTTATTCATTTGGGAATCATCAAATAGAACGTGTTTTTATTGAGGGAATTAAAATTTAATAATATTTCTACTATTTTCGCATTAAAATTCAGTTGAATGTGGTTCAAAATTAAATCATATATTTTATTTTTATTAAAATCAACCAATCAACATGGAGTACATTCCCCTTTTGTATATGATTTAGTTACAAAATGCTTTTATCGAAAAAAAAATATTATCAAAAATAATTTATTAGGCAATATTAAAAATTGGCTTTATAAGAATCATACAATTATTACTGTAACAGATTTTGAAAACGATTCTAAAATTTTAAAAAACAACAACCGAAAAGTAACTGAGATTGCTAAAATTACTGGAATTAGTAACAAAAAATCAATACTATTAATCAAATTATTAGCATATTTTAAACCACAACATATTTTAGAAATTGGCACTTCGGTTGGTATAGGTACAGCTACATTAAGTATTGGAAATTCTTCATCCAAAATTTCTACACTTGAAGGTTGTAAAAATACAGCTGCTATTGCACAAGAATTATTTGACACATTTAAGTTGAAAAATATTCAACTCACTATTGGAAATATTAATGATACGCTACCATCCATTTTAAAAAATAACCCTTTTGATTTTACCTATTTTGATGGAAATCATCAAAAAGAAGCTACCTTAAACTATTTTAATTGGTGTTTAGAAACTGTACATAATAATTCAATCTTTATTTTTGATGATATTAATTGCTCTCCTGAAATGCAACAAGCTTGGCTTAGCATAAAAAACCATCAAAAAGTAACTGTTAGTATTGATACCTATTTTTGGGGAATTGTATTCTTCAGAAAAGAGCAAGAAAAAGAACATTTTACAATACGAGTTTAACTAACAATTAATTATTAAATTCACGTTATGAAAATTTACACAAAAACAGGTGATAAAGGAACAACAGCACTTTTTGGAGGAACAAGAGTTCCAAAATATGATTTACGCATAGAAGCTTATGGCACAGTAGATGAATTAAATTCATATATTGGTTTAATTCGTGACCAAAAAATTGATGTACATACTTCCACTATTTTACTCGAAATTCAACATGAATTATTCACTTTAGGATCTATGTTAGCAACTCCACCAGAAAAAAAAGTATTAAAAAGTGGAAAAGAACGGTTAAATATTTCAAAAATAAACAACCAATCGGTTGAATTACTAGAAAATGAGATAGATTTCATGAATGAGTCTTTACCTACAATGACTCACTTTGTTTTACCAGGTGGGCACACCACTGTGTCATATTGTCACATTGCTCGCTGCATTTGTCGTAGAGCAGAACGCATTAGCACCCAATTAAGTGATAAAAGCGCTATTGAACCACTAATTTTAGTGTATTTAAATAGACTTTCTGACTATCTATTTGTACTGGCACGAAAATTGACAATTGATAATAACGCTCAGGAAATTAAATGGATTCCTGAGAAAATAACATAAGTTCTTTTTAAATAGAAAAAAAAGTGATAAAAAACTTGACTATTTGAGTAAAAAAATTATTTTTGCAGAAATTTAATACGATAAACACATGTATTGGACATTAGAATTAGCATCGTATTTATCAGATGCACCTTGGCCAGCAACAAAGGATGAGTTAGTTGATTATGCAATTAGAACTGGCGCACCTTTAGAAGTTGTAGAAAACCTTCAAGAAATTGAAGATGAAGATGAAAATTTCGATAGTATTCTAGAAATCTGGCCAGACTATCCTTCCGAAGACGATTATCTTTGGAATGAAGATGAATATTAAAAAAATAATAAAATTCAAAAAGTCTCTATAGAGGCTTTTTTTTTGGTTTATTAAGTGATTTTTAAACAAATTTTAAGTCTTTTAAAATTAAATTATTTTAAATTCGCTTACTGATATGCAAAACGACATAGATTACATAAAATAAGTAATCAATAATAATTGACACATTAATTATGAGTATTATAAATTCAGTACTAAAAGTATTTGTTGGAGATAAAAAGAAGAAAGATTTAAAACTACTTCAGCCTATTGTTACCAATGTTCATTCACTTGAAAATAAAATTGCTAGCTTAACAAATGACCAGTTAAGAGATAAAACCAATGAGTTTAAACTTAAAATTTCTGAAACAACAAATGAATTTACTATAAAAATAGTAGCTTTAGAAAAAGAAGCACATGAAGCTAACATAGATAGAAAAGAAGAAATTTACACTGAAATTGACACACTAGAAGATGAGACTTATGAAACTTCAGAAAAGGTATTAACTGAAATTATGCCAGAAGCTTTTGCTGTAATCAAAGAAACTGCTAAGCGATTTACAGAAAATAAATCTATTATAGTTACTGCAACACCTTTTGATCGTGAACTTTCAGGAATAAGAGAAAACATTACCCTTGAAAATGAGAAAGCAACCTGGGCTAACGTATGGGATGCACAAGGAAAAGAAGTTACTTGGGATATGATTCACTATGATGTGCAACTTATTGGTGGATCTGTATTACATCAAGGGAAAATTGCTGAAATGATGACAGGGGAAGGAAAAACATTGGTTTCTACACTTCCAGTCTACTTAAATGCACTTACAGGTAAAGGTGTACACGTTGTTACGGTTAATGATTATTTAGCAAAACGTGATGCCGCTTGGATGGGACCAATTTTTGAATTTCACGGATTAAGTGTTGATTGTGTAGATCACCACGAGCCAAATTCAGATGCACGTAGAAAAGCTTATAACTCAGATATTACATACGGAACAAATAACGAGTTTGGTTTTGATTATTTACGTGATAATATGTCACATTCACCAAGCGATTTAGTACAAAGACCGCATAATTACGCTATTGTAGATGAGGTAGATTCTGTATTAGTTGATGATGCTCGTACACCATTAATTATTTCTGGACCAACTGCAAATGCTGATCGTCATGAGTTTAACGAATTAAAACCAAGTGTAGATAAAATTGTATTAACACAGCGAAATTACTTAACTAGTATTTTAGCTGAAGTAAAAAAACTAATTAAAGAAGGTGACACCAAAGAAGGTGGATTCTTATTACTTCGTGTTTTTAGAGGATTACCAAAAAGTAAAGCATTAATCAAGTTTTTAAGTAAAGAAGGGATTCGACAACTTTTACAAAAGACTGAGAACTTTTACATGCAAGATAACAATCGTGAAATGCCAAAAATTGACGAGGAGTTATATTTTGTGATTGATGAAAAAAACAACTCAATTGAGTTAACCGATAAAGGAATTACCTTTTTATCTGGTGACGATGGAGATGAAAACTTCTTTATTTTACCCGATTTAAGTACTGAAATTGGTCAAATAGATAATGACGAGACTAGTACAGAAGAAAAAACGGCTAAAAAAGATGAATTATTCCGTGATTTTAGCATAAAAAGTGAGCGAATTCATACTATGAATCAGCTATTAAAAGCATACACATTATTTGAAAAAGATATTGAGTATGTGATTATGGAAGATAAAATTAAAATTGTTGACGAACAAACCGGTCGTATTATGGATGGTCGTCGTTATTCAGACGGTTTACACCAAGCAATTGAAGCTAAAGAAAATGTAAAAATTGAAGCTGCGACTCAGACATATGCAACAGTTACACTTCAAAATTACTTTAGAATGTACCGTAAACTTTCGGGTATGACGGGTACAGCAATTACAGAAGCTGGTGAATTTTGGGATATCTATAAATTAGATGTTATTGAAATCCCTACAAATGTACCTTTGATACGTGATGATAGAGAAGATTTAGTTTTTAAAACAAAACGTGAAAAATACAATGCAGTTATAGACGAAATTGAAAAATTAGTAGCACAAGGTCGTCCAATTTTAGTAGGTACAACTTCCGTAGAAATTTCAGAATTACTAGGTAGAATGCTTGCCATTAGAAAAATTAATCACAATGTATTAAATGCAAAGCTACATAAAAAAGAAGCTGATATTGTAGAACAAGCAGGTAATGCTGGTATAGTTACTATAGCAACAAATATGGCTGGTCGTGGTACAGATATTAAATTATCTGACGAGGTAAAGACTGCAGGTGGTTTGGCTATTATTGGTACAGAACGTCATGATTCTCGTCGTGTAGACCGTCAGTTACGTGGTCGTGCAGGTCGTCAGGGAGATCCAGGTTCATCACAATTTTATGTTTCTTTAGAAGATAACTTAATGCGTTTATTTGGTTCAGAACGTATCGCCAAAATGATGGATAGAATGGGATTAAAAGAAGGTGAAGTAATTCAGCATTCTATGATTACCAAATCTATTGAAAGAGCACAACGTAAAGTTGAAGAAAATAACTTTGGTGTTCGTAAGCGATTACTAGAATATGATGATGTAATGAACTCTCAACGTGAAGTAGTGTACAAACGTCGTAGACACGCATTGTACGGAGATCGTTTACAAGTTGATATTGTTAATATGGTTTTTGACACTTGTAACTTATTAGTTAGAGAAAATAAAATTACCAACGATTATCAAAATTTTGAATTTGAATTAATTCGTTTTTCTTCAACAAGTTCTCCATTTACTGAAGAGGAATTTAAAATACTTTCAGAACAAGAACTTACAGATCAACTTTTTGATGTTGTTTATAAACATTATAAAGAGAAATTAGAACGAAGTGCTCAAGCTGCATACCCTATAATTAAGGATGTGTATGAAAATCAAGGAGAAAAATACGAACGAATTGTGGTTCCTTTTACTGATGGTACCAAAGAATTAAAAGTTGTTACCAATTTAAAAGAAGCATACGAATCTAAAGGGAAAGAATTAGTAACTGATTTTGAAAAAAATATTACGTTATCTATTATTGATGATACTTGGAAAGATCATTTACGTCAAATGGATGAATTAAAACAATCGGTTCAAAATGCCACTTATGAGCAAAAAGATCCGCTTTTAATTTACAAATTTGAATCGTTTGAATTATTTAATGGAATGCTTGACAAAGTGAATAAGGATGTTCTATCCTTCCTATTTAAAGGTGAATTACCATCACAAGATGTAAATCAGGTTTCACAAGCGAGCGAACGAAAAAGAGATAAAGTTCAATTAAGTAAAGAAGATTACAGTAGCCAAACTGAAGGTGCACAAACAAATCAAACACAACAACCGCAAGTTATTGAGACCATTGTACGCACTGAGCGTAAAATTGGTAGGAACGAAAAGGTAACCATCAAAAATGTGATGAGTGGTGAAAACAAGTCTTTGAAATATAAACAAGCTATTCCTTTAATTCAAAAAGGTGATTGGGTACTAGTTGAAGAATAAAATAACTTTATAACATGAAAAAGCCTCAAATTAAATTTGAGGCTTTTTTTTATACTTCTCTATTTTTATCGTAAGGTATACTATGTAATACGTGATTTATGGCAGAAACTCTTGCAAATGTCTTTCTATTTGCTTTAATTATTTTCCAATCAACAACACCCTCATTTGTTTTAGAAAACATTTTGTCTTTATAGTCCGTATATACATCCCATAATTCTTGAGCTCTTTCATCTACAGGTGTTATTTTCCACTGTTTCAATGGATTACTTTTAATATCCAGAAAACGTTTCTCTTGTTCTCTTTTTGAAATTGACATATAAATTTTCACTAACCGTATACCTGATTCAGTAATCATTCGTTCAAAATCATTTATCTGATTCATGAAAACTTCATATTCTTCTTGTGTGCAAAATTTGTTAACTGGCTCTACAACAGCTCTATTATACCAACTTCTATCAAAAAATACGATTTCACCTGCTTTTGGGAATTGTTTCACATATCGTTGAAAATACCATTGAGTTTGCTCATCTTCAGTTGGTTTAGGCAATGCAACAATTCGTAAATGACGAGGGTTCATTCTTTCGGTAATACGCCTAATTGCACCACCTTTTCCTGCTGCATCTCTTCCTTCAAAAATTACAATTATTCGTTCATTTTCAGCAATTGCCCAAGATTGTAACCTTATCAATTCAACCTGTAGCTTTTTTAATTTTTTCTCGTATTTAACATACCTAACAGCCTTTTCTAAATTATAAGGCTCTTTAGATAATAAAGCTGTTAGGCCCTTATTTGTATTAAGGATTTTAGTGTCTTCTTGATTTAATATATATTCTTCATGCATACTTAATCAATTTGGTTAGATGAACGATAATATCTCATAATTATGTTTGGATCAGGTAAAAGTGTGGTAAGGGCTTTGTCTTTTCCTTCATAATCAAATTGTGATAAAACATACCTAATACATTCTAAACGAGCAATTTTTTTATCATTAGCTCTCACTATAATCCAAGGGCTGTAACTTGTATGAGTTTTGCTAAACATTTGCTCTTTAAAATGACTGTATTTTTCCCAAAGCTCTTGTCCTTTTTTATCAACTGGACTAAATTTCCAACGTTTTAATGGTGTTTCTAAACGCGCATTGAACCTATCTAATTGTTCATTCTTTGAAATTGAAAACCAAAACTTAATTAAAACCATTCCATCCTCATACAACATATGCTCAAATTCTGGTACTTGAACCATAAACTTTTCATATTGAGTTTCAGTACAAAATCCCATTACAGGCTCTACCACTGCTCTATTATACCAGCTTCTATCAAAAAAAACAATTTCTCCTGGGTTTGGTAATTTTCTAATATAACGTCTAAAATACCATTGCCCCTGTTCAACTTGAGTAGGTTTATTTAATGCAACAACACGCATTGAACGTGGGTTTAAATGCTCTGTGAAACGTCTAATATTCCCTCCTTTTCCTGCTGCATCACGTCCTTCAAAAACAATTGCAACACGTTTATTATTTTCTGATATCCAATGTTGAAGTTTTACCAGTTCAATCTGTAAACGGCGTAACTCCTCTTCATAAAATATTTTTTTATGTACTTTATCAATAACAATACTCTTTTGCTTAATTATTTGCAAAAGTTCACTGTTTGAAGATACTTTGTTAAAATCTTCAAGAGTTAATTTTGGAGTTTCTTCCATAAATTATTAATTATTTTCTATGGTTATACACTTATCTGGATTATTAGATATTTGCAATTTTGCATCTGAAGGGGAAATATAAGGAATTCCTAATCCTAATCCACGTAAAATAAATAATAATCCTATGATTACCACAAAAACGGGTATTACTTTTTGAATTTTTGAACGAAAAGATATACTTACAAAATTACCTAGAAGCACAGCAGCAGCCATCATTGGAATAGTTCCAACTCCAAACAAAGCCATATATAAGGAGCCTTGTAAAATATTTCCGGTAGAAATTGAGCCTATTAATGCCATATAAACTAAACCACAAGGCAAAAATCCATTAAAAAAACCGATTGAAAATAATGCTTTATTAGATTTCTTATTTAAATAAAGCCCCAATTTAGATTTTACTTGCGCAATAACTTTATATAGGGGTTTTGAAAAATTGTATTTGTTAAATATTGAAACTGGCACTAGCACCATAAGAATCATAAGTACTCCCATTAAAATAGACAATCGTTGCTGAAATCCTGCTAAATAAAGCCCTTTTCCAATAAAACCAAATAAAATTCCAATTAAAGAATAGCTTATAACTCTCCCTAAATTGTATAAAAAAGTTTGAAAAATCAATGTTGTTTTAGATGATCTATCAACAGGTATTACAAAAGCAATTGGGCCACACATGCCAATGCAATGGAAACTTCCTGCCAATCCTAATACAAGTGCTGTCCAAAGCATATTAATACATTAATTTATCTTTGAATAAATAATAATTATCATTTACTGACCATTCTATTTTTAAATTCCATCTTCCTTCAACAAGTTTCTCTTCTTTAATTAAATAATCACTCGTTATTAAATTAATAGGAAATTTAAAATCAATTTTACTGTTTGAAGGTCTTTGAAGTGCTATTGTCCCTTTAATTTTTATAGGATCGAACTCAGCTGGAAAACTAATTAATAGTCCCGTAGCAACCCTCTTATGAGTAATATTTTGTTTTAATTTTGCAGCATTACTTAATTTATCTATTTCTTGTTGATAGTTTAATTCATCTTTATAGTAATCTTCAGATACCAAATGATGATCGTATGCAGGCACAAAAGTAGCCTTATATACATACGACAATATAAATACAATAAAAGCTCCTAAACTTAGTATAATACCTGCTGGCCAACTAACTTTTAACTTCATTTTAATTAATTTTTAAAGGCCCCATAAAATTAGTAGTTGTTGTTTCTACTAATTTTCCTTTGGAGTAAATTCCTATATTTAATTCTTCTTTTGATGAATGTAAGTCTTTTTTATCAATTTCAATAAACAATGTTCCTTCTTTTAAATCTTGCTTTGGAACGCTTAGCACTCCTCCTACTATACTTACTTCTCCTTCGTGAGATATTAACTTAATTTCTACACCTTCAATGTTCTCAGTTGTCTTATTAATTAATTTAACGGTATAAATATTTTTCACCGTTGATCCACTAATTTGAAATGTTTGTCCTGGCAATCGCAACACCGTTGCATCCACATCATTTCTTAAAAATAATAAAATTACAAGTACAGCTACTAGAATTGTTAATATTGATGAATATGCTATTAAACGCGCATTGAATTTGAATTTTTCTTTTTTCTCTATATCATCTTCTGAAGCATAACGTATCAAACCTCTTTCAAAACCAGATTTATCCATAATAGCATCACAAGCATCAATACAAGCAGTACAATTTATACATTCTAACTGTGTTCCGTTTCTAATGTCAATTCCTGTTGGGCAAACTTGGACACATTGCTTACAGTCTATACAATCCCCAAGAGCTAACTCATCTCTATTTTCATCTTTTCTTAATTTTTTTCTTCCATTTTCATCTTCTCCCCTAACAAAATCATAGGCTACATTAATTGATTTATTATCTAAAAGTACCCCTTGTAATCTTCCGTAAGGGCATACTATAATACAGGCTTGTTCTCTAAACCAAGCAAATACAAAATAGAATACTGCTGTAAATACTAAAAGTTTAGTCAACGTTGAAATATGGTTGAACGGACCTTCTTTTATATATCCTAAAACTTCTTCTGAACCAATAATATAGGCTAAAAATACATTTGATATTGCGAATGAAATTAAGAAAAATAAAAACCATTTTAATAATCGTTTTCTAATTTTCTCAGCGTTCCATTGTTGCTTATCTAGTTTAATTTGTTTTGTTCTATCTCCCTCAATAAAGTATTCCACTTTCCTGAAAACCATTTCCATAAAAATAGTTTGCGGACACATCCATCCACAAAAAATCCTTCCAAAAATAACCGTAAATAAAATTACAAATACGATACTTACTAATAATGAAATTACCAATAAATAAAAATCTTGTGGCCAAAATGGAAATCCGAAAATGTGAAATTTTCGTTCTAATACATTAAATAATAAAAATTGATTTCCATTAACTTTAATAAATGGAGAAGCAAACATTAAAGCTAATAATAACCAACTCACATACGTTCTGTAATTATAAAATTTACCTTTAGGTTTTTTTGGGTATATAAAATTACGTTTACCACTATCATCAATCGTTGCGATTGAATCTCTAAAAATTTCTTTATTATCTGTACTCATTATTGAATTAAAAAAAACTGGTTTATTTTACACTTGCAAATTTATAGTTAATACGTTAACCTTTTAGATACAAATGTGACAAATATCATAAAACTATTTATTTTCTATTTCATAAAAAACAAAAGCATAGTACTAACTAAAGTACCATGCTATGCTTATCTTTTTTAATTTATATACTACTCCGCTACAACTGGAAAAATAATACCTCCCTCAGCTGCTTTTGGATTAGCAGGTGTAATACCTTGCATAGAAATAATATAACTAGCTAATTGAATTCTTTCCTCTCTTGTAATGGTGCTTTCCCAAGAAATCATTCCTTTTCCTGGTCTTCCACCATTTGTTATGACATTAAAAAGTGATTTAACATCTCCTCCTAAAATCCAAGTATTATCTGTTAAATTAGGCCCAATGCTTCCTCCTAAATCAGCTAAATGACAGGCAAAACAAGTTTTAGTTGTAAATAATTCTTTTCCTTTTGACAAGTTTTCTTCATCAGTAAAAGCAACAATATTATCGGTATTAAATAATTCAGGGTTTTCAGCTTTATAGGTCTCTACTTCAGCTTTACCTTTTGCAACCTCAGCAGCATATTCTTCAGCTTGGCTATATTTTTCTGAATTATAAAACACTTGTGTGTAATAAAATACACTAATTGCAATGGTAATATAAAAACCATACAACCACCAAGGTGGTAAAACATTGTCTAATTCCTTTATTCCATCATAATCATGGTCTAACATGATATCTTCTTCGGTTCCTAACTCGTGAGCTTTGGTCATAGATTTCATAAATCTTTTCCAACCCGATATGTTCTCTGACTTTTTATTCATTATTAATTTCTTTATTATTATCTGTATCTAATGGAAGTTGACTTATTGCATCTATTTTACTTTTTGGTAGTTTTATAACAAAAAATAACATTGTTACAAAAACAATAAAGAAAAGTAGTAATGAAATTATTGGATATATTTCAACCCCGTCAATACTTGATAAATTATGTTTTATAAATTTTAACATATAAGCTTATTTAAGTGCTGTTTTATTTCCTTTAATATCAGTACCTAAACGCTGTAAATAAGCAATTAATGCAACAATCTCTTTATTTTGAATGTTACTTGTGCCATAGTTTGTAACAAACTCAGGGTCTTGCCTTAAATTACCTTCTATTTCTTTAGCTTGCGCAAGTAAATGTTGTTTTGCTCCACTAATATCTTCTTCACTGTAAGGTACTCCTAATTTAGCCAAGGCACTCATTTTATCTTCAAGATTTGAAGCGTTCATATCGTTTCTAATTAACCATGAATAACGTGGCATAATTGAACCTGGAGATGTTAAACGTGGATCTAACATATGATTAAAATGCCAGTTATCATTATATTTACCTCCTATTCTATGTACATCTGGTCCTGTTCTACGTGACCCCCATAAAAATGGAAAATCATAAACAAACTCACCCGCTTTAGAGTATTCACCATAACGCTCAACTTCTGAACGGAAAGGGCGAATCATTTGCGAATGACAGTTATTACAACCTTCACGAATATAAATATCTCTACCTTCTAATTCTAATGGTGTGTAAGGTTTTACACTTTCAATTTTTGCAACATTAGAATCTACCAAAATTAATGGTACTATTTCAACTAAACCCCCAATTAAAACTGCGACAGTAGTTAAAATTGTAAACAACACCGTTCTTCTTTCTAACCAAGTATGCCATCCTTCACCGGAAATTCTTTGCCCGCTAATTTTTTTCAAAGGCATTGCTTCTGCTAATTCATCTTCAACAGTTGAACCTGCTTTTGCTGTTTTAATAACATTTATTGCTAATAATATAAACCCTGTTAAATATAACGTTCCTCCAATAGCACGCATACCATACATTGGTATAATTTTAGTTACTGTTTCAAGAAAATTCCCATAAACTAAAGTTCCATCAGGGTTAAAATCTTTCCACATTAACGCTTGTGTAAATCCTGCTACATACAATGGAATTGCGTAAAATATAATACCTAATGTCCCTAACCAAAAGTGTGTGTTAGCTAACTTTCTAGAATATAATGGTGTTTTCCATAGTTTTTCTGCTAGCCAATAAACAATACCTGCAATCATAAATCCGTTCCAAGCTAAAGCAGCAATATGTACGTGACCAATAATCCAATCTGTATAATGACCAATTGCATTTACATTTTTAAATGATAACATTGGGCCTTCAAATGTTGCCATACCATAACCGGTAATAGCTACAACAAAGAATTTTAATACTGGATTTTCACGAACTTTATCCCAAGCACCACGTAAAGTAAGTAAACCATTAATCATACCTCCCCAAGATGGAAAAATTAACATTATTGAAAATACTGTACCTAAATTTTGAGCCCATTCAGGTAAAGCTGTGTACAATAAATGGTGAGGACCTGCCCAAATATATAAGAAAATTAATGTCCAAAAGTGAATGATTGATAATCTATAAGAGTATACAGGTCTA
>Ga0190303_1000262_pt1 | contig 21742 bp, 15 predicted proteins | sample 48700701_MG_FD_161672 | JGI IMG/M metagenome (GOLD analysis project Ga0190303, IMG submission 161672) | Hydrothermal vent sediment bacterial communities from Southern Trench, Guaymas Basin, Mexico - 4870-07-0-1_MG | ecosystem: Environmental > Aquatic > Marine > Hydrothermal vents > Sediment ... | reverse complement strand
GAGAAAAATGGGTAAGATTGCTGATGCCCTGGACAAGGCATCGAGAGAGCCGGCAAGGAAGAAGGACCGGCTGGGGCCATCCAGCGAGACAGGGTCGAGAGGGCAAGAGCAGGCAGGAGCTCAGCATAGGAGGAGTCTGAAACCGGTTTCTCCGGATACAATTGATTCCGGGACAGATGTTCAGGCCAAGAGAAAAGCCGGATTCACATCAAAAGCTCTACAGGGTCCCGTTGATCCTAAGCTGGTGGTGTTTCACGAACCCGGGTCTTCTGCTGCGGAGCACTTCAAGATGCTTCGGTCCCAAATCCTTTATCCAAAGGACGGTAAAGATCGCAGGGTGATACTTGTGACCTCTGCCATGGAGTGGGCCGGCAAGACCGTGGTGGCGTGTAACCTGGCGGTAAGCATTGCCCAGGGTGTAGATCCTTATGCCCTCTTGATAGACGCTGACCTCAGGAGACCATCTGTGCATAGTATGCTGGGCTTAGAGCCAGCCGAAGGACTTTCAGAATATCTCCAGAGGAATGAACCCCTGTCAAAATACCTGATCAGGACTCCCATGATGAAGTTGACCGTTCTTCCTGCCGGCCATTCTGTGAGGAATCCTGCCGAACTCCTGACTTCCGCCAAAATGAGCCATCTCTTTGAAGAGGCGAGAGAGAGATATCCGGATCGTTTTATCATCGTGGATTCTCCTCCTGTCAACCTGGCGGCCGAGACCTTGAGCCTTTCTCAAAATGTTGATGCAGTGATCTTTGTGATCCGTTATGGTTATTCCAATCAGGATTTGGTAAAAGAGGCCATTGCCAAGGTGGGTGAGGATAAGATACCGGGAATAGTCTTTAACTGTTTTGAAGGCCGGTTCGGAAAGTATTCCTATTATAAAAAGAAATATTCTTACTACAGCTCAAATAAGAAGGATTAGTTAGTAGAGTGCTTCAGGCATTTTTGGAGGATTTATGTGCGGCATAGTGGGTTATATTGGTCACAGGTGCGTATTGCCCATACTCTTAGACGGCCTTCGAAGGCTGGAGTACAGGGGCTATGATTCAGCCGGGGTGGCATGGGTCCTTGAGGGGTCTGTCCACCGTGCCAGGAGCGAGGGCAGGCTGGGCAGGCTGGACCTGTTGCTGGACGGCATCCGTGATGTACCAAGCTCTGTCGGGCTGGGCCATACGCGCTGGGCTACCCACGGAGAGCCCACCGAGGCCAATGCCCATCCTCACACAGACTGTACCGGGAACCTGGTGGTCGTTCACAACGGCATTATTGAAAACTATTACTCCCTTCGCCGGCAGCTCCAGAATGAGGGTCATATCTTCAGGTCGGAGACAGATACCGAGGTCCTGGCGCACCTTATTGAAAAGTATCTGGATGGAGATCTGGTCCAGGCCGTCAGGGATGCCCTGATGGAGGTCAAGGGCGCCTATGCCATAGGAGTGCTGTGGCAGGGCAGCCCTGACATATTGGTTGCCGCACGAAAGCAGAGCCCCATGGTCCTGGGGCTTGCGGACAATGAGTGTTTCCTGGCCTCGGATATCCCCGCGCTCTTGCCCTATACGCGTAATGTGATCTTTCTGGACGACGGGGAGATGGCCACCCTGTCCAGAAACGGTGCCGAGGTGAGGCTCATAGATAGCGGCAGGCCTGTAGTAAAGTCTCCCCAGGCCATTTCCTGGGATGCGACCATGGCAGAAAAGGCCGGATATAAGCATTTCATGCTGAAGGAGATCTACGAGCAGCCCCAGGGTGTACTGAATACTTTCCGCGGTCGCGTGATGCCGGAGCCCGGAGAGGTAAGCCTGCCCGAAATCGAGCTCTCTCCTGATCTGATAAGGGGCCTCAGGAGGGTGGTGCTTCTTGCCTGCGGTACATCCTGGCATGCAGGCCTTGTAGCAAAATACTGGATAGAAAAATGGGCGGGCCTGCCGGTAGAAGTTGACCTTGCTTCCGAGTTTCGCTACAGGCATCTCATATTAGATGAGACCGTGCTCACAGTCCCGATTTCCCAGTCCGGAGAAACGGCTGATACCCTGGCCGGGCTCCGTATGGCGAAAGGGCTGGACTCACCCGTAATAGCTATTTGCAACGTGGTCGGCAGTACCATAACCAGAGAGTCGGACAGTACAATTTACACCCATGCAGGCCCGGAGATAGGGGTTGCCTCGACCAAGGCCTTTACCAGCCAGCTTTCAGCCCTTTATGTCCTTGCGCTTTATCTGGGCCAGGTCAGAAACAGTCTCAGCACAGGAGATATCAGGGACAAGATCTCTGCCTTGATAAGTGTTCCCGGGTTGCTGGAAGATGGCCTTGTTCCGTGGCATCAGCAGACAATGGAGCTGGCGGACACCTTTTACGGCTACAAGGATTTTTTATATCTTGGCAGGGATATTCATTTTCCCATCGCCCTTGAAGGTGCCCTCAAGCTCAAGGAAATTTCTTACATCCATGCCGAGGGATACGCAGCCGGGGAGATGAAACACGGTCCCATTGCCCTGATCGACAGGAATATGCCGGTGGTAGCCCTGGCCCCCCGTGATCACGTCTATGATAAGGTGCTCAGTAATATGGAAGAGGTGCGCTCAAGGCGCGGCATTGTCATAGCCCTTGGAGAAGGAGGCGATGAAGGCATTTCCAGGATCGCACAGCATGTTATATCAGTGCCCGGACCAGAGGATCCTGACATCAACCCGTTTCTTTATACCGTTCCATTGCAATTATTGGCCTATGAAATAGCTGTTGCCAGGGGATGTGATGTGGATCAGCCCCGCAACCTGGCAAAGAGCGTTACTGTTGAATAACAGAATGTCCGCCGAATCGCTTCATTCAATGAAAAAGATACTGGTTACCGGAGCGGCCGGATTCATAGGATATCACCTTTCCAGGCGGCTTCTGGAGGAAGGGAGAGAAGTTGTGGGCCTTGACAACATGAACGACTATTATGATCCGGCCCTCAAGGAGGCCCGCCTTTCCATGCTCACACCATATACCGGCTTCAAATCCGTGCGCATGGACCTGTCGGACAGGGAGGCAATGGAGAATCTTTTTGCGGCAGAGGGGTTTGATGGAGTGGTCAACCTGGCAGCCCAGGCGGGTGTGCGCTATTCCCTTATAAACCCCCATTCCTATGTGGACTCAAACCTGGTGGGCTTTATAAATGTCCTTGAGGGCTGCAGGCATAATGGCATTAAGCACCTGGTCTTTGCCTCGTCCAGCTCTGTGTACGGGGCAAACACCAGGATGCCCTTCAGTGTCCATGACAATGTGGACCATCCGGTTTCCATATATGCCGCCACTAAAAAGGCAAACGAACTGATGGCCCATACCTACAGCCACCTGTACGGCCTGCACTGTACGGGGCTTCGTTTTTTTACTGTTTACGGACCGTGGGGAAGACCCGACATGGCCCTCTTTTTGTTTACAGATGCCATATTAAAAGATCGTCCCATAGATGTGTTCAACTACGGCAAAATGCGCAGGGACTTTACTTACATAGATGACATTATTGAGGGGGTGGTAAGGGTCCTGGACAGACCGGCGGAAGCCGATCCCGGCTGGACCGGCGAGGCGCCTGATCCGGGTTCGAGCTATGCGCCGTACAGGCTCTATAATATCGGGAATAATCAGCCGGTGGAGTTGCTGCGCTTTATCGAGATAGTGGAAGAATGCCTGGGAAAGAAGGCCCGGAAGAATCTGCTGCCCATGCAGCCAGGGGACGTGCCGGCCACCTATGCGGATATTGATGACCTGATGAGAGACGTGGGGTTCAGGCCGGATACCACCCTGGAAGAAGGGATTCCCAGGTTCATTGCCTGGTATATGAATTATTATAAGGTGTGAGCCAGGGGCAATCGCTCAGCCAACATCTCAACAAGCCTGTCGATGCCGTCTTCAGTCACTGCAGAGATATAAGCTGCTTCAGGGTTGGAGCCAGGGATATCTCCTTCCAGCAGGTCTATTTTGTTATAGGCCAGTATCCTTGGAGTGGTTAACAGGTCCATTTCTTTCAGGATCTGTTCGACCGCCATTATCTCCTCTTTTTTATACGGGCTGGTTGCATCGACTAAGTGTAAGAAAAGATGCGCGTCTTCCAGCTCTTCCATGGTGGCCTTAAATGCCACCCGGAGGTCATTTGGCATGTGCCGGATAAAGCCGACGGTATCTGCCAGCAGCGCCTTTTTTGCCCCGGGGAGGTCAATCTGTCGTGTTGTTGTATCAAGGGTTGCAAAGAGCCTGTTTTCGGCAAAGACTTTGCTGCCGGTGAGTAAATTAAGGAGGGTGGATTTCCCCGCATTGGTGTAACCAATAATTGAGATCAGCGGGAGGCCTCTCTTGGCCCTGCGCTTTCTTCTCTCCGCTCTTCCCCTGGACAGGCCCTTTAGTTCCCGCTCGAGAGAGCTGATACGCTGTTTTACCCTCCTGCGGTCCTCCTCCAGCTTTGTTTCGCCGGGACCTCTTCCTCCGATGCCGCCGGCAAGCCTTGACATGGCTGTCCCCCGGCCTATGAGCCTTGGAAGAAGGTAGCGTAGCTGGGCCAATTCCACCTGGATTTTCCCCTCTTTGCTTTGGGCCCTTCTCGCAAAGATGTCCAGGATCAGCTGGGTGCGGTCTATGACTTTGAGATCCACCATCCTGGCGATATTGTTTAATTGCACGGCCCCGAGGTCCTGGTCAAAGATTACCATGGTTGCCCCCAGGTAAAGGCCCTTCATCAGGATATCCCTCAGCTTTCCTTTACCCAGCAGATGTGCGGGATTGTAGCGAGGAACACGCTGCCATATCCTTTCCAGCACCTCCACATTGGACGAGCGGGCAAGCTCTGCAAGCTCTGCAAGGGATCGTTCCGCCTCGAAGCGGGGATGTTGACTTGCGTGGACCAGGATCGCGCGCTCTTCCGTCCCTTCGAGGGACAGCCCGCCCTGGGATTTCTGCATTTCTGTCTCAAGCTCCTGGATAAAATCTCCAAAAGGCAGGTCGATGGCGCTGGGATGCCGGAAGGTAAGGATTTTCCAGTGCCGGTTTTCAGGGTTTGGCGGCAGGAGGTGGGCAAGGCATACCCGGCCCGGCAGGTTGTCTTTGACCTCAATATTTACCATGGCATCCAGTCTCAGCAAGGCAAGATCCGAGAGATCCTCCGTATCTATTCCGTCATTTTTGCCAAAATGTGTATGAATACACCGCAATCCCTTCAGACGGCCAAGCCCCCTGCGGTAGAAGCTTATGTCCGGTATCAATATACCGTGATGATCGCCCAGAATGACGTGGCGTATTATACCTTTTCGGTTTACTATGATCCCGACTTGTCTGGCCGTATGGCTGGATATCCCGGCTAAAGTTCTTGCTATTTCAGGGGTTAACAACTTGTCTGGGGGTATTTTTCTGCGCAGGAGGCGCTCAAGGTCCCGGCGCTCGGAATGTGACAGGCTTTTAGTGTTTCCGAAAATTTTTCTTGCTATGGCTTAATACTCCTGAAATCGATTATAATTAATATAATATATGTTTCACGCGAGACAATGACAAGCCCGCCCTTACGAAAAACCAAGATAATATGCATAGCCAACCAGAAAGGCGGCGTGGGCAAGACCACAACAGCGGTCAATCTGGCGGCAGGCCTTTCCATTCTCAGGAAGTCTGTATTGCTTGTAGACTGCGATGCCCAGGGAAACGCCACCAGCGGCCTCGGAATCGGCCAAAAGGGGCTGGACAAACACCTCTATCACGCCATCCTTGGCCTGGTCAGTGCGGCCGAAGCGATACTGCCCACATCTGTTGCCAATCTTTCCATTATTCCTTCAAACATGGATCTCGTAGGAATAGAGGTGGATCTGGCAGGACGCAAGAATAGAGAGGGCGTACTGAAGGAGCTTTTGGCTCCCCTAAGTTCCTTTGATTATATATTGCTGGACTGCCCCCCCTCTCTCGGCCTGATAACCGTGAATGCCCTGAGCGCCTCCAATTCGGTGATCATTCCCATGCAATGCGAATATTATGCACTTGAGGGCCTGAGCCAGTTGATAAAGATCATAAGGCTCGTAAAACACAATTTCAATCCCGGGCTCCATATTGAAGGATTGCTGCTCACCATGTACGATTACCGTATCCGTCTCGCATTTCAGGTCGCCCGGGAGATCCGGACACATTTCAGGGAGTTGGTCTACAAGACTACTATCCCAAGAAACGTGAGGCTGGGTGAGAGTCCGAGTCATGGAAAGCCGATATTTTCATACGAACCGAGATCCAGGGGGGCAGAAAGCTACCTGGCCCTTGCCCGTGAGTTCCTGGGCTGCCAGAGGAGGTCGTGATGAAGCTCAAAAGGGGATTGGGGAAAGGGCTTGGGGCCCTTCTTTCTCCGGAAGACATATATGATTTAGAGAGTCCAGGGTCTTTCCTCTGTCCCATAGAGAAGATCAGGCCGAATCCCGATCAGCCGCGAAGGCGCATGGATCATGATTCTCTTGAGGGCCTTGCCGGGTCCATCAGGGAGAAAGGGGTCCTTCAGCCCCTGGTGGTCCGGGAGGTTGACGGTGTCTATGAGCTGATAGTCGGCGAAAGGCGGTGGAGGGCGGCACAGAAGGCCGGGCTCAAGGCGGTCCCTGTTGTCATAAAAGACGTGAGCCCGGACGAGCTTCTCGAACTGGCACTGGTTGAGAACATACAGAGAGACGATTTGAATCCTCTGGAGGAGGCCATGGCCTACGGCAGGCTTGTCAATGAAATGGGGCTTACACAGTCCCAGGTGGCCTCAAGGGTGGGGAGGGAAAGGTCCACCGTGGCCAATTTCCTGAGGCTTCTCAATTTACCTGACTATGCTCAAACCGATCTGCTTGACGGGCGGCTCGGCATGGGTCATGCCCGGGCCCTTTTGATGCTGGAAGATCCTGAAAGGCAGAGGGAACTCAGGGACGAGATAATAAAAAAAGGGCTTTCCGTACGCAAGGCAGAGGTACTGGCCCGTCGATTGGCTGAAGGGAAAGGGCCGGGCACGAGAGTAAGAAAGGAAGATCCTGACATCAGGAGCCTTTGTGAAGACCTGACCCGCAGGCTCGGTTCCAGGGTAAAGATAGTGCAGACCAAAAGGGGCGGCAGATTAGAGATACGCTATCGTTCTATGCAGGATCTGGAAAGGGTTATACGGTTGCTCAGTGCAGACGGGGCATGATTCCGCCCGGGGTGCGCAGGCCAGGCATTCTTACGGATTTTTTGAATGACAGCAGTTGCGGCAATCCTTATTTGTAAACGTATACCCCTCCTCCATCTATAGGGTCTATCTGATTAAAATTGTAAATTTTTTCAATATGGGCCTGGTGGATGACAGTATTTGCCACCATGAGCAGCCTGTCACCGACCGTCTTCAGGTTCCTGGATAAGACCATCCCTGGCTCCAGCTTGGAAATAGGGATAACCATCTCGGTCCCGGCAACCGGGTTGAAATTATGCAACACATCCATAAAATGAAATACGATTTCCGGATCAAACTCGTAGCCGCTTTTCTTTTTAAGGGTATTCAGGGCAACCTCACGGGAAAGGCCCAATTTTTGAATCATTTCGTCATAGGAGCTGGCTATATGAATGATCCGTGCCCCCACGTGAATACCCGTATTCTTCAGTCCGTCCGGATATCCTGATCCGTCAAAATTTTCGTGATGGGACCTGATCAGGATACTCGCCTGCCGCAGACTTTTAATGGAATTAAAGGCCAGGTAACCCAGCACAGGATGTTGCCGGTAGATGGATGCCTCGAAAAGGGTTAACTCTTTCTCTTTTTTTCTCAGAATTTCACGAGGTACGCCTATAAGGCCGATGTCATGCAATATCGCCGCGATTTCTATAAGCTCGCAGTCTTTTTCATCCAGGCCCCGGCGCTGGGCTACGGTCTTAGAGAGGGCGGCCACCCTCTTGCAGTGCCCGCCCAGGTCGGGGTCGTACATTTCCATCAGTTGCCCGAACACCCGTATGGAATCAAAGAGGTTACCCTTGACTACCTTGTACAGTTCCTCCAATTTCTTATTTTTAAGCCGTACCTCCCGGGTCCTTTCCTCTACCTTTTTTTCAAGATTTTGATTTAAATCGAGCAGTTCGGCGTTCTGTTTCCGGGTTAATTTAAAAAGCCTCTTATTTTCATTAGTTAGCTCATAATATTTAAGGACATCTCTGATAATAAGTTTTATCTCTTCGTCATTCCATGGCTTGGTTATGAATCGATAGACCTCTCCTTTGTTAATGGCATCCATGGTCGCGTTTATATCAGCATAGCCGGTGAGCATAATCCGGATGGTATCCGGAGACAGCTTTTTGGACCTCCTCAAGAATTCCGAGCCGGTCATCCCCGGCATCCTTTGGTCAGATACAATGACCGAAATTTGTCTCCCGTCCAATTTTCTCAGACCTTCCTCCCCACTGCTGGCAGTCAAAATATCATAACCCTCTTTTCTGAAGAGACGCTCCAGTGAGCGTAAGACATTTTTCTCGTCGTCTACAAAGAGAATGGTATGTTTGTATTTTTTCAACATGTTTGCCATGCCTCCGCAAAACAGTAAATGGAACGGGTAACATCTTTGTTGCTTCTTATCGGCAAAAGATGCCGTTTTATTAACCCGAATTATGCACTTCAAATACCGAACAATTTTTAACTCCGGTGGAATGCACCTTTTGGGTGAACATTCCAAACTGGACAATACACCATAACTTACTGATTTTTCTATTTGTTCCTTATTGTTCGGTGTTTGAAGTGCATAATTTGGGATTAAGCACAATTTTTCTGGGACAACAGGTTCCTGAAACGGTGCCTATTTCCTGCTCCCTTAAACTTCCATCCCCAAAGTGCCGAAAAGAGAAACAGTCATTGCATTTCCGGATGAAAAAATTGCGAACAAGTGATTCAAAGTTACGAGGTAAAGGTGATGGATGACTTCATGAATAAAGACAAAGAAATCAAAGATGATGCCAAGGTATATATCAAAGAACTTATTGAGGCCAACAAAGAGTTAAGGCAGAAAATCAGTAATTGTATTGAGGACAGAAAGGCATTGCAAGAAAAAAAGGAAAATCTTTTAAAGGTAAGTGAATTAGCCCAAGATGCTATTATTATGTTGAATGACGAAGGAAAAGTCTCCTATTGGAACAAGGCCGCTGAAAGGACATTTGGCTATAGGACGGAACAGGTAATTGGCAAGAATTTGCATGAATTTTGTGTCTCAAAGAAAGATCAGGAAGCTTTTAGAAGGGGATTTGGCAGATTTAAGGAAACCGGACAGGGTCCTGTCGTTGGGAAAAGAGTTGAGGTAACGGCTATCAGAAAGGATGGGACCGAGTTTCCGATATCACTTTCCATTTCATCCGTAAAGTTGAAAAACAGATGGAATGCAATAGGGATAGCAAGAGACATCTCTGAACGTAAAAAAATAGAAAAGGAAATCAGATTTGCCAACTCAGAACTCAATCAGATATTCAACGCCGCAGCCGACGGTATGCGCATAATTGATAAAGATTTTAACATACTCAGGATCAATGAGACTTTTTCCGCTTTATCAGGCATAAGCGTAGATGAATCAATGGGCAAAAAGTGCTATGAGGTGTTTTCCACCCCCTTATGTCATAGTTCTGACTGTCCATTGGTCCGAATTCTCAACGGTGAACAGCGTATTGAATGTGAGACAGAAAAAGATTGCAAAGACGGCGGCAAAACCTTTTACAGTGTGATAGCAACTCCCTTTGGCGGACCTGATGGTAAACTGGTTGGCATTATCGAAGACATAAGGGACATCACGGAAAGCAGGCAGATCCTTGGCCAGCTTTTACAGTCTGAAAAGATGGCCTCCATCGGACAACTGGCTGCAGGCGTGGCCCACGAGATCAATAACCCTACCGGATTCGTGAGCAGCAACCTGAAGACACTGTCGGACTATCAGGATGATATCGTTACGCTCATAGAACAATACAGAAGACTGACCACAGACCTTAAAGAGACCATGGCAACAGCGGAATACCCGGTCTCCATCTCAGAGCAACTCGAGCGTATTGCCGAGCTTGAGGCTGAATCTGACATAGATTTTGTCCTGAATGATATCTCAGACCTCGTTAAAGAATCCAGGGAGGGGACTGACCGAATCAAAAAGATCGTCCTTGACCTGAAGAACTTTGCCCATCCAGGGGAAGGCAAGCCCAAGTATGCAGATATCAATAAAAACATGGAATCAACCCTGAATGTCGTCTGGAACGAGCTGAAGTACAAGGCCAAGGTCGTCAAGGAATACGGAGACCTGCCCCAGGTGAAGTGTTATCCGCAGCAACTGAATCAGGTCTTCATGAATCTTTTGGTAAATGCGGCCCAGGCCATAGAAAAGGAAGGGGAGATCAGGATCGTGACCCGGCCTGTTAATGGGTATGCGGAGATCAAAATAAGTGACACTGGGATGGGGATTCCTGAGGAAAAACTCTCTATGATATTTGACCCGTTTTTTACCACCAAGGAGGTGGGCAAGGGAACGGGTTTGGGTCTGAACGTGGCCTATAACATCATTAAAAAGCACAACGGTACCATTGATGTGGAGAGCACTGTGGGCAAAGGGACCACCTTTACGATCCGGATACCGGTGCAAAAAGAGGTATGATAACCGTTAACCGTAAACAGCTATGAAGTTATGGATTCAAAGAAATTTTACCAAAAGCTCGATCGTGTCCTGGATATTCCGACCCTGCCTGTAGTGGCAATCAAGGTAAACAAGCTGCTCCAGGACTACGATATATCCATCACTGAACTGACCGGAACCATAGAGAAAGACCAGGCCATTGTCTCCAGGATATTAAGGTTGGTCAACTCGGCCTTTTACGGACTTCAATCCAAGGTTGAGAGCGTTCACCAGGCCTTGGTTGTATTAGGTCTCAACACGGTCCGAAACGTCGTCATTTCAGTGTCAGTCATAAAGGCCTTTTCAGGGAAAGACAGCTTTGAAGGGTTCGACATCAAAGACTTCTGGAGGCATTCGGTTGGTGTGGCCGTGGCCAGCAGGTATCTTGCCGCACAAACCCGTCTTGACAATCCTGATGACTGTTTCATTGCCGGCCTGCTCCATGATATCGGCAAGGTGATTCTCTCCGAGTATTTCAAGGAGCCCTTCGGTCAGGTCTGGGCATCAGTCCGGGATGATGGCCTGTCCTTTTATGAGGCGGAAAGAAACCTGTTGCCTCTCAACCATGCACAAATCGGAGGTCATTTAGCTGCCAAGTGGCGGCTTCCACCCGACCTGATCGATACAATCAGGTATCATCATACACCCAGAGAAGGCGCCTCTAATCTTGATCAACTGATGATCGTGCATGTAGCAGACATTATTGTAAATACCCGCAAGGCTGATCCGGGGAATGCCTGCGATTTTACAAATACCTATCCCAAAGCCGCAGAGATTATGAGACCTCAGCTGGAAACCGTATCAGACTGGTTTCCATCAGTTGCAACCGAAATCGAATCGGCCTGCGAATTGTTGCTTGAAGAGGAATAGTGACAGCGGGTTTTGTGAGTGAAAATGAAAGATTACAGACATACAGTCCTGTGCGTGGATGACGAGGTGAACATCTTGAGATCCTTAAAGCGATTGCTTCGAAAGGAGGATTACCGCCTCCTGACGGCCTCAAGCGGTGAACAGGGTCTCGAAATCCTTAAAGAGAATGCCGTCAATCTGGTGATCTCTGACCAAAGGATGCCCGGAATGAGTGGCACCGAGTTTTTGGCCAGGGTAAAGGAAGAGTATCCTGATATAATTCGTGCCATCCTCAGTGGCTACACCGAAGTCGATGCCATTATGGACTCTATCAACAGGGGCCATATCTACAAGTTCCTCCTTAAACCATGGAACGACCAGAATCTGATATTGGATATACGGCAGGCCCTGGAACACTGTGACCTCATTCAGTCCAACAGGTTCCTTAATCAAAAGATCCTGGAACAAAACCGGGAATTAAAGAAACTGAACGAGAATCTGGAGAAGCTGATTCAGGAAAGGACCGAAGAGCTGAGGATTCAGAACCATGCCCTGAAGCTGGCCCGCGCTGTCCTGCAGGACCTGCCCATGCCGATCATCGGTGTCAGCGCCGAGGGGATGATCGCGCTGATTAATCACGAGGCGGAATCCCTATCGGCCAATGGCAAGAGCATTGAGCTGGGCAGGAATCTCGATGATTACTTCGCAGACAAAGTACAGGAAGATGTGCTCGCCGTGCTTGAGAATAAGACACCGCGGATACTCGAGAACTACCAATTATCAGATATAACCTATGATATCAGCTTTACACCCCTTTCGGCAAGGTTTGAAGGGAAGGGAGTTATCCTGACGTTAAAAAAAGTAAATATTCGGTGAACCCGTTATATCCTGCCCCGAGCTTCCCTGAACAGTTCAGGTACCCCGCGAAGCCTCTTGACCACCCGATCCTTTCCGATGGCCAAAAGCACATCAAAGATGCCCGGACCCGCCAACTGGCCGGTGACCACTGTGCGAATGGCGTTGATAATGATACCCGGCTTTGCATCAAGCTCTTCTGCAAAGGACCTTACAGCCTTTTCAGTGCTTTCAGGCGTCCATAACCGAAGCCCTTCCAGGCGATCCGCAAGCTGCGGCAGCCATTCTTTGAGCTCTTTATGTTTGAGCAGATTTTTCTTGCAGGCCTTGGGGTCAACAGGAAAATCCTCCGAGAAGTACGCCCTTCCCAGGTCTGCAAAGTCCTTAAGGGTATGAAAACGGCTCCTGATAAGATCCAGAGTGGAAAGGAACCACCGCCTCTTTTCGCCATCATATGCAGGATCCCAGATGCCTGCCGTGATGAATTCCTCTTTTACCGATTCGGCGACCTCTTCTATGGGCAATGTCCTCAGGAAATGGGAATTTATGGAAAGGGCCTTGGGATCTGTGAAAAATTTTGGATCTCCCGGTGTATAATTGAATATGGAATTCGCCCGGTTTATACCCTCAAGCGAAAAGGCGTCTATCAGCTCCTCCCTGCTGAATATTTCGCGGTCGTCAGATGTGTGCCAGCCGAGAAGCACAAGGTAGTTCACAAGTGCCCAGGGCAGAAATCCGTGATCCCTGTAAAACTGCACTGATACCAGTTCGCCGTGGGTGCGCTTGGATATCTTTCGCTTCTTGAGGTCCAGGGTAAGAGGCATGTGGGCGAACACCGGACATCTTGCCCCAAGGGCCTCATAGATAAGTATCTGCCTGGGAGTATTGGCAAGGCCGTCCTGTCCACGGATTACATGGGTTATTCTGTCCCGGATGTCGTCCACGGCGTTTGAGAGGAGATAGAGCGGAGAGCCGTCGGATCGCATTATGACAAAGTCTTCGATATCATGGTACTGCTTTTCAATCGGTCCGTAGACCGCGTCATCGAAATATACCGATCCTTGTTGTTCAGGCACTTTGAAGCGAATGACATACGGGAGTCCCAGGGCCTCTTTGGCAGCTACTGCCTCCGGAGTGAGTCTCCTGCAGGTCCTGTCGTATTGAACCGGTTTCTTGGCCGCCAAGGCGGCCTTCCTCTTTACATCGAGCTCTTCCCTGGTGCAGAAACACTTGTAGGCATGACCCGTCTCGACCAGCCGCCCGGCAGCTTTCTTATGTTCCTCAACGTATTCCGACTGGAAATACGGGCCCTCGTCCCAATCAATCCCCAGCCAGTTGAGTCCGTCAATGATCCCCTGTATGGAATCGGTTGTAGAGCGTTCGAAGTCCGTGTCCTCGATTCTCAATATGAGAACGCCTTTGTGTTTTCTGGCAAAGAGCCAGTTGTATATAGCAGTGCGGGCCCCGCCGATATGGAGATACCCGGTGGGGCTCGGGGCAAATCGTACACGCACGTTGTCTTTGGTCTTATCGCAGTTCCTGGATTGCATGTTGTGTGGTATCCTTAACCCGGTTGTTTTTTGCCTGTCGCGGATTGTTTTTTCAGGGCCTTTTCGATCTTGGCCCATGGGTCACGCAGCGTTACCGTGCGATTAAACACCAGTAATTTATCGGAAGAGTCTTTGGTATCCACGCAGAAATAGCCCTGTCTCTCGAACTGGTAACGACTCCCGGGCACAGCATTCGCCAAGCTCGGTTCCACAAGGCACGGCGTCAAGATCTCCAGGGAATTCGGATTCAAATTGGATCTGAAATCAGCGCCATCCTCCACTTCATCGGGGTTTGCCTTCAGGAAGAGATGATCGTACAGACGCACTTCAGCCCGGAGCGAATGGGCAGCCGAAACCCAGTGCAGTGTTGCCCTGACCTTGCGTCCATCCGGAGCTCCGCCGCCCCGGGTCCCGGGATCATAGGTACAGCGCAACTCCGTTATTTCGCCGGTCTGTTCATCCCTGACCACTCCCACGCATTTTATAAAGTATGCATATCTCAGCCGCACTTCACGGCCAGGGGCCAGGCGAAAGTATTTTTTCGGCGGATCTTCACGAAAATCCTCCTGTTCAATATACAGCACTCTTGAAAAAGGGACTTTCCTGCAGCCCATTCCGGGATCTTCAGGGTTGTTGACGGCCTCCAGTTCTTCCACCCGGCCTTCCGGGTAGTTTTCTATGACCACCTTGAGCGGACGCAACACCCCCATGACACGCGGTGCCCGTTGATTCAGATCCTGGCGCACACAGTGTTCGAGCAGCGATACGTCGACCATGCTGTTCCTTTTGGACACCCCGATACGCTCGCAGAAGTCACGGATCGATTTCGGTGTGTATCCGCGTCTCCGCAGACCGGATATCGTGGGCATCCGCGGATCATCCCATCCGGTGACAACACCCGACTCCACCAGTTTCAGGAGCTTTCGCTTGCTCATGATGGTATGGCTGAGATTGAGGCGGGCAAACTCGATCTGCCTGGGATGACATTCGACTTCCAGTTGGTCGAGCACCCAGTCGTACAAGGGACGGTGATCCTCAAATTCCAGCGTACAGATGGAATGCGTGATCCCTTCGATGGAGTCAGAAAGGCAGTGAGCGTAGTCATACATGGGATAAATGCACCACTTGTCGCCTGTCCTGTGATGCGGCATCCGCTTAATACGATAAATGGCCGGATCCCGCATATTCAGATTCGGAGACGCCATATCAATCTTTGCCCGGAGTATGTGGGACCCGTCTTCGAATTCTCCTGCACGCATACGCTCAAACAGGTCCAGGTTCTCCTCTACGGAGCGTGAGCGATACGGGCTGTCCCTGCCGGGCTCTGTCAATGTGCCGCGGTATTCTTTGACTTCCTCCGGGCTCAGGCTGCAGACATAGGCCTTCCCCTTTTTTATTAACTGAATTGCATACTCGTACAACCGGTCAAAGTAGTCGGACGCATAGTAGAGATGTTCACCCCAGTCGAAACCGAGCCACTTGACGTCTCTTTTGATCGACTCAATATATTCAATGTCTTCCTTGCCGGGATCTGTGTCATCAAAACGCAGGTGGCAGACGCCGTCCTTGTTTTCCGCAGCGATTCCAAAATTGAGGCAGATGGACTTGGCGTGTCCGATATGAAGATAGCCGTTCGGCTCCGGCGGAAACCGGGTCACAACCCGGCCCTCATTCCTGTTTGCTTTCAAGTCCTCCGCGATGATATTGCGGATAAAGTCAGGTGATGGACGAGATTCGGTCATGGTCATATCTGCGGCTCCGTTTCCGTTCCTCTCTAAAGCGTAAACTATTTTTGACTTGTCGTGAAGGATACCGTTATTTACGGATTGTATTTGGATTCTAACGGTGAAGCAATAAAACCACAAGCGCATGCGGCAATGAAGGAGACATTAAAAAATGCAAAAAAGTTGTTTTAAGTCATTGAAGCCTTTGGACGATAATAAATTGAGAGTAAATATCCGGTGAACCCGTTATATCCTGCCTTGAAGCGGTTACCTTTTTCCGGGTTTCAAAGCTCACTCATCGCGGACCGGAGAGGCAGTGCAATCCGGCCCGCGATCGAAACCCTGCAAAAGGCAAACCGCTCCCGCGGCAGGGTACGGATGGCAACTTCCACAGTGGACCACGGGTTCACCGAATATTTACATTTGATATAGATGCGAAACTAAGGATACTATGTCAATCATACAACGTTTAGACAATATTCATGATCTTCCCTCCATGCCTCATACTTTAAACAGTGTGCTGGAAGGCCTTGACAGCATCTCCTCCTCGGCCCGGACGATGGAAAAAATAATCAGAGACGATCCCGTTCTGACGGCAAAGATGCTGCACATAGCGAATTCGCCGTATTATGGCATGAGGCGAGAGGTCAGCAGCATTGCCAGGGCCGTAGTCATTTTGGGTTTTGAGGAAGTGCGAAATATAGCGATAGGGCTCTCGCTTACCGGGGTGTTTTCCCATGATCTGGGCTTTGAAGAATTTGACGCCAAGGGCATATGGCTTCACTCCATAGGTGTAGCCAAGGTCTCCAAGATACTGGCGGAGGATATTCCCGGTCTGGAGACGGATGAGTTATTTACAGCGGGCATGGTCCATGACTTGGGACGTTTTTTACTCTGTATGTACTTTCCGTCTGAATTGAGAGAGATTTTGAAATTGAGACGACAGGAAGGGCTGTCCCTTTCCGGTGCAGAGGAGAAGTACGGACTTACCCATTCAGAGGTAGGAGCATATCTGGCCGAGAGATGGAATTTGAGTGAAATGCTGACGGATGTTATCCGCTACCACCACTATCCCAACAGCGCCGGCCCAAATACCTTGGCCTCATCAGTTGTTTTTCTGGCTGACGAGATCTGCCAGAAAATGAAGTTCGGCTGGCACCTTGAGGGAGAGCCGGACAAGGTGCTCATACCCAGGAGCTTGGGGCTCAGCCAGGATACCGTGAAAAAGGCGGCGCTTTACCTAAAAGACGAGAGAGAGAACATAGAGGCCGGTTGGGGAGCGATATTTTCTGGATAGTCCATTAATTATTGGGCCGGCCCAAACACCCATAAGCGCTGAGTTGTTTTGTAAACGTTCATGGATTATATTAAAAAATGAACGTCGAGCGTCGAATGAAAAACAAATATCCAGTACCGAACATTCAAGTAAATATCCGGTGAACCCGTGGTCCGCTGCGGAAGTTGCCGTCCGCGCCCTGCCGCGGGAGCGGCTTGCCTTTTGCAGGGTTTCGATCGCGGGCCAAATTGCACTGCCTCTTTCGGTCCGCGATGGGCGAGCTTTGAAACCCGGAAAAAGGTAACCGCTCCAAGGCAGGATATAACGGGTTCACCGGATATTTACACATTCAACGGCTATTTCTGTTTTTTTCAGCCGTTTTGATACTTGCTATGTTAGCCATTTAGGCTGAAGTATACTGATATCCCGTTTCCGCAATAATTAGCAGCCTTTTTCCCGGATCATAAGTCTGTCTCTTCATCTTTTCCCGTTCACGATGCTGGGCGTTCAATGTTCGATGTTCCTTAAACAGGTACGACGATGAATTTGCCTTTTCGACTACATTCAGGCTTCTCTCCCTGCGGAGACCAGCCGGGAGCCATTGCCACCCTTGCCGAAGGCCTTCAAAAGGGCCTTCGCCTTCAGACACTTCTTGGTGTCACGGGATCCGGCAAGACATTTACCGTGGCCAATATAATTGTCCGGGCGCAACGGCCTGCCCTGGTGATCGCACCGAACAAGACCCTTGCCGCGCAGCTCTTCGGAGAATTCAAGGCCCTTTTCCCGGAAAACGCGGTTGAATATTTTGTAAGCTATTACGATTACTATCAGCCGGAGGCCTATATACCTCAATCAGACACCTATATCGAGAAGGATTCCTCCATCAATGACTTTATTGACAGGCTTCGCCATTCCGCCACACACTCACTGCTCACCAGAAGGGACGTGATAGTTGTGGCCAGCGTATCCTGCATCTACGGCCTGGGCTCTCCTGAAGAATACCGGCAGATGCAGCTATGCTTGAGGGTGGGCGATGAGTGCCCGAGAGAAGAGATCCTGGCCAGGCTGGTCGCCATGCTGTATGAGCGAAACGATGTCGATTTCCGCCGCGGCACCTTCAGGGTCCGGGGAGATATAGTTGAGATCTTCCCTGCCCATGAGGAAAAGCACGCCGTGAGGGTTGAGCTGTTTGGAGACGAGATCGAAAACATCAGCAAGATTGATCCGCTCAGGGGGCGGACCATTGCCCTCCTGAAAGAGACCATCATATATCCATCGAGCCATTACGTGGCATCCGGAGGCGGATTGGACCGGGCCATTCTGAGTATCAAGGCGGAGCTGGACGAAAGACTCCTGTTTTTTGAGTCCCGGAATAGATTAGTTGAGGCCCAGCGCCTTGAGCAGAGGACCAGCCTGGACCTTGAGATGCTTCAGGAACTGGGTTACTGCCATGGGATCGAGAACTACGCAAGACACCTCTCGGGCCGTTCCCCAGGAGAGCCCCCTCCTGTACTTCTGGATTATTTCCCGAAGGATTTCATAACCTTCATTGACGAAAGCCATATAAGCATTCCACAGATAAGGGGCATGTACGCCGGGGATCGTTCCAGGAAAGAGACCCTCGTGGAGTTCGGCTTCAGGCTTCCCTCGGCCCTGGACAACCGCCCGTTACGGTTTGACGAGTTTGAAAAGGCCGTGGGCCAGGTCATTTGCATCTCCGCCACTCCGGGGCCATATGAGTTTGAAAAGGCCGGAGGGGCCGTGGTGGAGCAGCTCATAAGGCCGACAGGTCTCACGGATCCGCGGATGGAGGTAAGGCCTGCCGGCACCCAGGTAGACGACCTCATGGAGGAGATACAAAAAACCGTTGCGAGAGATGAGAGGGTCCTTGTCACCACGCTGACAAAGAGGATGGCAGAGGACCTCACGGAATACTACTCTTCATCCGGTATCCGCGTGGAATATCTCCATTCCGATATAAAGACCATAGAAAGGAGCCGGCTGATACAGGGCCTGAGGCGTGGTGACTTTGATGTGCTGGTCGGGATAAATCTCCTGAGAGAGGGCCTCGATATCCCGGAAGTGTCCCTGGTGGCAGTGCTGGATGCGGACAAGGAAGGCTTTCTTCGTTCGGAACGGTCTCTTATACAGACAGCGGGGCGGGCCAGCCGTAATGCCGATGGCCTGGTGCTGCTCTATGCGGACAGGATTACCGGTTCCATGAAGCGGGCCATGGAGGAAACCGGACGCAGGCGCCGGATACAGATGGAATACAACAGGCTACACAATATTACTCCGGCCACCATAAAAAAGGCCGTCAAGGATGCCCTTTCTTCAATCTATGAGAAAGAGCAGCAGTTGGATATGCAGATAGCTGAGCCAACAGCTCATTATGGGGACCTGCCGGGTTCAACAGACCCGGAAAAACAGATCAAGGCCCTGGAACAGGAGATGAAGGCCGCTGCCAAGGAAGAAAGGTTTGAGAGGGCTGCTGAACTCAGGGACAGGATCAAGGAACTCAAGACAGTGAGGCTGCAATCATAGATAGAATGATGACAACGGAAAGGTTGCCGCTGTTTTCACGACATGATCAGTATCTGGTATAGCGCAGACAGTCCTGTTCGAAATCCTCGATGATTTCACTGGTAAGCGTAGGCGTAATATCGGGAATAATTTCCAGGAACGTCTCTGTTGTCACGCGGTAATCTTCTCCTTTGACATATTCTCTCTCGAAGGCGAGTTGTCTGACCCTCTGAAAGAGGTACTCGATATCCGCAGGGGTAAAGAGCGAAATCATCGGAATGATCCCGTCCACATCCACATCGCCCCGGTTGGTATCGCGCAGATAATACTCGAAAATAGTTCGACGGCCCTGATCGTCCAATCCTCCGACCGGAATAATGCAATCAAAACGACCGGGCCGCAACAGGGCCTTGTCCAGTTGCCGGATGTAATTAGTGGCGCACACCAGGAGGTTATGCCTCTCTTTTCTCTTTAACAGGGGTACCTGTTTGAGGAATTCGTTTGTAATTGATTTGTCGATGCGGGAGGCATGATCCCGGCTTTCCGCTATTTCCTCGAATTCGTCTATGAACAGGACCACCTCGTCGAGATTGCCGGCCTTTTCTATCAAGGTTTTCAGATTTGCACCGAGACGGTCTTCTCCGTCGATCATCAAGGTACTGGGGCTGACCTCGATATACCACCACTGAAGTATGCCTGCTATGGCCTGAACGAAGTGGGTCTTGCCCGTACCCGGCGGACCGAAAAAGATGATGGTGCGGGGCGGAATGACTGCGTGTTTGCGTGCAAGCTCGGTTGCCGTCAGGGGAAGTATAATTCTCTTGTTCACGATCTGTTTCGGCGGCTGGGTCTCGGATATGGTATCCCAGATTGATCGGTCGATCATCTGTGCCCCCAGCGACTTGAGAAGCTGAATCCTCTGCGCATCGTGAAGATCTTGATGCATGGGCTCGATATTTTCCATAAAATCCAGACAGGCCACCTTTATTCCTACATCACGGCCCAGTTTTTCAGAAAGCACCCACTTATGTTGCATTATTTTGGGCCACAGTTCCGAGGCTATATCAGGTTTAACCTTCTGCCCGCTGAACTCATAGATCAAGGCCGTATAATCTTGGGAACCGGAGGTATCTGATAATGTTTTCATATGTCTTTCCACTGTAAAAAATGATAAGGGTTCACAGGTTCCGGGCTCAACGTTCAAGGCTTAAGGTAAACCGCACAACTCCCGGCATAAGAATTCAACCTTGAACCTTGAATCCCTGAATGAACCCGTGAACGGTTACCAAAAAATAAAACGGAGATACTCAAAGAGGATCTCCGCAGTTTTTGTTACTGATTAAGATGCGCTTTTTACTGCTTGAAAATTAAGTTGAATCAGGTCAGTTGTCAAGGCAAAAAATAACTTCCCAATAATCCAGGGCTAGTTTGGGTTCCCCCCTCACACTGCCCTCTACCCCAAGGGGGAGAGGGTTTGGGTGATTCGTTAAGTCTCGTGCCATCAACAGCAATTCGGTATAGGCATGATGCCTTTCCCGGATGGTGTCAGATTAAGCAGCTTTCACGCGCGCATGCCCGGATTTTTCTTTCGATTATTCGGGTGGAGCATTGCCTTCACGGGCTTCTCCGGCAAGGATCCCCTGAAGGAAATAATCACTTATTTGTTTTGCTGCCGTAGCCACACTGTATTTCTTCTTGTAAGAAAGGACCCAGAACCGGGACATTTCATCCAGTGCCCCGAAAAAGGCCCTCTTGAATATCCCTGGCATCACTTCTGGCAGAAAGATTTTCCGGGCCTGACCCTGGCGTACTATGTGTGATATGATGTTGACATATTCGGCAAATTTCTTGTTGCGATATTCCTTCATGAACTTGCTGCTTTGACGCAGCTCTACCTGTATTACTTCTGCCAGATCTCTGTTTTCCTGCACCAGTATCAGGTGCAGATAGGCGAAACGCTCCAGCTTTTCCCGCGGGTCATCAAAAGAGGCGATTTCCTGCCTCACCCTGGCAATGATTTTGCCCATTTCCTCTTCAAATATAGTGATGAGGATATCGTACTTGTTGTTGAAGTAAAGATAAATGGTACCATCAGCCACATCGGCTTCTTTGGCTATTTCTGATATGCGGGAATCGAAAAAACCTTTGCGGGCAAACACACGAATAGCGGCCTTAATTATTTTGTCATGTTTATCCGCGGTCTTCATGAACAAATGTAATATGGATTTTAATGAATGGACGTTCATTCAGTTATCCCATTAATTCTTTTTTTGTCAAGAAAAAATATGCCCCCGTGGTAAATATCCGGTGAACCCGTGGTCTCACGTAACCGTTCAC
>Ga0190303_1000261_pt1 | contig 21767 bp, 24 predicted proteins | sample 48700701_MG_FD_161672 | JGI IMG/M metagenome (GOLD analysis project Ga0190303, IMG submission 161672) | Hydrothermal vent sediment bacterial communities from Southern Trench, Guaymas Basin, Mexico - 4870-07-0-1_MG | ecosystem: Environmental > Aquatic > Marine > Hydrothermal vents > Sediment ... | reverse complement strand
TCTCGATGGGATGCTGCACACACCATCAAGCACGTTTACCAGGACGATGAGGCAACGCTGGGCTACGGCTCTGCATTGCGTGAAGCCCTGGGATGGTGGTGGTATGCGAAGGAGCACGTCTTCCAGGAATCCCTCGCCGCAGTCGAGAAGTTCGCACAAGGCATCATCACTGCGAGGGTTGACGGTGCGCGGGATGCTGAAACCGGCCTCCCAAACGAGGATCTAATCGCTGAGTGGACTTCGATACTCGAAGACCTACGCGCTCGACACGTCCTGGTATTCGACAAGGCCGATGAGGTTGAAGTCATATCTGGTGGCGGCGAGGGCTGGCAGATGTTGCAGAACATGGCTGACTCGTTGAGGAACACAATCTACACGCTGGTCATGGGGGCAAACCTGCCCACGTCGGCTACCGATGGTGGAAGCTACGCGCTCGCTGAAATCCAGGAGAACAGTACCGAAGCTCTGATTCAGTTTGATCGCGAGACGTTGCAGGAAACGCTCACCAAATCGCTGCTGGGTTGCCTGTGGTATCGCAACCACGCAAACCTCGTGGAGCTTGGGATTGAGGACGAAATGCCGTTCTTCAATGTAACCCAAGAGAAGCGCCAAGACCCGAAAGAGCGTGCAGAGGTGGCGACTGCGTTGTCTGCAATGGGTATTGACCTGTCGCTCACGGAAGTCCTAGAACAGACCGGGTTCTCTGTGCCCGAGGCCGGAGAGCCTATTATCGAGGGCGGGTCCGCTGTGCCTGCCGGTGGTCTCCCATTCAAGGGGGCGTAGCCGTGGCCGAGTTCGACGTTGACGTGATTCTTGAGGACATCAACAACCGCTTGGCGAATAATTACGTCACGTCGTTTCAGGATTACTTGGTTGCTGTCGTCCTGAAAGACAAGCCGCAGATACGGGCGGCTCGATTAAAACTTGAGGAGGTGGTCAGAGAATCAATGGGGAGCGCGGAAATCCTGGGCGCATTCTCAACGCTGCGTAAGGCTTCGGGGGTGATTGCGCCAGGGGAGAAATTCAAGGCCGACCGCGCCGTGATGATGGCGTTCGCTGATTCGTCGGCATCGAAGATTCTGTCGAATGTCACGCTATCCGAAGCTGTAGACGACCTCGTTAACCGTGTCCCAATCACGCTGCGTAACGTAGCCGAAAGGAACGCACGCCGGATTGCTGAGATATACGCCGCCGATAACAATGTTATTGCTTTCGCACATTCCGCCGAGGCTCAGGTAACACAGCGCGCCCAAGAGTTAATCGCCAGCGCAATGCGGCAGGGCATACCCGAGCGCGACATTGGCCGCACGATTGCCTTCGACGTGAACCGAATCCGCACCGAAACAGAGGCGTGGACTGAGGGGTACGCTCGCATGGCGTTCCGCACCAACCTTAACGATGCCGTTACGAAGGGAAGAATGCGTATGGCGCGTGACCCAGACATCAAGAAAGCCGTCCCAGCCTTCCGGTTTACGGCGGTTGGCGATGGCGATACGCGCAAGAATCACGAGGCAGCGGACGATGTGATCCTATCAGTGGACAATCCAGCGTGGCGGTACATGCGTCCCCCGTTTGGCTACAACTGCCGGTGCCAGCTCGACCACGTTTCTCGGCCTGAGTTGCAGCGGATGGGCAGAATAGACTCCGCAGGCAAGGTCATCGAGTCGAGAATACCCGCAGCGGCAAGGCCGGACAAAGGATTCCGCCCTGGAGGTTCGGGTTGAATCGCCGATGGGACGATTTGCGGCGGGACTTTGAGACCGTTGTTTTCCGCGACGGGGTGACCGAAGTGGCACGGCGACTCTCGACGCATAGGACGACCGTGTACCGCCTTGTGAATGGCGACACCCGCCGACCGAGCGGCCCCTTGCGAGCTGCGGTCGAGAAAGTTGTTGCGGATGCAACCTCTCCCGAGGATAAAGTCAAGGCTCGATGACGACAGCAACTCACTTGCCGCCTGGATTCCAGGTAACGAAACTTGATGGTCAAACCATCTATCATAGGGTGCCTATTTTTGCTGTCTGTTCGCGTGGCGAGTTGAACTTTGATGCCAAGTGGATGGCAGCCGCCGTCGCTGAGGCCAAACAGCAGGAGCGCGACGGGTATTTGCCCCCGCTCCATATTCGTCATCACGAGCCTGCGACCGAACATACTGATTCGGTACGAGCCGCCGGGGTCTTTAGGATTACCGATGCTGGCCCGTTGTCATTCAAGGGCAACCGCATCACCGCAATCTTCGCCGACCTGATAATCACTGATGAATTCTTAGCCGAAGAAGTCGCCATGATGCGGTATCCCTATCGCTCGGTTGAGATTTTCGAGCCAGACGGCGAGCCGAAGATCAACGGCCTCGCGCTGCTTGACCACGAGGCTCCATATCTTGAGTTACCGATGCTATTCGCTGGCGAAGTGGCCGATAAGCGAAACGGCGTAGAGGGGGAATCTGTCGCACTTGCGAATACATTCTCGCTTAACTATGCAAACGTGCCCAATAACCCTATGTTGGGTTCAGTGCTGAGCGGTAAACGCGCGGTGCTGCTCTTCAAGTTTCCAGACGAGGAAGACATGAACGACAAAAACAAATCAAACAACTTTGCCGACGGCAAGGACGACAAGGACAAAGACCCTGAAAACATGGAGGGTGGCGAGCTTGATGTTTCGGCCCTTTGTGAATCCATCAAGAGCGGTCAAATCAGCATTGCTGACATGGACTCAATCCTAGAGGCCATCCAGAGCCAAGGCTCGACCGAGGAAGAGCCCGAAGCTGACAAGGACGAGCCCGCTCAGTCACCTGCTCCCGGAGCAGACATCCTGAAAGGGAACAGCGACTCCGCCAAACTCTTTGCTCGACAACAGGGCAAGATTGACGCTCTCGAAGCCAAGGATGCCTTGCGCGATGCGACCGACAAACGGCGTACCGAAGTGGCCGAGGCAATGACTCTCTTGGACGGCAAGCCTCTTGGCGCTGACCTTGAGACCCGCCTGACAAACTTCCACATCAAGGCCAACGGCAACTCTGAGTTGTTCAAGGAGTATGTGGACACCATGGCGAAGGTGGCTGGCAACATGCCCGCCGATAACAGTGGTGCTGATTTTGCAGCACACCCCAAGACTCCGAAGTCAGCGATGGCATTCCAGTCTCTCGGCGGCGAAGCGGTTGACAAGGCCGCTGGCTTCGCTCGCGAGCACGCCCAGATGAAGAGTCAGATTCGTGCATCGGAAGAGTCCTACGTCAAGATCAACATGGCGCGCGCTGGCTTCACCATCGAGGACGAGTCCTAACAAGGTAAAAAATCATGGCTGACCGCAGCACAAATACACAGTACGTTACCAAAGACGCTCGCCGTCTTGCCGTTCCAATCGCTAACGGTATCACCCTCCCGACAGGTACTCTCGTACAAGCCGAGAGCGGGTTCGCTAACCACTACGACGGCACGAACACTTTGCTCGGCATCGTCATCGGTGGTGAGAACACTAACTCCGATGGTGAGCCTGTTGGCGACACTTCGCTCTCACCAGACCCTACGGTTCGTGTTGACGCGAGCGGTACTGTCGTCGTCGGTATTCCCGTAACGGGTTCGACGGTGGTGGGCGAGCTTGTCTACTGCAACGACTCCAACCTCGACAATGCAACCGTAACGCAGCCGACTACTGACGCACCTATCGGGTACGTCATCGGGTGGCGTTCGGCAACAGATGCCGACGTTCAACTCTTCACCGCCGCCCAGCACATGATTGGCGTCGCAACCGCACACGCTGACTGGGTATAAACCATGCAAGTAAACTCTTCACAAGTCCTAGCTAACGGTCTGCGTACCGAGTTTGTTGACACTTACTCGGCCATCAAGAACCGGCTGGCTGATTCTCGCCTAGCTCAAGTCATGGATTTGAGTGTTGGCGCAACCAACCGTGAACACGAGTTCGCATACTTCGAGTCGGCTCCGAATATCGTTCATTGGCGACGCGGCGACGAGATTACCTCGAAGGGCATGAATTCGGTACAGTTCACTGCAACCGTACACGAATGGGGTCGCCGTATCCCATGGCTCAAGTGGGACCGCGATGACGACCAGACTGGTTCGTTGCTTGAGGTTGCTCGACAGACTGCTGAGTCTGCTGCACTGCTTCCTGAGCGCATGTTCTTCGACTTGGTTCAGAACAACGCGGGTCTGTTGCCGTCCATCCCGACCGCCCCTGACGGTGCTGCAATGTTTGCAACCACCGCTGGTGGCGCGGCTCGATTTGGCGCGTCAAACGGAAACCTGCTGACTGGCTCTGGTGCCACGTCAGGTCAGATCTTGTCGGACTACTACGACGTTCTGATGCAGTTTATGAAGTTCCAGGATACTGAGGGCCAGCCGCTTTTGGGCGACAGCATCCTTCAACGTCCGGTCGTCATCATTCACCCGGTCGAACTGACCGAGGCGATGGAGACGGCGTTCCGTCAGAAGCAGCAACTCGGCGATACCTCTGTCGGTGGTTCGAAGTCTAACCTGATTTCGGATACTGCTAAGAACGTAACGTTGTGGGCAAGCCCACGCTTGACTGATGCGAACGACTGGTACGCTTTCATCGGAGACCCACCGAAGCAGGCTACTTTCTACCTCGACCGCGAGGGCGTGCAGGAAGAGTCTTCTTTAATGGAGGACAACAACAGCGACCGCACTCGTAGCACTGCCGAAGAGTCAATCCAGTGGTGGCTCCGTTCTGGTGCAGGTATCGCCCTGCCTTACGGCGCAATCAAGACGACCAACACCTAAGTCTGGTCGTGATTCTTTAGACTTCTCCTGGTCTAACATCTTGACCGCCGACTCGATTTTGAGGCGGCGGTCTTTTCCTTAACAACATCAACCAGTGAGGCCCGCTGCGAGCGGCCATGACCTCGATGTCAACAAAAGAACAAACTACCCAGACCGTCGCTCCGGCGAAGGTCAATCCATCGGCTCTCGCGCCGGACTTCGAAAACATTTCCGGCGAGCTAGTCGCCGACGAACACCCCTTCTGGCTCGGCGTTACGGCAGACTACCCACGCGGGCAGATTGACGTTGCTGGCTTGCACTTCCCTAAAAACGAAGAAAGCATCATCATCAACGATGCTGGCAAGCAGGTTCGTGTGCCCAAGATTGGAACGGTAAACAAAACGATTACGCGCCACAACTTCGATGAACTGGTGCGCTTGTTACCGCGCCTGGTTGTGCGGGTTGAGCGAGTCGCTACCGAAGACCAGCGCGCCAAGGGCCATCTGATCAAAATCCCAGACGCGAAGGCCAAGGCCGATGCCTCTGAAAGTGGCCGCGTGTTGAAGCCTTACGTCAAGCGTCCGGGCGACCGGCCAGCCACCGAGTTCATGTATTTCGTTCATGCTCCGAGTGGCAGACGTGGCCATGAGTTCCAGACGATTTCCGAAGCTGGCATCGAGTGGCCGTTTGGCGACGACGTGGTTGTGAAACCGAAGTCGAAGTCGAAGGTAAAGCAGAGTAAGCCTGCGCCGGATGCCCCCAAAGGGAACGAACAGCAGGCCGCACCTGCGCCGGATGCCCCATTTTGATAAAATAGAATCATGCCGACCGAAGCCGAAATTCAAACGCAGTGGAAGAACATCACCAACATCCTCGAAAAAACGAGGGCGTACGCCGACGCAGACCTAGTCAGCATTGGTGGGTACATCGACGTGCTCTACCAGAGCTTCGAAGGTGAGTACATCCCTGTCGATGGTGCGGCTTTCGCTACGCGCATTCGGGCACTTTTATCGAGCGCGGTTGATTCGAGGCAAGCCCTCGCCGCGCTCGAACCCATACTCTTTGAGTACACAACCGTCCTTGCAGGCAGTAGTGGACTAGGCTACGGCTCGGGGTATCGGAGCGCAGTTGACATCTTCGGCGCGCTCTACCAGTGGCTACACGACAACAGCGACACCGTTGCGAGTCGTGCAATCACTTACGCTTCCGTCTCAGCGAACGGGTCAAACACCGGCAACATCGGGATATCTCGACTCACCGTTGACAAATACGGCTACGATTTAGAGTCGTGCCACGCCGAGAAGAAAATGCTGAAATGCACCGCAGATCAAAACAGCGGTGTGCGTCGGTGGGCTGAGACGTTTGAAATCATCGGCATGGCCGCGAGCTTCGACGGCTTGCGCCGTGGCGTAGGTGGCAGCGGTGAAGCATCCCGTACCAACCTCAAGGCAAAACATGCTGGCAGTGGCGGCGGTGGTTCGCTGCTCAACAACTCGAGTTTTTCTGACTTCACGGCGTCAACCAGTTCGGGTTCGCAATTCGCCAACTGGTCCGAAACCCTGACTGGTGCTGCGGCGACCACGGACATCACGCGGGACACCGCCAACTACTACCGCGAGCACCCGAACGCGAGCACCAACGCGAGCATGAAGTTCGCAATGGATAACGCAGGCGACTCCATCACTGTAAAGCAGTCGATGAGCAGTATGCGCACCAACAGCATCGCTCCGAACAAACCACACTTCCTGCGGGTCATGTGGAACCGTTCAATTGGCTCAGGGGCCAGCGGTACGGTGTCGGTTAAGCTCGGTGGCAACGCTACGGTATCGGTTGCAGTCTCTGCACAGTCTGGCTGGCAAGAGCTTCTGATTCCGTTCGACAAGACCTGCTGGCTGGAAGAGTTCGGTGAGGACACCTTCGACATCGAAATCGCATGGGCTGGCGGCACGGGGGGGTACATCCTCTTCGACGATGCCATCTTCTGCCCATGGGACTTGGTTGATGGCACTTACTGGCTCGCCCACCAAAACGCGGGAACCCCCGTTGCAAGCCTTGTTGAAGACGAATACTACGTCAACGACACGGGCGGCGCCCCAGGCACAGGCATCCTGCAATACTGGTGCTGGATTTCAGGTCTCGGCTACTTACCTAGCTCGGGAACCCCAACCATCACCGACCCAACCTAAGCAATGACCGACGCCACCGAACTCTGGGCCTCCGTCGTCGCTAACAACGAAAGTGAGGGGTTGCTGAATCTGACAAACCCTCGCGACCCCAACGCGACGGTCGTGGACACGACCTACGGAGAGAGTGCGGCACAGGAAGTCATTGACCTGTTTCCGCTCTACGGGCAGGTTGTTTACGTCTCAACCGACTCGCAGCATGTCGCAGTCGGCAGGCGCGCCGTACTCGCAGTGCTGTATCAGCGTGGCGGTACGTCTTCGACCATTGCCGAGGTTGAGTGGAAGGAGGTCTTTGGCGATGACGGCCTTCTGACGAAGCTCAAGCGCACAAGTGCGCGCGCGCGTCAAGGCCCGAAGTCCAACTCTGGTGTTAGCCAGAAGAGTGAGCTCAACAGCGACGGGCGTAGGGCGCGAGGATGGTCTGATCCAGACTCCTTACCTGGCGGCAGGGGCTACATGACTCGCCGAACCTTTGTAGACTAGGTGCCATGACTAAGGCGACTTTCAAGAAAGGCGCGAAGATTGAGCGGTGGGAGTCCAACCTCGACGACCCGCGCGTAGCGTTGAAGCAAGTCGGCGTCCTTATGGTTGCCGAGTCGCAGCGGTCGTTTCGTGACCAGAAGCACGGAAGGGACAAGTGGGAGCCTCGCGCTCCCGTAAACGTATACGGAATCATCGCAGACTTCGCCAAGGGCAGTAAGCCGCCTGCGCGAAGGTTCGAGAACTCCAAGACCCTCCGAGATACGGGTCGGCTTTCGGCGTCAATCGCCTTTAGGGTTCTGGGGCGCAAGGCGGTCGAGGTCGGGTCGAACCTTGAATACGCCGCGGTACTCCACCACGGCGGGAAGATTGAGAGCGAGACAATCACCCCTGAGGTGCAGAAATCGCTAGGGAAGTGGTTGAAAACAAAGAAAGGCGTAGGGTTCAAGGACCAGCTCGGGTGGCTCCTGAATAAGAAGTTCACAGACACCAAGCTCACGGGCGAAGTGCCTGCGCGTCCGTTTGTGGGCATCACAAAGCAGACGATTAACGACGTTCTCGCTACCGTCAAGGTTGCAATCATGGAGGTTCGCTGATGACGACGTTTAAGAACTCAACCCGTGTCATCCGCGCACCGGGCACAATCATCGCTTCGCCGACCGATCTCGGAGACGCGGCGGGGACCGGCGAGTACGGCGGCAAAATCATCGGCTCAACTAGGGCCGTGGTGCTCCTGCCCTTGGGTACTCCGTACCGCATCGAGTGCGAAGGCCTCGGCGAAGCCTCCGACGTGCTTGAAGGCAACAACCGTTATATCGCTCAGTTTTTCCTTCGCGGTTGGGACCAGGGCGCTGTATCTAGCCTCTTGGCCGGTGGGTATGCGGAGGGCGCAACGACCCAGAATGCCGTGTGGACAGAGCCAGGCACTAAAACGCCGGGGCAGAGTTCCACAGGACGCGCGCTCGTTTGGCTCTTCGCACCAGATGACACGCACAACCACCCGGCCCTAATCATTCGTGCGGGCATCCCGGACTTTTCCGACGGTGCAGAGTTGGCCTTCCAACGCAGCGAGGAGCTAGGCCTTGGCATATCGATTGAGTGCCTGCGCAATTCCAGCAACCAGATTCTAGACATGGGCCACATGGAGGACTTGACGCTATGAGATTCCCGTGGAACAAACCCAAAGAAGTCACGCTCACCGAAGACTCCCTCGACCGTGCTATCCGCGCTGGCGTTCAGTTTGAACTCGGCTGGTTTTTGCAACAGTCGCCGGACGTGCAGGAAGCAATCGCGCTCCGCCGCGACGCTTGGCTCGAAGACCTCACCGTGGCAGCAGGCTTCGCCGTCCTTGACCCTGAGCGAACACTGCTGGGGTTGGCTGCGGAAGATGGCGATGAGGATGCCGAGGCGACCCTCGAAGGTCTTAACGCCGTAGCTCTTGCCGAAGAGGTTGGCCGTAGGATTGCACAGGGCGACCCGTGCGGGGCGACGCAGTCAGATAGCCTGTCGATGGGTGGGGTGGGTAAACGCCGCGCAGAGACCTCCGCTGTGCGCGAGGCTGGCAAGGTGCACCCCTCTTGCTTCGGTGCCGAGGAGGTCAAAGCATGAACTCGCGGCAAATGGCGCAGCAGATTAAGCACGTCTTGGAGGCGGCGGTCTGGCCGGAGAGTCCTAACAACCTCGTTTTTGGGGAGAGGATGGTGTTCGTTGTGGCTGGCCTCCCAGATGAGGATGAGCTGCCTGGTTCTTTTCCGTTCGCACAGATAAACATCGGCGGCGGAACAGGCGACCCAGACGACCCAAACCTGTTCGATCAAACCTTCGACGTGCTCACAGTTGCCGACGTGTCGGGCGGAAGAATGGGCGAGCGCGCACTTACCGGGGGCGCGAAAAGTTCCCTCGGAACGTCGGCGAACCGTGGCGTACTGGAACTCAACGACCGCGTACGCGATGCGCTCAAAGACCTGAGAGGAATCGACGGGGCTGCACTGCAACTTAACGCCACATCAGCGGGTTCGCCCGTACGCCTTGGCCGTGGTCGCCACCTTGCAATTGGTGAATCGACCTTCGCGGGTTGGGTTACGGCGGCACCGAGCTACACGCACCCGACGCGGCTTGCTAAGTCTGGAAGTGATTGGACGTGGAAGGGCGACCAGTGCTCGGCGAGATTCGACTTCATCCGTTACCGCCTCGGCTACGTCGATGGAACCACGCCAGCAGAAACCCCCGACGACTTAGACACGGTTGTCTACACCGGAACCGCTGCGCTCACGACCGTCGCACCCGTGGCTGGCAAGGCGTATTCCATTTTTGCAGACTACGGAACCCGTGGCGGAACTGCCATTGAAGGTTCTAGCAACGGACGCGAACTGGGGGCTAACTTGGCGACATGAGCAAAGACCGCGACAGCATGGTATTTACGCCAGGAGCCACCCAGAAGGGTGATTCCGCGCCGCGACGTAAGGCCGTGGAAGAGCGTAAGCTGGCGCGGGCTAAACGAAAGAAGTCCACCATCGTCTCCAAGCTGCGGAAGGCCAGAATCATTCGCGGAGTGCAGTCGGCGAGGGCTATCAAGGCGTCCGGGTTAGGCAGGAAAGTTGCAGCCAAAGCAGGCAGCCGCCTTGCTGGGCCGGTCGGCATTGCACTACTGGCGATGGACGTTGTCAATGCAGTTGGTTCAGTTTCAAGACGCGCCGAAGGCGGAATCTCTGGGAGGCTCCTGGAAGCGATGGACCAGAACACCATCTATGGGCAGACCGATGAGATTGCGACGGGTACAGCTCGTGCGCGAGAAGGCATCGAAGGGAACGAAGACCTACTCAAAATCATCGGCATCCAAGACCGGGTCAACTCGCAGGTTGGACAACTCGGAGCCTGGTTCAAGGAACGCGAGATTGCACGGGCAATCGGCTCGGACCTCATCGAGCGTGAGCCATCCTTCGACCACCTGGAAAGCATCGCAGACAAGGCAATCGCAGGAAGCATGAACGCGCTGAAGGTTGGAGCTGATGAAGCAATCAATGCCATCCGTTCCTTTGCAGGTAAGGGGCCTCTAGTCCGATGACCGAGAAGGCTCGCGTAAAGGTTGAAATAGACACATCCCTCAGCAAAAGGGAACTTAAGAAGCTGGTCAAGGAGGCAGAGAAAAGTGCAGGTAAAGTCAACGACTCCCTCACTGGTGGCCTTGGACAATCCGCCGCCCTTGGTGGGCTGGCAGGTGCCGGATTTGGTTTAGCTCAACGAGCCGCTTCCCGCGTCGGAGGATTTATGCCTGACGTCATCTCAGAAGGCACGGTCGGCTTTCGCGCTGGTATCGACGACATGCTTGGAGGCCCCGAAGCGAGGGCAACGAGAAGTGCGCGCGAACAGACAAAATCGGCTTACAGCGAAATCATTGGTCGCATGAAGGAACCGAGCATAACGCCTGGAATCAAAAACTACTTCAACAACGTCAAAGGCCTCCGGGAAATAACGGAACGAGGTAATTCGGTCGTCGATCAAGAGCTAGGCGGCGAGGCGGTCAAGACGGCGTTCGAGTCGCTTGTCGAAACCATCACCGGAGGCTTCGACCGCATTGTCGAGGCTCTTCCAATCGGAGGCAAGTAATGGCGAGTGCCAAAATCCCCGTCGATACCGACACGCGCCAAGCGAAGGCTGACCTGCGTGAACTCAACGACCACAAGGTACGCGCACGCAAGCGAGCTTCGGCGGCAATCAAGAGAACCTCAAGGATGGCGACTCGCGCCTTCGCCTTTACTGGTGCCGCCTCAGCCATCGGCAAGTTCAAGAACAACGAGCCGACCGCCAACGTCGATATGTTCGCCGAAGCCCTGTCGCCATATTACGCAAAAGCGAAACAGATGGTGGACGAACAGCTTGGCTACTCCGCCAAGGCTCACCGCTCGGCGCGTGAACAAACGAGGGCTGCATTCAACTACCACGTGGGAAAGACTGGCGAAACCGCAGGAATGATGGACTTCTTCAACATCGCCAACGATATGCAAAACGATGTCGAAAGCGGGCGGAACCTTATTCGGCAGGACCCCCGATTTATTGGAGCCGAACCAGGAGAGACAACGAAGACTGCCCTCAAGGGAAACCTCAAAGTCTTCCTAACCAACCTCAATCAATCCAACCCGGCCCGAGGGCTTGTCGCAGCCTTAGACTATTTCGTCGAAGGCCTAGAGGCGGAGTAAGAGCATGTCAGTAACCAATCCTTTCAAGATAACCTACAACAGCACGGCTATCGGCGGCAGCTCAAGCTCATACCAGCTTAACGGGCCGTACGTTATCGACAAAAGCTACCGCATCATCCGCGTTATCTTCGATGTGATTGTTGTCGCAACGAGTGCTGCCACCTTGCGTAGCCTGAGCGACACGCTCGAAACCAAGTTCCGCGAACGCGACAAAGACCTCGAAATAGATACTGGCTCGACGGTGTGGGGCTGGACTTCTGGCACCCATTACTTCAATGTTGTTTCGAGCATTGCCAAGAGTGGAGATAGCGAAACCGACCGTGGCTTGTCGAGGGCTTACACCATCACAATCGAGGCAGAGCTGCCAAGCGATTCCTCCGGTGACAACGGCCTCCTCGAAATCGCAACCAACGTCGGATTTTCTCCGAGCCGCCAAAAGAGCGTTACCTTCCAGGGAAGCTACACCGCTACGAGTGGTTCAACTTCGACCAGCAACTACACCGCCAACGCTGACTCCTACCTCACGTCAATCCTTTCTGGCATCGACGGCTCGGCAACATGGGAACTTGTCGAGGAGGATTACGACCAGGACCGTAACACCGCTAACACCAACTTCCAGCGCCAGTACGTTGAGCTGCTTACCGACCAAGTAACCGGCGCCCTAGATGACCCAGACATCCGAGACCACCGGGTGGTATTTACTGATCTCTCGCAGCATCCAGCCGACTCCCGCGAGGGCATCCAAAGGCTTCGTAGGGTGGTTGGGTCCTATGATTGCGCCATCAACACCGAAGAGACGACCGACCTGTACGCCACCTTTGAGGACAAGGTGAGGCCGCTCATCTTGCAGTCCTTCCAGGACAATTTCAGTCCCATCGTTTTCTGCCTTGAAGACCGCAATATCTCTTACGACGAAACGACTAAGCGGCTCACGTCAACCCTGCAATTCCTTTACCAGAAGGATGGCGGCGAGGCGGTTGTTGAGGTTTCGCAGAGCGTCGCCTATCGAGAGAATCGAACGATTGACTACACGCCTGTTCATGGTGGACGAAGCGAAGTCGAAGCCTACGCTGACCCAGGGTGGGCGGTCGTGGAGCGCGTTTGGACTCGAACGGTTGTGGTGTTGGGTAACGCAATACCGCAGAGGAGGATTGGCGTAACCCCAAGCTACGGAGCCGCTGGCGACTTCGACCCTGTGGGCGGGCTGCGCATCGAAGGGCGGGCAAACATTGTCAGCGACGGGTGGAATATTGTGAGTAACACAAGCGCAGTTCAAGAGCGGTGGATTGGCGACCCAACTGCCGAGGGCCAACTCAAGCTGGCATCGCTGACGGAAACGGTTGTAGAACGCCTCCACGAAAGCCCAGGCGGAACAGGTACATAGATGCCCGACCTCTCTAAACCGACAATCACATACGCGGGTGTCGTGCTTGCAGCGACGGCAACGAGTGCGTGGAGGTTCACTACAGGGCCGCGTCCTTATATGGCAACCTTCTCGGTTTATCACCGAGACTGGTTCGGGAAACTCGCGCCCAAGTTGGGGCAAGAGGCAGACCTCGTAATCACTGACGCGAGAGGGGTGAAGCTCACCATCAGCAATATCACATTGCTGCACCTTGTACCAAGCTCTGGCCCCAAGCGGAGAAGTTTCGTTCTGGCTGACCGCCGCTGGAAATGGCAGTACCCGCTTATTTCACGCGACTACAACGTCCCTAAGAAAACAGGCGACCGCACCGCGCAGGTCAATGTGCCGTTCCCAGGGTTCGTCACGACCGATCAATACGATTACAAAGGGTATTCACTCGAAGGTGGCGACACGGTTTGGAGCGCCCGCGCAGCTCTTGAGGATGTGTTGCAACAACTCCAACAGGAGACGGGCGGCTTTCCCTATGTGATTGAGAGCTTCCCCATCAACGAGGGGGGAGGGGGTGGCACGCGCAGCTTTACGATGCAGAACGTCATCTTGCGCGACCAGGGCGACGTAGCCCTTTCACGCCTTCTCGCCTACATTCCGGGAGCGACGCTATGGGTTACGGCGGAAGGTGTCGTCAAAATCATCAACGGCGCAGACCTCGCGGCAGCAGAGGCGTACTTTAACTCGCTGCCTATGGCAACCTGGGACGGCGATAAGGCCGTCGTGGTGAACCGAAAGGCGATACGGCCAAGCAAAATCGTCGTTCACTACCAGCGTGAGGTAGAAGTCCTCCTTGAATACTCAGACAACTACAGCGGGGGGACAATTTCACAGCCGTCCTATTCGAGGCCATACATCGAGAACGTGATCCAGACCGTGGACGATTCCACCACCGTTACGGAGTACGACCCGATTCTGAAAAGGAGAATCACCAAGGCAAACCTTCCGCCTGGAACTTGGGTAGAGTTCCGCCCATGGCTTGAGGCGATGGATGCACAGCGCCCGCCGTACTCTGACCCATGGACTTTTGAAACGATTGCGATGCACTGGCTGCATGGCGATTTGGATGGCGCTCTGGGTGCGGGCGGCAAAGACCACGACACCACCGCGAATATCTCCATGCGGATTCAGGCTATCAAACAGCACTTCCGCCAGAGCTTCCGCATCAACCGTCGCCTCATGGATAGAACGCGGGACATTCTGAATGTGAGCGCGATGCTGCTCGACCCATACACGGGAACCCGCGCTCCGGCGCGAGTCTGGGGACAGGCAACAATCATCCCATCGAAGAAGGGCGAGCGCATGACGCGGCGCAAGGAAGAGAGCGAGGCATACCTGTATCGCAACGTCGATTACTTTGCACCGACACAAGGCCAGTTCTCGAACCGCACTGTGGAGGCTCCGCATGGGCCTACGAAGGTGAACATCCTCGACCGCGACTTAGGCATCTTCCGCCTCGAATGGGTTCTGTCTCCCTACGGAACCGATCAGGCATTCCTTCCCTGCTTGCTTGTGGGAGAGGACGGTAGCTATAAAGTGCCGCAAAGGAACCTCGCCAGACAGGACGACGAGCCGATGGGCGGGGGCGTGGTCGTTGAGGGAGGCAGCAACGGCATCTTCTTAGCCGACGGCATGAGCTATCGCGTTCTGCTAACCATCATTCCAGGCGCGCCGAACAATAAGCAGCAGTTTCATCGCGTGGAGATTGACGGATCAGAAGTCGAAGCCTTCACGCAGGGGGACTGGCGAATAGGTAACGGCGAAGGGCCACCCCTTGAGGTGTTTGTAGCACCCACCGAGGCCACCGCACGATTCGCCTGGACGAGCGATTCCGAAGCATCGGCAACCGTTGGCAGGCTGCTTGGCATTGATGTTGATGACCCAGTCGAAAGCGGCCTTCCAGACAACAATCTTCCAGGTTACACGCTCGCCAACGAGAACCGCGAGCTGGCTTCGCACTCTCGGTCGGTCGCATCCGAATTGTACGTCAACTTTGCCGACAGCATCCAGGGCCGCGTGGCAACCATCGTGCCGGAAGACGGCCTCAAAATCGTTGGCAACATGAGCGGGGCAACCGTACAGGCAGCAGCCGCGCCGTCTGGTAAAGTATCAGCCATGCACGAGTTCTCTGGTATGCAGAAACCAATTTCACGCCTCGCTCTTATGAACGAGGGCGCGCGCCAGGTTGTACTCGGCATCGTGCGATTCTCGGGGGGCGACTCTTGAGCAAAGGCTTCACCGACTGGCCCGACCTCGGATTCTTTCCGCTCCAAGACGTGGAGGATGGCGTCCCGATTGGTATGCGTATGGCTCTCGTTGGTGGCCGGGTCAAGGTGCGCCCGCAACCAGGCGAGGGTGGAAGATCAAAAGTTACCGAATACGCTCGTGAGCACAGCCTCGGCACTCTAGGCGACGTACACCCCTGGCTTTTCTGGCAGACTAAAGACCGCGATAAACGCGCGATGGGGTCATGGTCAATGGCGTGGGGCGGAATCGTTACCGACTCGGCGGACGTGCGGTACGGGGGGTCTGCGGGTGTCCAACCGCTCACGCGCAATGGAGCGCACCAAGTCAATGACATCCGATACCGGGTGCTTCAACCTGCTTGGCAGGGCGTGTTACCGTGGCAGCCAGAGGGAATGCTCGCAATGGTCATGCCGACCACCGACGAAGCCAAGCCAAGCTCGGTCATGCTCAACGGCGACCGGCGGCTCGTAGCGGCAAACGTAAGCGGGCCGGGGCAAGCTGGAACCACCATCGTTGACATGCAGCCAGAGGGAGTGCTTTGCATGGACGGAAGCAACACCCCAGGCATGGGAGGTCGTCACGCGCGTTTGCAGGGGCTTGTGCGCGTCATCGCCCTAACGCAAGGCTCGGCACCCCTGCTCGGAGGTTCGCCCCTCAACAGCATCGCAATCAACTACGGAGCATCTCAGCAAGACGGCATCCTCGGCCATGGCATGGTCTATGGCCCCGCTATTGGTGGTGGAGGCGGCGGAGGTGGCGGTGGTCCAACGACCGGGCAAACTGGCCCGAACCGCGCCATCACTCCTAACGACATGGGACGCGGTGCTGGTCCCGGAGCGCCACCCCCACCCGAAAACCCTGGCGGTGGCAGTTTCGCTGGGCCGGGAGGCGGGTCGTTTGACTCGAACGGGCCCGAAGGCCCCAACGCAGGCATAGAGACCTCGGTTGCCAATTTCGGCTCGTTCCAGTCGGAAGCTCAGGGCGGACACGCTGTTGGGTTCATGTCCGCCAGCGCGTCGGGGCCGATTATGTTTGGCTGCGGCAAGCACCGCGTAGGTACTGATAAAGACGGACACCCCATGACCTCGGCGCACATCGCGTCGGGCGCGTACTTCTACGATAGCGGCGATAGAGACGGCCCGCTTATGTTTGAAGGTAGGTTCCCCGATAACGTCGGCGATCACTCAATCCCATCACTGGTTCACCTCTCATGGGATGAAAAGGCCACTCATGGATTTATTGGCGGAAACCGTCCGGGCAAGTGGCGTTGGTGGACGACGGTGCCCTACGTTGAATCCGAGGACGACGATGAGGAAGAAGAGAAGGAGCCACCTGAGACGCCGACCACGCCCAGCACTCCGAGTACACCGAGTGGGCCGTCTGGCCCTACCACGGGAACCCCTAGCACCCCTAGCAGTCCAACTACGCCTGGGGCTGGCAGTCCAAACGCGCCTGTTGCCCCGGACAGCCCCGGAGCGCCTACCGCGCCAGCTTCGCCGTACGGCCCCGCAACGCCGAACGACATCATTAAGCCTGCGAGTCCGGCGACGCCGAACGATATCATCAAGCCTAGCGGCCCAGGTCGCGCCGTTACGCCCCTGCGTCCGCGCAAGCCTGTCGCGCCTCCTGACAACCCGCACCCTGCCAAGCCGCCCAACGAGCCGCCTGGACGCCCCGTAACCTACCCAGAAGGCACTCAGCGTCCGCAGCCGGTCATGCCTGTAGACCCAGGGGTCTCGGTGTTTTCGGGACGCGGCACCGATTTCCGTGGTCTAGAATCTACGGCTACAACTGTACGCACACAGAAGGGTCCTGCGGGAGTCGTTGCGACCGTTGGCGGTTCCGCGAGTGGCCGTGACGTTGGCCTCTACTCAATCCTGCACCCGTTCAATACGGGGTTTGCGGCCATTTCGTTCAGGCCTCAGCTACAGATTAAGGGCGCTCCAAACTTTGAGCACAACCCCTTACTCAGTGCCAGGGCTTACCGTGCGGAAGAGCGTACACGTCCATCCGTTCTCACCCTGAGAGCGTGGGGCGCACAGAGTCAGAGTGGAGATTGGGATTACATAGAATCCCCGGCGTCGTCGCGGGCCAGGGGCGGCAGCGTCAATGGTGGTCTCTTGTTCGCACCCTCTGAGTTTGAAATGGAGGATTACCTCGGCATCAACAGCAATGCTGATACTGATAATCCTGCGGCGGCTACATTTGTGACTTTTGCACCAACAGTTGCCGTTGCTTTCGGCAAGCCTACCACGGGGGGTATTCTCGCGGCAGGTGCGAAAATCATCCGCCAAGACACCGCAGCCGGTGAGGTCGTAGTCTCGGAGGTCGTCGGAGCAGTTGGGGCCACGACTGATATTCTCAAGATGTCACTATTGGACAGCGAAGGGTACCTTGAGCTAGAAGGAACTGGCGCTGTCAAGATCCCGAGCGGTACAACCGGGAAGCGGCCAAGTACGCCCGTGGTGTCTATGCTCCGTGTAAACACGACGTTGACCGCTCTTGAGTATTACGCCGCCGGTGCGTGGCAGGTCTTAACCCCCGGCGGGGGTGGCGGTGCAGTGGACTCCGTGAACGGGCAGACTGGTGTAGTCGTCTTAGACCCTGACGACCTGGACGATTCATCGACCACTAATAAGTTCATCACTGCGGCAGAGCTGTCCAAACTTAGCGGCATCGAAGCACTCGCCGAAGTGAACACCGTGGACTCGGTTGCGGGCAAGACCGGCGCAGTGCTGCTTGACCTGGACGATGTATCCAACGGAACGGCGCGGTTCGCAATGACCGTCGCCCACAAGACGATGGCCGACAACATCGACGTGATTGCTGATGACACGATGGTTGGCAACAACTCGGGAGTCGGGGGCGCACCGATGAGCCTGACTCCTGCCGAAGTGAAGACCATGCAGGGTTTCCCTGTGGTATCCAGCGGCAGCGCGAACCCTACGACCACGCCCGCGACCATCGGTGATATTTACCACCAGACCACCGATAAGCTCAAATTCGAGGCTTACGGCACGGCATCGAGTGCCGACTGGCGCTGCGAACACGCAATGGCCAAGGGTTATTGGACGCTCAATGGTTCCTCTGCGCCAACGCTGGATAAAGCTAAAAACCTCACCCTCACCAAAACGGCGACAACGGGCGTGTACGAGGCAACCATGCCATCGACCCTCCCGAACACTGACTCGGCGGGCAAGGATTACGTTTTCCACGTTGACGTGATGGACGCGACTGGCAACGCTGGCGGGATCAAACTCTGGAACATCCTTTCAAAGACCGCCACCGTCGTTAGGTTCATTATCCGCGACGGTACGGGCGCAGCGTCAAACGCCGCCGATGCCCTGGAAATAACAATCACAAACATCTGATGAGTGAATCGAAAACTAACAATCTCTTGAACAAAGCGACCACGCTCCTGCTGGTGCTGGCAGGATACATCTTCACTACCACGGGGATGCAGCGAACCGCAGAGCATGAAGCTTTCATCGAACGGTTTGAAAAGCTCGAAGAAAAATCAGCAGCACACGATATTGCTTTGGCTGTGATAAAGTCCGAACATGCAAACGGTGAGGAAACACCATGACCTATGGAAAGTTGCAACCCTCATTGCTGCAATCTTTTGCGCTGGAACCGCTATCAAGGCTTCCCGCTCCCAACTACCAACAACAATCGAAATCGCAGAGGCATTAGAAATGGAACCTGACTTCAAAACCACTTACCTATCCGGCGGCATGAAGATGACCGTTACCACCTACCAGAAGGATGGCGACACGCTCGCACAAACAGCAACAATCCACAAGGACAAGGTAGCCGCGTTGCTCGCTGAGTTCCCCAAGGACGCATGAGAAACGCCGACAAAACGCGCTGCCCTAAAGACCACCCATACGATGAGGCGAACACCCACATCGGCAAGCAGTCTGAGGCGGCTGGCGGCGGTGCGCGTCGGCAATGCAAGCAGTGCCAGCGGGAGCTGGATGCCCGGTGCAGGAACGCCCGGAAGAAACGCAAGCGGTTGGCTGCGGCTTCGCTCGTGCTGATGATGAGCTGTTCGATGTTTCAGCCCGTCTACGACGCTGCAAAGGCATCAACCAAACCTCTCACCGTGGGTGGCCTGACGTGGATGGCCGCGTCGCTGGTCAACCCGTTAGTAGCAGCGTTCACCGCCGGTGCCGTTGTTACGGTCTGGGATGTGGGCGAAGCCGAGGACGAGGTCGAAGAGCTAAAGGAGAGCAACGCTGAAATCCTGCAACGCTTACTTGATGAAGCGGCGCCCAAGCTCAAGGGTGAAATCCTCAAGGAAGGCATGGCGGCTCAAGCCAAGGCCCTTGAAGCCGAGCGCAGCACCTTCCAGGTCATCGTTGACGATATCTGGTTCTGGCTCAAGGTCGGCGGCTTCGGCTGGCTGGCATTCTACGCACTGAGGCACTACAAGGATGTCGTAAACTTTTTACGCTTCATCAAACTCCTACCAGCTAAAAATGTTTAACCTTGCATTCATGAAGTTCCTCCGCAAATACCGTAAGCAGCTGATAGGCACGTCAATCGCTCTAGTTGTCGCAGTCTTGGGCGTTGTCTTAGACAAGTGCGCCTAGCTATACTGGCAACTCTCTACATTGGGTTGCGTGCCGCAAGGCCCCACCTACCCCGCCCACTTCGGTGAGCGGGGTTTTCTGTTAGACTCCGCGCATGGCCGAAGAACCAACCGCAGACCCCACAGAAGAAGTCACCACAGACGAAGTCACCGAGCTAATCGATGCCCCACAACCGGCTCGCGATGACGCTCGACAGCGCGCGCAAGCCTGCGCAGCCCAAATCGATGAAGCACTCGCACAGCACCGCTGTTGCATCATGCCGCGCATCGACCCGTCGGCCATCGAACCCGTTGGTGTCGCAGGGGACAAGGTGCAAATCACCGCGACTTACGGAATCCTACCGCTGGCGTAGGTGAGGTAAGACCGTGGCAATACCAGAACCAGACGAAACCAAACTCCCTGAGCGGTATCGTTCAGCGCAGTTCGCGACCTACGAGGGCATCATGTCCAACGAGTGGCTGGCCGCAGCAGGCGAGTGGTTGCATTCACAGCGTGGGTATTTTTGCCGTGGCGGGGACGACGGCCAGGGCCGATTCAACTACGAGCTCTTAGACGTTGACGACATTTACCCGCCACTCGCGGAGCTTAAAACGAAGGTCGTCAAGCTCTTAGATGAAGCCGTTAAGAAGGTCGGAATCCAGGACTTCGATCTAGGCCGCATCGAGTGCCATGCGACGCTGTACCACCACGGGAGCCATTTCGCGTGGCACACAGACACCGCGACCGACAAAACGCGCCGCCTTGCGTTCTGCCTCTACCTGCACGCTGACCCCAAAATGTTTTCGGGCGGAGAGCTTGAGTTCCTAGATGGGACGATGGTGGAGGCCGAGCATAACCGCCTGGTTGTTTACGCGCCTGACCAGCAGCACCGAACGCGCCGTGTTGAGTGCTGGTCGTCTGAGTTCCTGCATGGCCGTTGGGCCATCTCTGGCTGGATCCACGGGTAGAAGCCAGGGAACGCACCCCATCGAGTTTGCCGCAAGAGAACTATGTCGGTCGCTATCCGACTGGTTCCTAGTCTCGCTCCAAAAGGCAAAGGATGTCTCCCGCGTTCCAAGGCTCCGACAGTATACAGAAAAAACAGGGCGACGGTTTTCCGAAGCCCTGCTGCGAAGGTCAAGCCGTTAGGCAGCCATCGCCAGTTGATTAGTGTTTGCAGTTATTGCTAACAAGACCACTCCCAACTTACTCTATGCCGAGAGTGTATCACGGCGACGTAATCACGCCCCATCTTCCCCCAACCCTTTCCATTTTGGCAATGGTTCGGCCTCCAACTCTGCCAGCCGTGCGCGTTTGGCTTTGAGTTCTGCTAGGTCGTGGTCGTCTAAGCCCTCGTAGTCCCTGGCCGAGTCCAGAATCTCAATCTCCGCCCTCAGCATCCGCTTTTCCATTTCGCGGAGTTGGTGGCTGATGTTAGCCGCTGCCGCTGTCGCCATGTAAGAGGGGTCGTCGCCGAGCAGGTCGCCAATCCAGGCTTCCATTTCGCGCAGGTCGGTATCTTGTCGCATGTATCGCGCTGCCTTCCCTTTCTGGAATCCGTCCAGGTGCGCGGCGAGTAGGCCATCATCTGCAATTTTAAGCTCGGCTTCCAGGGAGTCGGCGTAGGTGTGGATTGTGGCGGCTTGCTCGTTGCACCATTTAAGCCAACTCCCATCCTTGTCGTCGGGCCTCTGGACAACAGCGGCGAACAGCTTACCTACCGCGATATCAAGCCTCTCCCTACTAATCTCTGGGGGCGGGGGGTTAGGCATCGGGGGTGGCCTCCGCTGGCTGCTCACACCCACATCTCAAACTCGGCCTCACCTTACTGGTCGGCTTCTCGCAGTCGGGGCAGAGGCGGACAGTCGAGCAGCGGGGTGGTATCTGAGCTAATGCCCAGGCTAGATCTAAGCGCAACGCCACAATCTCGGCAG
>Ga0190303_1000260_pt1 | contig 21793 bp, 22 predicted proteins | sample 48700701_MG_FD_161672 | JGI IMG/M metagenome (GOLD analysis project Ga0190303, IMG submission 161672) | Hydrothermal vent sediment bacterial communities from Southern Trench, Guaymas Basin, Mexico - 4870-07-0-1_MG | ecosystem: Environmental > Aquatic > Marine > Hydrothermal vents > Sediment ... | reverse complement strand
GTTAGTTAAACCACCTAAAATACCACCGTTATTATTAGATAATGTAGTTATTTTATCGTCATTAATTTTATATTGGTCATTAACTTCAGAACCGTAATATTTTGTTATATTAAAACCTTTTCCAAATTCAACGCCTTTTATTCCCGGAACACTGAAAAGTAATTGTGATACATAACTTTCAAAAGATAAAAAATATGGTTCTCCAATACCAACTGGCATATTAATAATTTTAGATTCAACAACTCCGCCGATAGAATCTAAATTTGTTTTTGTATTAGAAATTAAATTATACATTTCATTTTTTTTGTTAGTATTAATCAAAGGGAAAAATTGTTTATTTAATTCTACAATTTCTTTGTAATCATCAGAGTTCATATCAAACGGGGTATCTAAAACATTTTTTAAGCTATAAATATGAGAACCTATATATATGTCATTACTATGAAGTATTTGTTGGGAAATTGATCCTATAATCATCCATAATGCAGTTAATCTCCCAGAAAAAAAGCCGCCGCCTCTAAAATCATTAAATCCATTATATTTTATATTTGCAGGATAATCAGAATGAGAAGGCCTTGGAAGAATGTTTAGATTTTCATAATCATCACTTTTTATATTTTTGTTTTCAATGATAATTGTTAAAGCTCCACCAGTTGTTTTTTTATTCAAAAAACCAGAAACAATTTTATATTGATCCGTTTCCACTCTATCTGTACTGATTTCAGCTTTTGGTCTTCTTTTTGTTAGATTAAAACACATTAAATCTTCATTAATTTTTATGCCAGCAGGCAAACCATCTATAACTAAACCGATTTCTGATCCATGAGATTCACCAAAAAAAGTAATTTTAATATTATTTCCAATTGTGTTCATTGATTTTCACCGCCTAAAAAGAAACTTTTTTAATTTTTGCTTCTCCAATTTTATTTACTATAATTAAATTTAACTTATCATTATCTATTTTTTTATCCTTTTTAATATAAGGAATGAGTTTTTCTTCTGAAACATCATCTTTAATTGGTAAATTATATTTTAATAGCACTTTCTCTAATTGTTTTTTTATTTCAATATTTTCACATACTTTTAGCATACCTAAAGATATTGCTTCACCATGTAAATATTTATCATAATTATAATATGCTTCATAAGCATGTCCAAATGTATGACCAAAATTTAGAATTTGGCGAATAGAATTATCAAATTCATCTTTTTCTACAAAATATTTTTTAATTAGTAATGATTGATATATATAATATTCAAGGTTTGACTTTATATTCTCGTTTTCTAGTTTATGAAAAAGTGGTTTTGAACAAATCATTCCATATTTAATCATTTCAGCTATACCATTATTGAATTGTCTTTTGGATAAAGTTTTTAAAACTGTAGGATCAATTAATACTATTTTAGGCGGATAAAATTGGCCAATAGAGTTTTTGGCTTTTTTAGTATTAATAGCTACTTTTCCACCAATTGATGAATCTATTTGAGATAATAAAGTAGTTGGTATTTGAATATAGTCAATTCCTCTCATATAGGTAGAAGCAATAAAACCAGATAAATCACCTGTTACTCCACCACCAAGAGCAATAATACAAGCATCACGAGGTACAAGATGGGTTTGCATAATATCTATTATTCTTTCATATTCATGTAATGATTTTGATTTTTCTCCCGAAGGAAATGTAATAAAAATATTATTAGGACATTTTTCTTTAACGCGTTCAATATATATTTTTGGAATATTATCATCAGATATAATAACGTATAACCTAAGTTTATCAATATAATCATCTAATGAGTCGAGAATATTGTTTTGAATATATATAGGATATTTATGCTTTTTTGATATTACTTCAATTGTTTTCATAAACTCACCTTTATAGATATTTAATCTTAACACCTAATTTTTCTAAATCTTGAAAAAAATTAGGATAGGATTTTTTAACAGCTTCAGCACCTTTAATCGTCACTTTATCTTTAGCGATAGTAGCAGCTATCGCAATCATCATAACAATTCTATGATCATTATATGAATCAAATACATTAGATTTAAATTTAGAAGGTCCATCTATTTTTAATAAATCTTCTCCTAAATCTATTTTAACACCAAATTTAATTAATGTGTTATAAATTGATAATAACCTATTTGATTCTTTAATAATTAATCTTTTTGCATTTACAAGATTTGTAGTTCCATAAGATGAAGCGGCTAATACTCCTAAAATAGGTGCGATATCAGGAGATTGACTTACATCGATTGTGATTCCATAAGTTTTTGATTTATAAATATTAATAGAATTATGATCTTTTTTTACTTTGCCACCCATTAAATCAATAATATCTATTATTTTTCTATCGGGTTGCATTGAATAGTCACTTAAACCCATTATCTTTATGCCATTATTTATAGTTCCTAGAACAGCGAAAAAAGCCATCTGTGAATAGTCAATTTCAGCAGTAATTGATGTAGAAACATATTTTTGGTTTTTTTTGATATAAAAAATATTTTTATTTTTTGTTATATTTACTCCAAAGCGTTTTAAAATATTCACGGTCATATCAACATATTGTTTGGATTCAAAATCACCAACTATTTCAATGGTTGAATCACCATTTAAAAGGGGTAAAATAAACAACAATCCAGATATAAATTGAGAGCTTATGTCTCCTGGAACAATATATTTTCCTGGTGAAAGTTGACCTTTAGTAATTATATTATCACCACTTTTATAAAACATTAAACCTTGTTTTTTAAAGATATCTTTATATACATTAAATGGTCTATTAATTAAACTGGTTTTTCCCTTAAAATAGGCAAAGTTGTCATTGGATAATATAGGTATTAAAAAACGTATAGTTGAACCTGATTCATTACAGTCAACCTCAATATTTTTATTGAAAGATTCATATCCATTTGAAGTTATACCAAATGAATTATCGTTTATATTGATTTGAACACCAAGGCTTTTAAAAGCATTAACAGTAGCTAACACGTCATCACTTAAAATAATGTTGTTTATTGTTGAGCGGCCTTTAGCGAGACAAGCAGAAATAATAGCTCTATGCAAAAATGATTTAGAAGGAGGCGGCGTAATACTACCTGAAACTTTAGATGGGTAGACATCAACTTTCATTGTTTTTACCTGCTTCTATATCTAGTCTAATTTTTGTTGATTTTTGCATTAATTCCGATAGTTTCTGCCAATCACTTGAGGCTATAGCGTCTTTGATTTCTTTAAGGCTTTCTTCAAAGTCAGAAATCTTTTCTAATAGGGATTCTTTGTTGTAGATAAATAACTCTGGCCACAAGGTATTATTTATGATGGATATTCTAGTTAAATCACGGTAAGAATCACCTATAAATCTCTTAGTATCTAAATTTGTAGAAATGGCGTTAACCAGCGATAAACTCAAAACATGAGTTAACTGAGATGTATAGGCAATGATGTTATCGTGTTTCTCTTTACTTATTACAGAAATGTATTTAAAGCCCATTTCTTTTGCGAGTTTTTTAGCAATATCAATATTTTTTGATAAATTTGATTTTACAGGAGTAATAATATAGTTAGCTTCTTTAAAAATATTGGCGTTTGAATATCGGATTCCTATTTTTTCACTACCTGCGATGGGGTGTGAGTATACAATATCAAAAGGTAACGGCCCAATATCGTTTATTTTATCTATTAGGTATTTTTTAATGCCTGACGTTTCGATAATTAAGCTAGAAATAGGTATTAAATGCTTGTTTTGAAAAATAAAATTTACAATACCATTAGGATACAAACATAGAAAAACGACATCATTAGCTTTAAAGAAATTCTCTAAATCCGTATAAGCTTGATCTATAATTTGATTAGTCTTTGCGTATTCAATTGTATCAGTTGATATATCAAAACCTGATATTTTATGATAAGGTTTTAATGCTTTAGCGATAGTTCCGCCTATTAACCCTAAACCGACTATTCCAATATTCATAATTCACCTCTTATTTTATTAATATATTGTAACATAAATTTATTATTTTTGTTATTATTAGTATAAATTATATTATTACTGCAATATCTTAATTAGTAATCTTTTTCCTTACATCAATTTATGATATAATTAAATCTAAGAGGTATTATAAAATGTATAAAGAAATTAATGTATTTGATTATTCTAATGTTGTTCTAGAAAAAATGAATGTTGGAAATTTTTTAAACACAAAAAAAGATAATGTAATAAATACAATGATCATAGGTTGGGGTGGAATTAATGTTGTTTGGGGGAAGCCTATTTTCATTGTTTTAGTTAGAAATTCAAGAGCAACTTTTGATTTAATTGAAAATAGTAATGAATTTACTGTTAGCGTTCCTTTGGATAATAATTTAAATGAGGCTATTAAATTTTGCGGTAGTAATTCTTTAAAAGATTATGATAAATTTAAATATTGTAATTTAACTCCAATTAAAGGAAGAAAAATTAATACTCCAATTATCGCAGAAGCTAAATTACATTTTGAATGTAAAGTTATTTATAAACAAAAATTTAACAAAAGTATTATTCCAAACAAAATAAAAATGAGATATTATAATCCTGAAAATAATAATGATTTTTATCATACAGTTTATTATGGAGAAATAATAGATCAATATATATATGAAAAGGATGAGTGATAATTATGAGTGTTTTATTAAATGGCAAAGCTTTAGCAGCTAAGTTAAGAAGTGAAATTAAAATCAAAACAGAAGAACTAATTGAAAAATATAAGAAAACTCCTCACTTAGTAGTAATTTTAATTGGAGATGATCCTGCGAGTCAATCATATGTTCGCTCAAAAGAAAGAGCGTGTATTAAAGCCGGAATTAAATCAACTGTAATTAGAAGAGATGAAACTATTAAAGAATCAGAATTAGAAAAGATAATTATAGATTTAAACAATGATGATTCTGTACATGGAATATTATTGCAACTACCAATCCCTAAACATATTAACGAGGATAAAATATTAAATTTAATAGATCCTAAAAAAGATGTAGATGGATTTGTTTATGAAAACGTTGCAAAGTTAAACAAAGGACAAAAAGACGCAATAGTTCCTTGTACACCTTTAGGGATTACAAAAATATTAGATGAGTACAGTATTGAAACCAAAGGGGAAAGATGTGTTATTATCGGAAGAAGTCAAATTGTTGGAAAACCAATGGCAGCTTTAATGTTACAACGAAATGCGACTGTAACAATTTGCCATTCTAAAACTGTTGACATGAAATCTATCGCAAAAGAGGCTGATATACTAATTGTTGCTATAGGAAGAGCGCATATGATAGATTCTTCTTATGTGAAACCAGGAGCTACTGTAATCGATGTTGGAATTAATAGAGTTGATGGTAAATTAACTGGAGATGTATTTTTTGAAGATGTAGAACCTATTGCTGGATATATAACACCAGTTCCAGGTGGTGTAGGCCCTATGACAATAGCTTGTTTATTAGATAATACCTTAACATGTTTTAAACGTTTAGAAGGGAAAATTGAATGATAGATCGCTACTCGAGAAAAGTAATGAAAGATATATGGTCAGACAAATCTAAGTTTGCCGCTTTTCTCAAAATTGAATTATTAAATGTTGAAGCCTTATATACTCTAGGAATTGTTTCTAAAAAAGAATTAAAAGCAATCCAAGAAAACGCAACATATGATATTTCTAAAGTATATGAATTAGAAAAAGAATATAAACACGATGTAATAGCTTTTACTAGAGCTGTATCTTTATCTCTAGGTGAAGAAAAACGTTTTATTCATTATGGATTAACATCTACAGATGTTGTGGATACTGCATATGGGATTTTATATAAAAAAGCCAATAAAATTATAAAGAATGATATTCACTGTTTTTTGGAATTATTAAAAAATAAAGCATATGAATATAAAGATACTTTTTGTATAGGAAGAACACACGGGATTCACGCTGATATAACAGTATTTGGATTGAAATTTGTTTTATATTATGATGAATTAAAACGCAATTATAATAGGTTTATAAAAGCAGCTGAGGAAATAGAAATAGGGAAAATTAGTGGGGCTGTTGGAAACTATGCATTTACTAATCCGAAAATAGAAGAATATATTTGCTCAAAACTTGGGCTTACTGCAGCTAAAATATCAACTCAAACACTACAAAGAGATAGGCACGCAAATTATATTAGCTCTTTAGTTTTATTAGCTTCAACATTAGAAAAAATAGCTTTAGAAATACGGCATTTGCAACGTACTGAAGTTAATGAAGTAAGAGAACCTTTTAGTATAAATCAAAAGGGATCTTCTGCGATGCCACATAAGAAAAACCCTATAATAAGTGAAAATATTTGTGGAATAGCTAGAGTTTTAAGAGGTTATTTAATACCTGCATTCGAAGATATTGCCTTATGGCACGAAAGAGATATTTCACATTCTTCAGTTGAAAGAATTATTATTCCTGATGCTACGATTTTAATTGATTACATGTTTAATAGATATTATGATGTAATTGATGGACTTGTGGTATATGAAAATAATATGTTGGATAATATTTATAAAACAAAAGGTATTATATTTTCTCAAAAAGTTTTAACATCTTTGATAGATAAAGGAATGAACAGAGAGAAAGCATATGATATTATTCAATCTTTAGCTAATTATTGTTATGAAGAGAAAAAGGATTTTATAAAAGCTATATCTAATAATGTTAAAATTAAATCTATTTTTAATGAAGAAGAAATTAAAAATATGTTTAAATTAGATTATTATAAAAAAAATATAGAATATATTTATCAGAAAGTATTTGGATAAGGCAATGAAAATAAAAACCCTTTTAAGAAAAACGATATTAATATTATTCATAATGTTCGCTATTACTATAAGCGGTTTTTTTCATTATATAGTATATGCAGCAGCTGAAAAAACCGCTTTAACAACTGCTTATAATCAGGTTCAAGCAATTAATACAACTCAAGCAAATTCTCCGGTTGGAGACCCTTATTATGAAGACGCTTCATTTCAAGCTTTTACTGATAGCATTGATGCTTTAGGCGGATTAAGCGGAATTCAAAGTGTAATAGATGATGATGATGCTACTCAAACAGAGGTAGATGATTTAACAGATGATATAAATATTGCTATTAATGGGTTGATATTAAATGATACTTATTATCAAACTCTAGCTAATTTTTCGCAAGCAAAAGCAATTGATTTATCTATTTATACTTCTGCTTCTCAAATATTATATAATAACGAATTAGACAATATAGAAACGGTTTTAAATAATCCTACTGCTGGAAATGAAGCAATTAACAATTTAAACAATGACATAGTTGCTGCTGCTAATTTATTAGTTTTACGGGGAAATAAAACAGATTTAATAGCTATTAACAATGAAATAGAAACAATTTACCAATCTTCTGGCGATGATTACATACCTTCTACATTTGCAAATTTTAAAACTGCATATAATAATATAGATACAGTTATTCAAACAGATATTGGATTAACTTTACAACAATTATTAGATGATATTGATGCTATACAAAGCGATGTAGACACTGCAAAATCAAGATTAGAGGAAGTGTTAGCTATTTTAGTTGTTAAACCAGATAAATCAACCTTAATTACTGAATATAATAATGCATTATTAATAGATGAAGCATTATATACGGCTTCTTCTTATTCAACCTTTGAAAACGGATTAACCTTTATTAGTAATGTGATTAATGATATTGAAGCTACAGATATTGATGTAAACCAAGCGTTAGATGATTTAACTAATTTATACAATGTATTAGTATTTAAAGCGGACATTACTAATTTAGAACAAGAATATAACCAAGCAATTACAAAAGATTTATCCGAATATACACCTAATTCAATTCAATTATTTGAAGCTGAATTAAATCGCATTAATGATATTTTAGTATCTGATGATACCGACCAAGTGACAGCTAACCAAGCATTAAATGATTTATTAAATGCATATAATTTGTTAATTAAACAAGCAGATTGTTCTGAATTAGCATCTTTAAATGAATTAATAATAACTGCTTATTATGAAGAAAGAAATAAATATACAGAATCATCCTATCAAGAGTTTAAAGTTGAAATTGATGATATTGGATCTTATATTTATATTAATTCGATTATAAATGACAAGAATATTGATCAAGTAACAGTTGATTCACTTTCAGCTCAACTTAAAGATGCTTTAGATTTGTTAGTTCCAATTTATGATAATACTTCTATGTTACTTCTTTATTCAGAATGTAAAAATATAGATTTAGATGGATATACAGAAGATTCAATAACAAATTATAATAATGAATTAGATCGTTTATTGGACATAATAACCGGAAGGGAATTTGATGTTCAAACAGCGACTCAAGTAGCTAATGATTTAATGAATGCTGGTGATTTATTAGTTTTATTACCAGATATGACTGAACTACAAGAATTATATGATTCGACATCTATTTATCGAGAAGAAGATTATTCTATTTCTTCATACGGAGCGTATACAATTGCAAAAAATAATGCTTTAAGTGTATTACAAAATAAAAACGCCGATGAAGATATGGTAGTTGATGCAATAACATTATTACAAAATTCAATTGATGAATTAACTTCTAAACAAGAAACTATATATTTATTTGAAGGGGAAACAATTAATATTAATGAATATATAACTTTAGGACAGGCTAACATTATAAATTATTCAATTGATAATTCTGATATTTTAAGTATTGATAATTTTGGAAATGTAACAGGATTAAAATACGGAGAAACAAAAATACATATAGTTTTAAGTAATGGATGTGTCGAAACACTTACTTTACACGTTAAGGCAAAACTATCTACTACAGTTATTGTTTTGACATTTACAGTTCCAGTAGTGAGTGTTGGATTAGGGGCTGCAATTGTATTTGTAAAAAGAGATACTTGGATTTCTATAGGTAAATATATTACAATGATTTTTAAAAAAAAATAGAATAGGAGGCATGTAGTGGATAATAAAAGAAAACAAACTTGGATTATTTTAGGAATATGGGTTATTGTTTTAATTGCTTTTCTATATTTATTTTTTATTATAAGCAAGCCTAGTGAATGGGGGATAAATTCTAATATTAAATTTGTATCGGGAATAATTTTTGGAATAGGGTATATCTTGTTTTTTATTATTCAATTTAAAAGCAAAAATATTACTAAAAGCAAGAATGAACATTTAATTAAATATAAATCTACTAACTCTACTTTGATAGTTATATTAATGTATGTTTTTATAATTTCTATATTGCTTTCTATTGTATATGAAAATAATATTTTAATGCCGGCATCTTGGATGTGGTTTTTAGCTTATTCAACAGTACTTTTAACTTTTATAGTAAATAGTGGATTCTATTTATGGTATGAAAAACGAATCAAATAATGCTACATTAAATATTAACGCAGTTTATAAATTAATATTTTATCTGTTATAATGATGAAAAATAAGGAGAGTGTTTATGACTTCAAAAAGAGTGCTATATCGCGATGTCGATAACGGAAAAATTTCAGGAGTTTGTGCTGGATTATCAGATTATTTAGACATCGATGTAACTTTAATTCGTGTAATATGGCTTATTTTGGTTTTATGTGTTGGGACAGGTTTGTTAGCATATATTATCATGGCTTTAGTTGTAGAACCAAAACAAGTTGTTATGGCTAAAATAAATAAAAAACGCGCTGAAGAAAATGATGATCCTTTCGCAAAATATGATTGATAATTAAGTTTTTAAAAACTCATAAAAAACTACTAAAATTTAGTAGTTTTTTTTGAAATAAAATAATTATATAATAAAATATTAAAAACAAAATTTATAATTTTTGTAATTTTCTAAACAAAACAATTTATATTTTTTTATAAAAAAACTTTTAAAAATACAATAGTTTTTTTGTATTAACAAGAGTATAATATCTCACAAAGAGGAGGGTTATAGTGGAAGAATATAAGATATATAAAAATATACTATGCATTGATTTAAAAAGCTTTTATGCATCTGTAGAATGCGCTTTATTAGGCTTAGATCCATTTAAAACTCCTTTAGTTGTAGCGGATAAGGAAAGAGGCGGAGGTTCGATTGTTTTAGCAGTATCGCCATATTTAAAAAAAATCGGAGTTCCTAATAGATGTCGTATATATGAATTACCAAAAACAATTGATATTATTTATTGTAAACCTAGATTAGAAAAATATTTAGAATACTCTGTTAAAATAATCGAAATATATTTAAAATATATTTCTGAAGAAGATATTTATGTATATTCAGTAGATGAAGTGTTTATTGATTATACTGAATATTTAGATTATTACAATATGACTGATTATGAATTCGCTAAAAAAATATTAAAAACAATTTACCAGGAAACTAAAATTTACGCAACTTGTGGAATTGGACCTAATATGTTGATTGCAAAACTCGCATTAGATATTGAATCCAAACACTCAACTAATTTTATTGCTAAATGGAATTATGATAATTTACCTTTAAAACTATGGCCTATAACACCTTTATCAAAAATGTGGGGAATTGGTAGAAATATGGAACATAATCTCAATCAAATGGGAATTTACAAAATAGGAGATTTAGCAAAATATGATGTAATTAAATTAAAAAAAATTTTTGGAATTATAGGCGAAGAACTGTATTATCATGCTCATGGGATTGATATGAGCTTGATACAGGAAAAAACGAATGTAAAGCCCGCGAGTAAAAGTTATGGGATTGGGCAAACTCTATTTCAAGATTATTATAAACCAGAAATATACCAAATTATTCGAGAAATGGTCGATGATGTATGTAGAAGACTAAGACTGAGTAAAAAACTTGCAAAAACAGTACATTTTGGATTAGCTTATAGTAAAGATGTAGGAGGAGGATTTTCACGTCAAATGAAACTTGCTTCACCATCTCAAAATGAATCACATATTTACCATGCATGTTTAATTTTAATGGATAAATTTTATGATAACTCACCAATAAGAGTTGTTAGAGTTTCAGTAACTAACTTTGTAGAAAAAATAGGATATCAAACCAATATATTTGAAGATATCAACGAAGTATTTAAAGAACAAAAAGTGTTTTCAACGATTGATGAAATAAAAAGCCGTTATGGAAAAAATAGTATTAATAGAGCGTCTAGCGAATTAAAATATTCAACTGTTAAAGTTAGGAATGAAATGATAGGTGGTCATAATGCTTAATATATATAAAGATAGAGGAATTATTAAGTGGGCAGCTTTTGATGCATTAAATGGATTTAATTCAATGTTAAAAGAAATGAAATATCATTTAAGAAAAATAGAAAAACCTACATTAAGTGAAGATGCTTTTGAAATGCTAAATAGAACATTAAACGAAGCTTTACATAATAATTTAGAAGTAGCTATTACTTATTATATAGATGGATATTCTAAAATAACTTATGGGAAAATAAAAAAAGTTGACTATATTTATAAATTTGTTGTTCTTTCTACGTTAGAAAAAATATCCGCTTCTGATATTTTAAATATAGATTTATTATGATAGGGGAAAATATTTATATAATTATGATAGAATGTATATATAAAAATAAAAAAATAAGGATGTGATAAAGTGATTACTGAAAAAGCATATGCAAAAGTAAATCTCTTTATAAATGTTATAGGGAAAAGAGAAGATAACTATCATAATTTAGAAATGGTTAATGCTAAAATTGATTTGTACGATACAGTAACAATAGAAGAAATAAATTCTCCAGGATTAGCGATTATTAAATCAAATGATTTATTTCTTTCAAATCAAAATAATTTAGTAATTGAATCTGCAAGATATATGATTCAAAAATTCATTCCTGATAAAGGAGTTTCTGTAACTATAGATAAAGTAATTCCTTTTGGAGCGGGATTAGCAGGAAACTCAGTTGATGCGGCAGCTATTATTAGAGGGATAAACAAAATGTTTAGGTTGAATTTAACCCTAGAAGAAATGCAAAATATAGGAATTAAATTCGGGGCGGATATTCCTTATTGTATTATTGATGAGCCCGCTTTTGTTAAAGGTATCGGTGAAAAAATAGATAAATTTGAATTTGATTTTTCTAATTATAAAATATTATTAGTAAATCCAAGAGAATATATCTCAACAGAAGATATTTTTACATTAGGAGATCGTTTCGGTTTTGATAATATCGATATAAAAAAGATTAAAAAAGCTGTTCAAAAAAATAATATTGAAGCTTTTGTTCAAAATATGCATAATGCACTTCAAACAATTGCGATAAATAACAATAAAAAAGTTGAACAAACTTATAATGACATTAAAAATGAACTTGGTGACAAAGGATTAACGATGACAGGGTCTGGGTCGACTTTCATTAAGATGATAAAACCAGATAATTTAGAAGCTTTATCGTTTGTAGAACGGTATAAAGATAAATATTTTATAAATATTTATAATTTTTTGTAAAATTTTAGCTTAACCCATTGAAAATTTAAAAAAATTCATGATATAATCATTTAAAGAGGTGGTAATGTGGAAATTACAGAAGTACGCGCAAAAAGAATCAACGGAGATAATCGTTTGGTTGGCATTGCAGCGATAACGATTGATAATTGTTTTGTTGTGCATGAATTGCGAATCATTGAAGGCAAAAACGGACTTTTTGTTGCTATGCCTAGTAGAAAAATGCCTAATGGCGATTACAAAGATGTTGCCCATCCAATCAACAGTGAAACAAGAGCGATGATTGAAAAAGCGGTATTAGATAAGTATCATGAAATTCCAGAAATAAAATCTGAAAAAGAATAGCACTAGCATAAGTTAGTGCTTTTTTATTTCTATATGTTGTTGTATAATATAAGCGTATATTGAATATGAGAATTAATTTATAGAAAGGATATAGTAAATTATAGATATTACTATATAAATTGGTGATTAAATGGCTATATTTCATGGGTCAAAAGTTAAAATATTTGCATTAAGTTCGAGTTCTCAATTAACTAAAGATATAGCAGATTATATTGGAATTCCAGTCTCAAAATGTGAAGTAAATCGTTTTGCAGATGGTGAAATAAATATAAATATTCCAGAAACAGTTCGCGGGCATAAAGTATTTGTTATTCAATCAACAAATTCACCTGTTAATGAAATGGTTATGGAATTGCTAATTATGATTGATGCTTTAAAAAGAGCATCAGCTAGAGAGGTAAATGTTGTAATGCCCTATTATGGATATTCACGTCAAGATAGAAAAGCAAAAGCAAGAGAACCTATTTCAGCTAAATTAATAGCCGATTTGTTACAAGTTGCAGGAGCGGCTAGAGTTATATCGATGGATTTACATGCAGCTCAAATTCAAGGGTTTTTTAATATCCCTATAGATAATTTTCGGGCGCTTCCTTTAATGGCTAAACATTTATTATCACTTAAGATTAAAGATGTTTGTATTGTATCCCCTGACCATGGGGGGGCTACAAGAGCTAGAAATTTAGCTAATGTAATGAATAATGCACCTATAGCAATCATTGATAAAATGAGGCCAAAACCTAATGTTGCATCTGTAATGAATATAATTGGAGATGTAAAAGATAAGAATTGTATTATAATTGATGACATGGTAGATACAGCGGGGTCAATTACTGCCGCAACATATGCATTAAAAAAAGCTGGGGCTAAAAAAGTTTATGTTTGTTGTACTCACCCATTGTTATCTGGAGATGCTGTTAAAAAAATAGAAGATTCACCAATAGAAAAATTAATTTGTACAAATACTGTTGAAATTCCAAAAGAAAAGTTATCTCCAAAAATAACTCAATTATCTATTGCTAATTTATTAGGGCAAGGAATTATTAATATAATTGATGATCAAGGCGTTTCTTCCTTGTTTAAATAAAAGTATTTAGCTCGCTTTACAAAAGTAATTATTATGATATAATTATAATAAATCAATGACCGGAGAAGTAAGATAGCACCTTTGTTTTAGCGATTAAGGGATGGTGGGAGCCTTATACAAAAACTATCTGAATAACACCGCAAGAGACAGAAGAAATTTAGTAGAACTGTACGTATATCTGCGTTAAAGATTTTAAGCGCCATTATTACAATGGAATTAAGGTGGTACCACGGTTAAAATCGTCCTTTTTAAAGGACTTTTTTTTATAATTTGGAGGAAATATGTTTGAAGAGTTAGTAAAATTACAGAAATATCAAACAGCTATAGATAAATGGAGTTATGCAAAAAAATATGAAAAAGGATTTACAGACTATTATGTAGGCATTTCGGTACCTGATTTAAGAAAATTGTCAAAAAAATATTATCGTATAATTAATAATAATGATTTAAATCTTTTGATTCATTCAAAAATCAATGATTATCGTTTGTTTGCATTAATCATTTTAAATGATAAAATTAAAAAAGCATCATTGTCTGAACAAAAAAATATAGTTGAATATTATTTAAAAAATATTAAATTCGTAAATAATTGGAATCTAGTAGATACATCTGCATATCAAATATTAGGAATGTATTTATATAACATACAGGATTTTGATTTATTATATGAATTATCTAATTCTAAAAATTTATGGATTAAACGAATTAGTGTTGTAGCTACAAATTATTTAATAAAACACAATGAATTAAGTATTCCATTAGATATTATTGATAAATTATTAGAAGATAAACATGATTTAATACATAAAGCAAACGGTTGGATGTTAAGAAATATAGGAGATAAAAACCGCGAATTACTAACAGAATATTTATTTGTAAATTATAATAAAATTCCAAGAATAACATTGCGTTATGCAATCGAACATTATGAAGATAAAGTTAGAAAAAATATATTAAAGGGGGATTTTTCATGGAGATAAGAATTAAAAATTTATATGAAGATTCAGTAAAATTTAAAGATAAACAAATAGTCATTAAAGGTTGGATTCGTAATAATAGAGATCAAAAAGAATTTGGATTTATTGATTTGAACGATGGATCATGTTTTGAGACCTTACAAATTGTTTATGAAAGTAAGATATTAGCTAATTTTAAAGGGATATCTAAATTACGTGTAGGATCATCAATTAAAGTAAAAGGGAAACTAATTTTAACTCCTAAAGCTAAACAACCATTTGAAGTAAAAGCAACTAATGTTATATTAATTGGAGATAGTTTAGAAGATTATCCAATACAACCTAAAAGGCATTCAAGAGAGTTTTTAAGAGAAAACGCACATTTACGTATGCGAACAAATTTATTTAACGCGATATTTAGAGTTCGATCAGTTGTATCTTTTGCTATACACAAATTTTTCCAAGAACGTAATTTTATATATATTCACGCTCCAATAATAGCTTCAAGCGACGCTGAAGGAGCAGGAGAAATGTTTCAAGTCACAACTTTAGATTTAGAAAATATAAAAAAATTAGATTATTCTAATGATTTCTTTGGTAAAAAAACAAATTTAAGTGTTAGTGGACAACTTCAAGCTGAAGCTTTTGCGCTAGCATATAGAGATGTTTATACTTTTGGACCAACTTTTAGAGCTGAAAACTCAAATACAAAACTTCATGCATCAGAATTTTGGATGATTGAGCCTGAAATAGCTTTTGCAGATATTAATGATGATATGCAGCTTGCAGAAGATATGATTAAATATATTATCCAAGATGTATTCAATAGATGCCCGTCAGAATTAGAGTTTTTTAATCGTTTCGTTGAAAAAGGACTTATTCAAAAACTTAAAAAGGTATTAACTAGCAAATTTAAAGTAGCTACGCATAAAGAAGCTGTAGATATTTTAATTAACTGTAAAGAAAATTTTGAAAATGAACCTAAACAAGGAAAAGATTTGGCGACTGAACACGAAAAATATTTAACTAAATATTATGATGGACCCGTTTTCATTATAAATTGGCCAAAAGATATTAAAGCTTTCTATATGAGGATGAATGATGATGGTGAAACAGTAGCTGCAATGGATTTATTAGTTCCAAAAGCAGGAGAATTACTTGGGGGTTCACAAAGAGAAGAACGATTAGATTTATTAGAAAAAAGAATTAAGGATATGAATATTAGTGCTGAAAATTTATGGTGGTATAAAGATTTACGCAAATATGGAGGATGTGAACATTCGGGGTTTGGTTTAGGATTAGAACGCATGATAATGTATGTAACTGGAATTGATAACATAAGAGATGTTCTTCCGTTCCCTAGAACTCCTAAAAATTGTGAATTCTAACAAAATAAAAAAGCTGAAATTTTCCAGCTTTTTTTTGTGAAACTATTATTTGTCTTTTAAAGATTCAACTAAGCCTGAAGCTAAACCAACTATCCCTTGCATTTCGCTAGGAATAATAATCTTAGTAGCTTGTCCTTTAGCAACATTTTCCATTGCTTTATAAGCCTCAAGTGTTAATACTGCTTTATCAGCTTTGGCTGCTTTAACCAATTCAATACCTTTAGCAACGGCTGCTTGGACATTAAGAATTGCTTGAGCGCGACCTTCAGCCACTCTAATAGCAGCTTCTCTCTGACCTTCAGCTTCTCTAATAGCGGCTTCTTTTTTACCTTCAGCTTCAAGAATGTTGGCTGCTTTTTTACCTTCAGCTCTTAAAATAGATTCTCTACGTTCACGTTCAGCACGCATTTGTTTTTCCATAGCTTCTCTAATTTCTTTTGGTGGAATAATATTTTTTAACTCAACACGGTTAATTTTAATTCCCCAAGGATCAGTTGCTTCATCAAGAATACGACGCATTCTCTCATTAATAAGGTCTCTTGAAGTTAATGTTTGGTCAAGTTCAAGTTCGCCAATAATATTACGAAGTGTGGTAGCTGTTAATTGTTCAATTAATGATCCAGGATTATCTGCGCCATATACATATTGTTTTGAATCCGTTATTTGTAAAAATACTACAGTATCAATTTGCATTGTAACATTATCTTTTGTAATAACAGCTTGTGGTGGAAAATCTAAAACTTGTTCTTTTAAAGTGATTGCTTCTATCACCCTACCTCTGACATTATAAGTTTTTCTTATTCTGTCAACAAAAGGTAATAAGAAATTGTAACCTGCAGTCCACGTTTGATGATAACGACCTAAACGCTCTACAATGTACTCTGTTGCTTGAGAAACAATTTTAATTCTGCTTCCTAAATAAGCTAATACTATAACAATAGCTATAATAATTATTGTCCATCCAACAGATGTAATTAAAAATAATGGTGTAAACATAATAATATTTCCTCCTTAATTATATTTGTTTATCGTTAATTCGAATTAATAACTTTAAGCTGAGATAAATAATCTCTTACAGTTGATTTTGATCGAGTTATTGATATTAACATTAAATCGATTAATAATGAGAATAAAATAAAGATAAATCCAAGATAAATGCTATATGAAAACACGATTGCTATAACCAAATATTTTAAAATAGAATCATGAACTAATAATTGTAATATACTTGGCTTAGATGGTTTTTCATCACTTGTATTTTTAATAAGTTTAAGTCTAAATAATTTACGTCCAAGAGTATTGCCAGAAACAGCTATAGATAATATCGCGAATAATATTACTAATCCGTATGTAAAAAAATTAATTATTTCATAGTAGTAATGTGTTAATGAGGCGCTATATGGCTGAATGTCTATTGAGTTTTGCATATTTAAAATGGAAGTTTTCATATTATATAAATTTTGTGCTTGGGTTTGTAAATCAATATCATCATCAGCGGCGTCCATATTGGCAGTATATTCAATTTGCGCATTAGATAAATCGCTGTTATAAATATCTAATAACTCTCGAAAAGCATAATAGCGTTGATCAAAATATTCAACTCTATTTCTTAATAATATTCTTCCTCCTGCAATAAATGCTAAGTATATAATAATAGTGATTAATATAAAATCAACAACCGCTGAACTTAAGCGCTTAAAAAAACCAGCTTGCATTATTATTGTTTCCTAACAACTAGCTTAACGCCTTTAATAGCTAAAACAACAACCTTTTCTCCAGGTTCTATATCTACGTTAGAAATAGCTGTCCATATTTTGCCTTCAATTTTAACTTCACCGCGGTCTTCGACCTTAATAGCGGAAGTGCAAATTGCGATTTTACCTATTAAACTATCAGCGTTTGTTCTAATCTCGTTTTTCTTCAAATTTTTTCTTACAATAGGCCTTACTGTTAATAGTAAACCAGAAGAAGCAACTATAAATGTAATTACTTGTGCAGCTATATTATTGGTAAAAAGAGTTACTATTAGTGCGACAAGTGCACCAGCAGAAAACCAAATACTAGATAAATCCATTGTTGATGCTTCAATAACTGCTGCTAATATGATAATTCCAATCCATACAATAATCATAACTGTTTGCGAATCCATAGTAGTTACTAAAAACATAATCACACCTCTTTCTTATTTAAATCAATAATTAAAGCATTTTCTTTTGTGTCCCAACAAGCGCTAAATTTATAAGATTGATGACGCTCTTTAAATTCTAATCCAACTAATTTAGATACTTCTTTTAAAAATAACTTGTTACAAATTCTAGAGTAGCTAGACTTTACAGTTATATTATGCCTTTGTTCTTCGGGTATAAAACCTAAACTAATTTCTTCTTTGGTTATTGGTTTAATAGCTATTTTTTTATTTTCTTTGTCTAACCCAAGAAGAACTACATAAGCATTTTCAAAATATAAAGTAGCAGATTTATTAAGGGTAATATTAGCTTCATAAAGAGTAGCTATTTCATCTAGCGGTTTTTTTGATGCCCAAACAAAATTACTCATATTTCAACCTCCATTATAATATAAATTTAAGATATATTACATTATATCATGTAACTAATAAGTTATCAATAAATACCAAAGATTATTTAATATTATTTAAAATTATAATTTATACATAAATTTTAGTGTATAATAGTAATAAGGTGATAAAATGGAAAAGATAAATTATTCTCTTACAGTTTCTAGATCTTTAAATAAAAAATATAAAAGCCCATTATTAGCACGCTTTTTAAGAGCTATTGATACATATCATTTAATAGATGAAAATGATAAAATTTGCGTTGCATTAAGCGGAGGGAAAGATTCTTTAGTTTTAGCTGCTTTATTTGAAGAATACAAATTACATTACAATAAAAATATAACCACAGTATATCTTACAATGGATTCTGGATTTACAAAATCATTTTTACAAAATCATTTAGAGAATTGTAAAAAAATAGGAATAGATACAGTAGTTGTAAAATCAAATATTTACGAAATAGCTAATAAAATGAATCCTAAAGCGCCTTGTTTTTTATGCGCGAGAATGCGCAGAGGTTTTTTATATCAAAAAGCTAAAGATTTGGGATGTAATAAATTAGCTTTAGGGCATCATTTTGATGATGTAATTGAGACCACATTAATGAACATGTTTTATACCGGGATGTTTAAAACAATGTTACCAAAAGCTAGGTCTAAAAATTATAAAGGTATAGAACTTATAAGACCTATGTATTTGATTAAAGAAAATGATATTGAAAGATTTGTTAAATATCACGATATTTTATTTTCTTCAAAAGGTTGTGAATTTCAAGACCGTAATGAAGATAGTAAGCGAAAAGAAATGAAAGATTTGATTATTCACTTAAGACAGGTTTATGAGAATATAGATATTAATATTTTTCGTTCTGCAGAAAATGTTAATATAGATTCTATTTTAGGATATTTTAGCGAAGATGAAAAGACAAGTTTTTTAGATAAGTATTAAGCTAATACATTATACTATATATTGTATGCGATTGTAATTGTTATATTGATTTTCTAAAAAAAATCACATCTTAATTATATTATAGCGAACCTCGTATAGTGAGCACTATATAAAAACACAATAAGACAAAGATACTAGGTGCTAAATGCTGGTGTCTTTTCTTTATAGAAATATATTTGATTTTAAGTAAAGGCTTTTAGATGAATGAAGTGAAGAAAAAACAAAATTGAGCTTTGATTAAAAGAAAAAATCTAAATGAAATTGTCATCCATTAAGATTAAGGTTTTCAGTATCTTTCAACTGAATATAAAATTAATTGTGAATCAAATGGCATTGTTATTTCACTCTTACGCAAGGACAATCTTCAAGATAATGTAGCAATACAAAGCTTCTATTCTATTTTAATGAAAGAAGCTCTCTATAATAACGATGCCACATTATTAGAGGGATATATAGATTTAGCCCGTGCGTGGGTGTTTTTAATAATGTCAAAAAGCATGATTATATTTGTAAGGTTTCACATGAAACATTATTTTCCTAAACAAAAATTTTGAAATAATGTGGTTATTAAATCATCCGTTCTACTTTTGCCTGTTATTTCCCCCAATGCAGTCCAAGCGTGTCTCAAATCTATCTCTATCATATCTATAGGAATTGATTGTTTACATGAGGTTAAAGCATCAATTAAAGCTTTTTTAGTTTCCTCTATTTTTCCTATATGTCTAGTATTAGAAATAATAGTATAATTATCTAACATTATGGTTTCATCAATAAATAATTTTCTTACTTCATCAGCTAACAAATCAATGCCTTCATTTTTTAATGCGGATATATTTATCATATTCTCATTTTTAATATCAATTTTATTACCTAAATCGATTTTATTACCTATTAATATTCTTGTTTTATTTTTAGTTAACTCCAATAATTCTTTGTCAAGATTAGTTAAATGATTGCTTTGGTCTAAAACTAAAAGAACTAAAGTTGCTTTTTTAATAGCTTCTATTGTTTTTTCTATACCGATTTTTTCGATAACATCATCTGTATTTCTTATACCTGCAGTATCTACTAATTTTAATATAATACCATTTAAATTTAATTCAGCTTCAATTAAGTCTCTTGTTGTACCAGAAATATTAGTTACAATTGCTTTTTCTTCTTTTAATAGAGAATTCAATAAACTAGATTTACCTACATTTGGTTTGCCTATTATTACGGTTTTTATACCATCTCTAATAACCGCGCCTGTATTCGCTTCTTTTAGAATAAAGTTTATTTCATTTAATAAATCTTCAATATTTGGGATAATAATATTATTAGTTAACTCTAAGACGTCATCATATTCTGGGTAATCAATATTCACTTCTATATTAGCTATTATATTAAGTATCTTCTTTTGTAAGTTATCTATTAATTTATGAACATCTCCTCTAAGTTGTTTATTAGCTAAAGATAATTGTTCGTAAGTTTTAGCATTCACGATATCCATGATACTTTCAGCTTCGGTAAGATCAAGTCGACCGTTAAGATAAGCTCGTTTTGTAAACTCACCATTTTCAGCTAAGCGCGCACCATGTTTTATTAATAATTTGATAACTTCATTAGAAATAAAATTGCCACCATGTGTTGAAATTTCAATAACATCTTCTGCGGTAAATGATTTTGGAGCGCGATACAAAAAAACCATTACTTCATCAATGATTTTATTATTATCATGTATATATCCATATTTGATTGTATGAGACTTAGCTTTTTTTAAATCAGCACCTTTAAAGATTCTACTAACAATCGAAAAAGCGTCATCACCTGAAATGCGAATAATATTTATAGCACTAATTCCATCTGCAGTTGTTTTTGCAACAATTGTATCGAATATCATAATAATCACCAATAATATTTTACCATATTTATTATAAAATAATGTATAATACTTAATAGGTAATAATTTTCTACTATATTTATCAAGAAAACATAAATATTTAATGAGTTTATAAAGAGAGGAGTTATAA
>Ga0190303_1000259_pt1 | contig 21825 bp, 21 predicted proteins | sample 48700701_MG_FD_161672 | JGI IMG/M metagenome (GOLD analysis project Ga0190303, IMG submission 161672) | Hydrothermal vent sediment bacterial communities from Southern Trench, Guaymas Basin, Mexico - 4870-07-0-1_MG | ecosystem: Environmental > Aquatic > Marine > Hydrothermal vents > Sediment ... | reverse complement strand
GCGGCTCTTAATCGACTTCAAGCCTTGCGACTTAGAACGATGTCGAGATTGTTTGAGTGGTCAGCTGAGTGCCGATTTTGTTAGTCAGCGCTTCGGTGCCGTCGGAAACAACTGACATAACTGCCAGGCCCAGGCCCACGATAGCGGCTGTCAGAACAACCCAGTCAACGGTTACGGCACCAGATTCGTCTGCGGCGAAGTTTTTGATCATGTTAAGCATTTTGATAGTCCTTTTGAGGTGTGTGATAGTATTTCGTGCAGTCAAAAGTGCAATTGCGGGGACGCGTATATGCACTGTCTATTCAATAAAATAAGCGGTTCATTGTGGCTGAAATGTGGTCGAAGCTAGGGCTTTCTCGGGCAAATATATTTTATTTGGCCCGTACCACGGCCCCAAACGAAAAAGCCGCGCCCGGTTAGGGGCGCGGCTCTTAATCGACTTCAAGCCTTGCGACTTAGAACGATGTCGAGATTGTTTGAGTGGTCAGCTGAGTGCCGATTTTGTTAGTCAGCGCTTCGGTGCCGTCGGAAACAACTGACATAACTGCCAGACCCAGGCCCACGATAGCGGCTGTCAGAACAACCCAGTCAACGGTTACGGCACCAGATTCGTCTGCGGCGAAGTTTTTGATCATGTTAAGCATTTTGATAGTCCTTTGATTTACGTTGCGCTCTTTCCACATTCCGTAGCGGGCTTCATCGGACCGGCCTCTTGTTTGGCCCTCTGTCCGCTTCGGGATGGGTATATATAACTGCTTGATTGGGGCGAGAATTTGGCAGGTATCGTACAAATTTATGCTTTTACAAAGAATATGGAGGTATTTTTATAATAGATTGATATTGCTTAATAAAGTACGTAAAATCTCTCATTGTTTAACTGAAATCACAACAAATCTCTCCCAAATCAGGCAGATTTCCTCGCATTGGTGCGCAATAAACTGGTGTTAAGCGCGATTATTTGCGACAACGGGTATAGTTAATAATAACAGGTATAGTTAATAATACCGAGGCAGAGCAGGAATCCGCATGAAGCGGCGCTTCGTAACAGTAATATCGATAGTCGCAGTGTGTCTGGCGGCTCAGGTGATGGCCGAGACGCCATCGCCATACCCGAGCTTTACCTTCAAGCGTGTGGGCGTGCCCAGCAAAGAAACAACCAACCGTATTAAGGTGCAGATAGACCCAGCTGATCAGTTGGTACCTGTCGCGGCCGCAACAGATGCCACCGCACCCGCCACACCAGACAAGACACCTGTGCTGACTGGGCTGGAGTGGTATTGGCTGGGCGTGTCGCCTAAATTGGCAAATTCCGGCCCGGGCCGGTTGCGCGATGCGGTTTTGTTTCTGGATAAGGCACCGGCTGGCAAAGCGGTGCCAACCCCGCGTTTGCAGCAAATGCAGGATATCGCCAAACAGCACGGAACTGAAATCCTGAAGGCAACAATCGGCACCGATGTATCGCCCGCACTGGTTCTGGCGGTGATCGGGATTGAATCTGCGGGCAACAGCGGTGCGGTTAGCGGGGCGGGGGCCACGGGACTGATGCAGTTAATGCCGGACACAGCCAAACGGTTCGGCGTTACGGATGCGACGATTCCCACCCAGAACATCAAAGGCGGCGTTGCTTATCTGGACTGGTTAATGAAGGAATTTGACAACGATCCAGTGATGGTGCTGGCCAGCTATAATGCGGGCGAGGGGGCGGTAAAGAAACACGGTGGCGTGCCGCCCTATGCCGAAACCCGTGCCTATGTGCCCAAAGTACTGGCCGCGTGGACCGTGGCGCGCGGATTATGTTTAACGCCGCCCGAACTGGTAACGGACGGCTGTGTATTTGCAATTAGATCGGTGGCATCGAAATGAGTGATAATAAACCGTTGGTGCTGGATGTGGACGGCACATTCCTGAAAACCGACATGCTATTTGAAAATTTCTGGGCTGGTCTGGGGCAAAACCCTTTTGCAACGCTAAAGGCGGCGTTTAGCCATTTGCGCGATCCCGCCCGCCTGAAACAGGAACTGGTTAATATCGCTGATCTGCGCACCGACCTGCTGCCGGTGAATGCCGAGATCAAGGCGGTGGCCGATGAAACCTTGGCGTCAGGCCGCGAAGTGGTGCTGGCCTCGGCCTCGGATCAGGCGCTGGTGGCACGGTTGGCGCAGGATCACGGGTTAAGTGCGCAGATTTTTGCCTCCGACGGGACAACCAATATGAAAGGCGCTACCAAAGCCGATGCTTTGGTTAACGCATATGGCGAGGCCGGGTTCCATTATGCCGGAAACGACAAAGTTGATCGCGCTATTTGGGATCATGCGGATGGGGCGCTGATTATTGGCAAACACGCCGGTATCGCGCGCGATCTAACAGCAGCAGGCAAACAGGTGGCGCAATATTCAGGCGGCTGGAAAATGCGCGACCTGATCCGCGCCTTTCGCCCGCACCAATGGGTTAAAAACATCCTGCTGGTGCTGCCGATGATTGCCGCCCATAATTTTGGCCTCCCCACCCTGTTGATGGTGCTGCTGGGGATGATCGCGTTTAGCGCTGCTGCCTCGTCTATATATATAGTGAATGATTTGCTGGATCTCGAGGCCGATCGCCTGCACCCCAAAAAACGCCACCGCCCGTTTGCCGCGGGCACTGTGCCGATCGGTGTGGGGATGGTGGCCAGCATCGGGCTGGGGGCCTTAGCGCTAGGGGTTGGTGCGTATCTTGGTTCTGCCTTCTTGCTGGTGGTCACAGTCTATATGGTGCTGTCGCTGGTCTACTCGTTACGCCTAAAACGGATGCGCTGGGTGGATATCGCCACATTGGCCAGCCTATATACCTTGCGCGTGGTGGCGGGGGCGGCGGCCAGCGGGGTTAGTGCCTCGGGCTTTATGCTGATCTTTATCTTTCCGGTGTTCATCTCGCTTGGTTGCGTGAAACGGTTAACGGAACTGACACTGGCCACATCGGACGAGCGTTTGCCGGGCCGCGGGTACGGGCGACCGGACCGCGAGGATTTACTGAATGTGGCGGGGCTTGGCACCGTCGGCGCATTGCTGATCTTCTTTCTCTACAGTTTTAGCGAACAGGCAACAGAACTATATGCGACGCGCTGGTTGCTGTGGGTTGGGTTGCTGCCGCTGGCGTGGTGGCTGATCCGTATGGTGCGGCTGGGCTACCTTGGTAAACAGGATTACGATCCGATTGTTTTTGCGATGACTGACAAGCGCGGCATCGGCATCCTGATGATTCTGCTGTCGCTGATGTTCTACTCGGCTGGGCTGTGGCAGGAATGGTTCGGGATTTGAGCACTGAAGCAAAACTTCCGTTATCAGGCATTCGCGTGCTGGATGCCTCTACCTTCATCGCTGGGCCGTCCTGTGCGGCCCTGCTGGGTGAATTCGGCGCTGATGTGATCAAGGTTGAACACCCCAATGGGGGGGACCCGCTGCGCCGTCTTGGCACCGATTGTGGCGGCGATGGATCGCTGCTGTGGTTGAGCGAGGGTCGCAATAAGCGCTCGGTCACGCTGAACCTTGGCACCTCGCGCGGGGCTGAAATGTTTCGCGATATGGCGGCCAAAGCGGACGTTGTGATCGAAAACTTCCGCCCCGGCACGTTTGATCGCTGGGGCCTTGCGTTTGAAACCCTGCGCGCCGCCAACAAGGGACTGATCATGCTCAAAGTGTCAGGGTACGGTCAGGATGGCCCTTACCGTGACTTGCCCGGATTTGCCCGCATAGCGCACGCTGTGAGCGGCCTTAGTCATTTGACCGGCGAGGTGGGCGGCGCCCCCCTAGCCCGCGGATCGACATCACTGGCCGATTATATGTCCGGCCTATACGGTGTCATCGGCATTATGATGGCGCTGCGCAGCCGTGATGTGTCAGGGCAGGGGCAGATGATTGATGTCGCGCTATATGAATCGGTGTTTCGGGCACTGGATGAAATCGCGCCAGCCCACGCGCTAAAGGGCACGGTGCGGGGCCGACAGGGTATCCATACCGTCAATGCCTGCCCACACGGGCATTTCCAATGCAAGGATGGTAAATGGGTCGCCATCGCCTGCACCAATGATAAAATGTTCGACCGTTTGGCGGTGGCAATGGGGCAACCCGATCTGGCCACAGCGGACCGTTACCAAACCGTGAAATCACGCATTGATGACGAGGATACGGTGAACCGGATTGTGCAGGACTGGACCGGCGCACAGTCCCAGACCGACATCCAGAACGCCTGTAACGCGGGCGAAGTGCCGTGCGGGGCGATCCTGTCGATTGACGAAATCCTGAAGGATCCACAATACGCCGCCCGCAAAACCCTGACCGATATGATGGTCGAAGGCGTGGGTGAACTGCCGTTCCCGTCGCCTCTGCCGCGCCTGTCCGAAACGCCCGGGCAGCTAAACTCGCTCGGCCCGAAACTAGGCGCTTCAAACGAGGCTATATATAGAGAGTTACTGGGCCTGTCAGAAACCGACCTAATCCAACTTAAAAAAGACGGCGTTATCTAGCCCCATCATTGTTCCACAAATATCCGCGCCGCAGGCATAGAATCTCTTTAGATCGACATCTTCTTAAAGATAAATTCAGGGATCGACCGGATGATCAGCATAATATAGCGCCAGAAAAACGGCGTGTAGATCACGTTCTTCTTCTTACGCACCGCTTTCAGAATATCCGCAGCCACCTTTTCGGGTGTGGCAACTAGAAACATCCCCTCGATCCCCCACGTCATGCCCGTGTCGACAAACCCGGGTTTCACCGTCACCACATGCCCACCGGCGCGGGTCAAACGATTGCGCAGGCCCGACAGATATGTGGCAAATCCCGCCTTGGCCGCACCGTATACATAGTTGCCAATGCGCCCACGGTCCCCCGCGACGGACCCCACACCAACCACACAGCCACCGCCGCGCTGCTCCATTTCAGGCGCGATGCCTTGCAGGAACGTGGCAGGGCCGCTGAAACTGTCGATCACCGTGCCTTCAATTAATGACGGGTCCGCATCAATGTCGTCCTGAGGTGGCATCGAGCCAACAAAGACCGCAACATTGATCATACCATCCTCGCGGATAGCCTTCTTATAGATCGGCGCAAATGTTTCGCGCTTGCGGGCGTCAAACTTTACTGCCTCACCCGTCTGCGCCCCGTAGGCCACGCAATCGGCCGCCGTGCGTTTCAAATCGTCCATGTCGCGGCCAGCCAGCAATACGCCATGGCCCTGCTCGGACACAGCCCGCGCAAACGCTTTGGCCATCGATGATGTGGCCCCTAATATGATCCAGGTCTCGCTCATTTTGTGCTCCTCAGATCAAGTCGGCGAATAATGTCGGTGATGAAATTCCCGTCGGGGTCGGCTTTGGCCACCTCATCGACGTATTTTGTATGCTCTCTATACATAGGCTTTATCCGCGCCCCCTTGGCCAATGAATCCTTGGCCAGATATAGCCGCCCATCCGCCACCAGCGCCATTTCTTCCAGCATATGGATCAATGCCTCGGCGCCTGCACGGTTGGGGAAATCGACGGCCAGTGTGTAGCCCTCCATCGGAAAGGACATATAACCGGCCCGTCCCGCCCCCATGCGTTTCACAACAGCCAATGGCGACGCCATGCCGGAATGGGTGATTTTTTCCAGTATCTCGCGTAGCGCACCGGCTTGCTCGATGGGCACCACGCATTGAAACTGGTGGAACCCGCGTTTGCCATATAGGCGGTTCCAGTTGCGGATCGCATCCAGCGGGAAAAAGAATTCGCTGATCGGTTTAACCGATGTGCGGCCGAATTTTGGCACCCGTCCGTAATACATCTTGTTGAACAGCCGCACGATGGGTTTGGACAGCGCGAACGACGGGGCGTTAAACGGCACGGAACGGGATTTCTTTGGTTTGGGAATTAAACCGGCACCGGTTTCGCCTTCTTCCAGAATACCGCGGCCCAGCGCATCACCCTTGGCGGTGGCATCAATCCAGCCGACTGAATAGGTGGCGTCCGAATTGTCCAGCGCCTCAAGGAAATCATCCCAGCCCTCAATTCGGCGCTCGGTCACCATCATCACATCGCCCTTGCAGGGGATCATTTGCAATTTGGCCGTGGCAATCACACCGGTTTGTCCCAGCCCGCCAACCGTCGCCTTGAACAGGCCGGCGTTGCGTTTTGGTCCGATCACTTGTTTCTTGGTGCCGTTCAGCAAGGTCAGGCTGACCACATGCTGCCCGAACGACCCGATCCCGTGGTGGTTTTTGCCATGCACGTCATTAGCAATACAGCCACCAACCGTGGCAAACCCAGTGCCGGGCATCACCGCAGGCAACCAGCCGCGTGGCGCGAATATCCGCGCCAGCTCGCCAATCTGGCAGCCGCCCTCGACCTCAATAATGCCCGTGGCCTCGTCAAACCCCAGTATCCGGTCCATCCGCGTCATATCAATCACGCGGCCACCATCATTCAGCGACGTGTCCCCGTAAGAACGGCACATGCCGATTGCGGGGGCGGGCGCCTCGCTCAGTAAAGCATCCAGCGCCGATGCGCGTTCGGGACGGGCCAATTCACCCGTCGCAGTATGAACCCGGCCCCAGCCGGCATAATCAGCGGTTTTCCAGCGCATGTTTTGTCCTTAATGAAATTCGTTCGGCAAAGGGGAACACAGCCATCCCGATGCCAATGGCAAACCACAGTGTTGTGATCCGTATGATTGCAGTTGCGGGCAGGCCTACTTCCAACGGCACGCCTTGGGTCATCAGCAAGGCAACCATCGCCGCCTCGGCCCCGCCAACACCTCCGGGCGATCCTGTAAGGCCACCAGCGAGGGTTGAAAAGATAAAGATAGCCACAGCCATCGCAAACCCGATGTCAGTCCCAAGCCAGCCCAATAGCAAATAAAACGCGTACCCTTCGGCCATCCAGCCGATCAGGCCAAGGCCAAGGGCCGTCAGCATCACAGGGGTGTTTGAAAACTGTTTCAAGGATCGCGCAGCCATGCGGACGCGGCCAAACAGGCGGGGTTTGCGGCCAATGGCCTTATAAATGTATGTCACCACTGCCGACAGCAGGGCAGGGCGCGTCGCCACCACAGCCAGCACAATAGCAAGCAGGGTTATGGGCAGGGCACCGGCAATACCGGTTGTGGTTAATGAAACCGACAGGCCCAGAATAATCGCAATCGCCGCAAGGTCCAGTGCGCGGTCCATCAGAACCAGCGGCGCTGTGCGCTCTATCGCCCATCCGGTTTCGCGCTTCAACCAGCGCATGCGGATCAACTCGCCCACCCGCCCCGGTGTCACGCTCATGGCAAAGCCACCCAGAAAGTGGCGCATGTCTTGTAATAATCCTGTGGGCAGGCCCAACCGGCGGGCAAACAAATGCCAACGTATGCCGCGCAGCAAATAATTGACCAGCGACAGCGCCAACAAGATTGCAATGTGGGACAGGGACAGTTTGGCAAGCTGCGCCTTGGTCTCGTCCCAGCCCGTTGCGGCGGCCATGCCGATCAACCCGACCAGCATCAATGCAAACAAGCCACCCAGAAACAGCATATCGCGCCCGCGCCGTGGTGCGGGGTGGGGCAATGCGTGGGGTCTTGCCTGATTATTTGTGCTGCTCATACTCATTACCAGCCGTTTAGGAGCTAATTGGGGCGATAATATGAAGCTGTTGCTGATTTTGAAACAATAAAGATGTTTTCAGCTTCTGCTCGGTGTTCTGATCTGCGTTTTGCGTCCCTTTGGAGGTGAAATTCACCTGAAACGGGCTAAAATACCCCCTTATTCTGTAATAATCCGGCTGAATTATCACCAAACCTCTGGGCTGGTTGTGAAACCTGAGCGTGTAATATTACAAACCGGCCTGATCTTGACTGGTAAATTGAAACATAGCGGCCTTGGCCAAAATTTTGCCCTGAAAAATAGCTGATTTTGTTCATCCGCACGATTGTCTGTGCATGCATGCACACACGGGGGCGTTACCTCACGGTTCTGTGCGTTGTAGTGAGGGTGCTCCATGCCTAAATTCAACTCATCGGAAGGCAATAACGCCTCCACAGGAAAACAAAACTGAAACGAAATTGGAGACCTAAAATGAAACGCATTATCCTTACAACTGCTCTGGCCCTTTCCTTTGCTGCACCTGCATTTGCCGACGCTGGCTCTTACTCAACCGCAGAAAAAGTGCGGTTGCACTTTGCAGCATCCGAAACCGGCCCTGACAAGGTGGTTTTTTTCAGCGCCAATAAAGGTCACAGCGAACGGGCCGCCCAGATTTTCGCTGTAATCGATGCTGAAGACACAGGCACCCGTGGCCTGCCAGTTCTGGCCGGGCAGTCGATCAATATGTCTTCAAAAGGTGGCCACAACGCGGTTGCTACAGCAATCTTTGCCGAAATGGTTGCATCCGAGGATGCAGCTGACAAATAAACCTGCGACCATTCGCAACATCAGAAAAAGGGTCCCGAATCGGGGCCCTTTTTTTTTGTTTATCGGCTTAAACCAGTGTCGCTTCGGTCGCGGCTTCCAATTGTTCCTGTGTCACATCAGGGGCCAGTTTGACCACCTTCAATCCCTTATCTGTCACGTCCAGCACACCCAGATTGGTGATAATCCGGTCAACCACGCTCTTGCCAGTAAGTGGCAGGGTGCATTCCTTCAGGATTTTACTATCGCCATGTTTGTTGGTGTGGTCCATCACCACCACCACGCGGCCAACACCTGCCACCAGATCCATCGCGCCGCCCATACCCTTGACCAGTTTTCCCGGGATCATCCAGTTGGCCAGATCGCCGTTTTCGGCAACCTCCATCGCGCCAAGGATCGCCATGGCGATTTTGCCACCGCGGATCATCGCAAAAGACGCGGCGCTATCGAAATAGGCGGTTTGCGGCAGCTCGGTGATGGTCTGTTTGCCAGCATTGATCAGGTCGGCGTCGATATTTTCCTCGGTCGGGAATGGTCCCATCCCCAACATGCCGTTCTCTGATTGCAACGTCACGTTAACCCCGTCGGGGATGTAGTTTGACACCAGCGTCGGGATGCCGATGCCAAGGTTCACATACCAGCCATCTTGCAGTTCTTGTGCGGCCCGTTCGGCCATTTGATTGCGATCCCACATGGCTTATCCCTTCGACACTGTGCGTTGTTCGATCCGTTTTTCGTGATCGCCCTGAATGACCCGGTGCACATAAATGCCCGGCAAGTGGATCGCGTCAGGGTCCAGCGTGCCAACCGGCACGATCTCTTCCACCTCGACTACACAAACCTTGCCGCACATCGCGGCGGGCGGGTTGAAATTACGGGCAGTTTTGCGGAACATCAGGTTGCCGGTTGCGTCGGCTTTCCATGCCTTAACGATGGCCAGATCGGCGACAATGCCGCGTTCCATGATGTAGGTTTCGCCGTCGAAATCCTTGTGCTCCTTGCCATCGGCAATCACCGTGCCAACGCCGGTTTTGGTGTAGAAACCGGGGATGCCCGCCCCACCGGCCCGCATCCGTTCGGCTAGCGTGCCTTGGGGGTTGAATTCCAGCTCTAATTCACCGGACAGATACTGGCGCATGAATTCGGCGTTTTCACCCACATAGGATGAAATCATCTTTTTGACCTGCTTGGTTTGCAGCAAAATGCCGATGCCAAAATCATCAACGCCCGCGTTATTCGATGCGAATGTCAAATCCTTGGTGCCCGCGTCCCTGATGGCGCTTAGCAGCAGTTCGGGAATACCGCACAGCCCAAAACCGCCAGCGGCTATGAACATGCCGTCCTGCAACAGACCATCCAGTGCGTCAGCGGCTGATGGGAAAATCTTGTTCATATGGTGGCCCCCGAGGTTATGTCACTTGCAACGATTTGTGACGGGGGCCGCTTCAAGAGTCAATCAACGCCTTCAAGCTTTCTTGGCGACCAGCTTCTTTTTCGCGGCCGGTTTCTTCTTGGCCGCAGGCTTCTTCTTAGGCGCAGCCTTGCGGCGCCCGCCCTTTTTCGCCGCTTTCGCGGTGATCAATTCCACTGCGATGTCCATCGTCACGTCAGCCGGCTCCACGTCCTTGGGCAACGTCGCGTTGACCTTGGCCCATTTCACATATGGTCCGTAACGCCCGTCCATCACATTGACGGGGCCGCCCTCGGTTGGGTGTTCTCCCAATTCTTTCAATGCCTTGGCAGCTGTGCGCCCGCGTCCACCTTTGGCTTTCTTCTCGGCGATCACTTCAACTGCGCGGTTCATGCCGATGGTAAACACCTCTTCGACATCCGGAATGTTGGCGTATAGTTTTTGCTCTTTGCCATCGTCATCAACGGTAGTGTGCATCACATACGGGCCATAGCGTCCGATGTTGGAATGCACAGGGCCACCATCTGGATGGTCACCAATAAAGCGCGGCAGACTAAGCAGAGTCAGCGCTTTTTCCAGCGTCATATCCTCTTGCTGCCATCCTTTGGGCAGGGAGGCGCGTGGTGGTTTTTTAACCTCTTCGGTTGGCTCGCCGCGTTGCACGTATGGGCCGAACCTGCCTGAACGCAGGCTGATTTCATCGCCCTCGTCCGTGCCCAGAACACGATCAGCATTGGCGTCATTTTCGCCACCGATCGGGCGGGTATAGCGACATTCTGGGTAGTTGCCACAGCCAACAAATCCACCGGATTTAGAGGTTTTCAGGTGTAGCTTCCCTTCGCCACACAATGGGCAAACCCGTGGGTCTGACCCGTCTTCGCGCGGCGGATAAAGCGAGGGTGCGAGTGCCGCATCCAGTTTGTCCAGCACTTCGGAAATGCGCAGATCACTGGTTTCGGCGATTGCGGCGGAAAAATCCTTCCAGAACCGATCAAGCACGTTTTTATAGTTGCGTTCGCCAGCCGACACATCGTCCAACTCTTCTTCCAGATTGGCGGTGAATTCATAACCGACATATTTGCGGAAAAAGTTCAGCAGGAAGATGGTGACCATCCGGCCCTTGTCTTCAGGAAACAGGCGGTTTTTGTCTTTGCGGACATACTCGCGGTCCTGAATTGTGGTGATCACCGACGCATAAGTGGACGGGCGGCCAATGCCCAGTTCTTCCATGCGTTTGACCAGTGTCGCCTCGGTAAAACGGGGGGGGGGCTGGGTGAAATGCTGCTCGGGCGTGACGCTGTTTTTGCCTACGCTATCGCCCTCGGCAACCTGCGGCAGACGCTTGTCATCGCCATCAACAACGCTGTCATCACGGCCCTCTTCATAGACTTTCATAAAGCCGTCAAACAGCACAACTTGCCCCGTGGCGCGCATCACGATCTGGCCATCAGCGCTGCCTACATCCACGGTGGTACGCTCCATTCGGGCCTGTTCCATCTGGCTCGCCAGCGTGCGTTTCCAGATCAGATCATAGAGCTTGCGCTGGTCGGCCTCGAGCCGAGCCAACTGCCCCGCATCCACCGACATGTCGGTGGGGCGGATACATTCGTGGGCTTCTTGTGCGTTCTTGGCCTTGTTTTTATAGACCCGCGGGCTGGCAGGCACGTAATCCTTGCCATAGCGCGTCTCGATTTCGGCCCGTGCGGCGGTGATGGCTTCGGGGGCCATGTCGATGCCGTCGGTCCGCATATAGGTGATGTATCCGGCCTCATACAGGCGCTGCGCGGTGCTCATGGTCTGGCGGGCGCCAAAGCTGAATTTGCGGCTGGCCTCTTGTTGCAGGGTCGAGGTCATGAACGGGGCGGACGGGTTGCGGTTGGCCGGTTTTGCCTCGACCTTTTGCACCGTCAGATCGCGGCTGTTGACGGCTTGAACAGCCAATTCAGCGGCGGTGGAATTTTTCAGATCGAATTTGTCCAGCTTGTTGCCCGCAAGATGGGTCAGGCGGGCGTCAAAACTTTGGCCGCGCGGGGTGGCCAGTTGCGCTTTCACGCTCCAGTATTCGCGGGCGTTGAACGCCTCGATCTCCATCTCGCGCTCTACAATCAGGCGCAGGCAGACGGATTGCACGCGGCCTGCCGATTTAGCGCCGGGCAGTTTGCGCCACAGCACCGGCGACAGGTTGAACCCGACCAGATAGTCCAGCGCGCGGCGCGCCAGATAGGCTTCGACCAATGGCATGTCGACTTGGCGCGGGTTTTTCATCGCTTCGGTGACAGCCGATTTGGTGATGGCGTTGAACACCACGCGGCTGACGGGGGTATCTTTTTTGATCGCTTTGCGCTTGCGCAGCGCCTCTTCCAGATGCCAGCTGATCGCCTCGCCTTCTCGGTCAGGGTCGGTTGCGAGGATCAGTTCGTTGTCGTCTTTCAGGGCATCGGCGATGGCTTTGACGTGCTTGCGGGAATCATATCCGATTTCCCATTTCATCTCGAATTCATTGTCAGTGTCGACCGACCCGTCTTTTGGCGGCAGGTCACGAACGTGGCCATAAGAGGCCAGCACAGTATAGTTATCCCCCAGATATTTATTGATAGTTTTGGCTTTGGCTGGGGATTCAACGACGACAACGGGCATGAAATTCCTCTCGACTCGCAAACAGATCTAATGGCGGCGCAAAAGAGAGGTGATCGGGTGGAATGTCAATGGGGTATAGAACCCGAGCTTAATGAGCGAGGGATAAAAGCCCACCGGCGGCGCGGATGATTTTACCATCCAGTTCCAGATTAAGCAGTTCGGGTGTGACCTGCTGGCTGGTCAGATACAGATCGCGGATCAATTGGTCTTCGGCCACGGGGCTGGGGCCAAGGCGGGCCAGAATTTCGCTGTGCAGGTTCGCGGTGTCGCGCAATGTGCGGGTCGGGCGTTCTGGCGTTGCGGGTTCGGTTCGGGGGGCGGGCTGCGCGGCTGAAATGGCCTCGATCACATCGGTGGCGGACCTGACCAATGTGGCCCCGTCGCGCAGCAATGCGTTGCAGCCAAAGGCGCGGGCGTCAAACGGATGGCCTGGCACAGCCAGCACATCGCGACCCTGATCCAACGCGTCTTTGGCGGTGATCAGGCTGCCGGAGCGGGCGGCGGCCTCGACCACAATCACGGCTTTTGCAAGGCCGGATATGATGCGGTTGCGGCGCGGGAAATGGCGGGCCTGTGGCTGGGTGCCCATGGCGATTTCGGATAAGCGTAGGCCGGATTTGCCAATGTTATCCGTTAGTTCTGCGTTCTCTTTTGGATAGATAACATCAACGCCACCTGCCTGAACCGCGATGGTGCCGCCTTTGAGGGCCGCGAGGTGGGCGGCAGTGTCAATGCCACGGGCCAGTCCCGAAACTACGACAAACCCTGCCTCATTCAGACCTTCGGCCAGTTTGCGGGCCATACGGGTGCCCAATGATGATGCGTTGCGCGCCCCGACCATCGCCACCATCGGGCGCGACATCAGGGTGAGGTCGCCGATGGCCCAAAGGATCGGCGGGGGATCGGGAATGTCGGCAAGGGCGGACGGGTAATTGGCGTCATTATAACAGATCATTTGCGCACCCGCCGCCTGTGCCGCCTTAATTTCGGAAATGACCACCCCTTCGGGGCAACTGGTGTAATCCTGAACACCAGCAGTGTGGGCAATTTCGGGGAGGGCCGCAAGAGCCGCACGGGCGTTGCCGTGTTCGCCCATCAGGCGAAAAAACGTCGAAATCCCGACTCGGCGTGATCGCAATAGACGAAGCCACAACACCCGTTCTTCATTCGTCTCGGGTGGGGTGAGGGTGGGGTGAGAAGAGAATAAATCTTCGGTCATCATGGCTCCGTCTATATGCCGGACCACTATGGGGCCAAGATGATTAACGGGGGATTAACCGACAAAAAGTTTCTTATTTAAGTTGTTTTGTCAGGATCAGGCAGGGCAGCATGTAGGGGTCATTCAGGGTTTGCAGGGGGACGTGCTTTATGACATCCCCGTCCCAGCCGCCTCGTCGATAAAATGCCTGTGCACGCTGGTTTTCGGGCAGGACGTAGAGCTGCGCAACCTTAACACCATTGGCCGCGAGGCGTTTTTCGCCCGCTTGTAGCAAGACGTTTGCGGTATCAGCGCCACGGGCGGCAGGGGCGACGTAGAACTGGTAAATCTCGTCCTCGATCACGGTGCAAAACCCGATGGGTGCGCCGACGGGGCCAACCACATCGGTATCGGCCAGCATGTTTTCCATGCGGATGCGCAGACTGGCGTGGTCGCGTAAGCCTATGAGTTCATTGGGAACATGATCCGCGTGGGCCTCATGCCAGCCGTCATGCCAGATGTCGGTCAAAGCATCGAGATCGTCAATGGTGGCTGGGCGCGTGGTGGGCAAGGCGCTGTCCTTTAGGTGGGATTTCAGGCGCTGTTTTATATCACGGACGGCGCGATTCCCATCCTTGATCACGCCTTGGGTTACCATTTGGGCGTGAACAGCCGCCGACGCATCCGCATTAATGCCGAGCACCGATTTCAGCATGGTCGGAGTGCAGGTGCTGTGCATCGCCATCAGGTAACTGGCCCAAGATGCGGCCCCTGTGGACACGATGGCCGGAGCGGCGGCGGGGGTCGCGGCGGCTGTGGCGAGTGCGCTAGCGGGCATGGCGGGGGCGGCTAATATCGCGGCGAGGCGGGTGGTAAATTGGCGTCTGTTCATCAAAGGTATATGGGGCGTGCGGCGGGTAATTGCGAGTGGTTCGCAGGGAAAAGGGCGATTTTGGGCTATATGAATTGCATATGAATTCCATATGAATCGCATATGACAAATTTGCGGGTTTCGGAGAGCTTGCCCCAACCCGCGTCTTGTCGCATCATGGTTGAAAGCCAAAGAATGAGGGACAAGTTGAGCGAGATATTGAAATATCCGAACAAGAACCCGTGGTATGTGCTGGCGACGATTTATGGCGAACAGGCGGAGGATGCGTCATGGGTGAAAAATAACGGGGAACTGGCGGCGAAAAATCGGCGGGCGTGGAATGGCTGGTTTTGTGCAGATCTGAGCGCGGAAGAGCGCAAGGACAGGGCCGATAAGACAGGGCTGGAGGTGGCAGATTTGATGCCACTGGGCAAGAATGTGATAGCGGATATAACCAAAAGGTTGCGTGAACGGCTGAAGGATCAGAAAGCCGAATTGCCCGACAGAACCGAAGATATTGATTTCAAACAGTTGTATTTTTCAAAATTTGTTCATTTTGAAAAATTTGTCTTTGAAACAAACTGCGATTTCCGTTCCTCGACGTTCAGCCGTGATGCTTATTTCCCCTCCTCTATGTTCAGCGGTCATGCCGATTTCAAGTCCTCGACGTTCAGCGATGAAGCCGATTTCAGTTCTGCCAAATTCAAATCCACCACACAGTTTATTGATGCGCGGTTTGAAACGCATGTGCCAGAGTTTCACGGGGCGGAGTTGTTTGAAAAGACCTTGTTTCCAACCAACGCAAATGATGATGGTAATTGGCCCCCTAGGGCTGTTGGAGAGAATAAGTCCGAGGGCCAAATACCCGTTGAAGAGCAAGCCTTTGCCTATAACCGTTTGCAACAATTTATGAACAAAACCATGCGGATTGACGAGGAGCAGTTTTTCCACCGCATGGAGATGCGTTGCAAAGGCAAGATAGATGGCGGTGCCTATGACTTGTTGCATACGCTATTTGATGCGGTTTCCGAATACGGTAACAGTGTTTGGAAGCCTGTGAGCTGGTTGATCGGTTTATGGTTTGTTGGCTGGGTTGCCTACCTTCACAAAAGCCCGATAATATTTGGAGAAGCTCCAGTTTGGAAAGCAGCGGGCTGGAGTTTTGCCAAAATATTTTCGTTCTTTGGCCTGCAAAAGCGTTATTTTGAAGTTGATGGATTAAGCTCAGCAATCCAAGTGGTTGGCGGTGTGCAAACTGTGGCTGGGTTTGTCCTGCTGTTTTTCCTTGGTCTGGGGTTAAGGAACAGGTTCAGGTTGCGGTAAATAGCGACCCCCGTCATTTCGCAAAAATGTCAGCGCCCGCCCGTGGGGGCGGATCGGGCGCTGACATTTTTGCGAAATGCCTAGCCAGCGCCGCCGACTGTTATTCCGCCGATCATTAGGGTGGGTTGGCCGACGCCCACCGGCACCCATTGGCCTGCTTTGCCGCAGTTGCCGATGCCGGGGTCCAGCGCCATGTCATTCCCAATCGCGCGGATTTGTTTCATGGCGGCGGGGCCGTCGCCGATCAGGGTTGCGCCCTTGACCGGAGCGCCGATTTTGCCGTTCTCAACGCGGTAGGCCTCGGTGCAGCTGAACACGAATTTACCATTCGTGATGTCGACCTGACCGCCGCCAAAGCCGACGGCATAAATCCCGTCCTTCAGGTCGGCGATGATGTCGGCGGGGGTCGCGTCGCCGCCCAGCATGATGGTGTTGGTCATGCGTGGCATCGGGGCGTGCGCATAGCTTTGGCGGCGTCCGTTGCCGGTGGGGGCCACGCCCATGAGCCGCGCGTTCTGGCGGTCTTGCATGTAGCCGACCAGAATGCCGTCCTCGATCAGGGTGTTTTTGCCCGTGGGGGTGCCTTCGTCATCAAAGCTGAGGGAGCCACGACGGTCGGGGATGGTGCCGTCGTCAATCACGGTGACGCCGCGCGCCGCGACCTGTTGGCCGATCAGGCCGGAGAACGCCGAGGTGCCTTTGCGGTTGAAGTCGCCTTCCAGCCCGTGCCCGACCGCCTCGTGCAGCAGGATGCCGGGCCAGCCGTTGCCCAGCACGATGTCCATTTGGCCTGCGGGGGCGGGGACGGCCGATAGGTTTACCAGCGCGATGCGCAGGGCCTCACGCGCCACCGGCTCCCAATGGTCGCGGGTGATCAGCATGGTTAGGCCCGCGCGTCCGCCGCCACCTGTGCCGCCGCTTTCGCGCCGCCCGTTCTGCTCGACGATCACCGAGATATTGACGCGGGACATTGGGCGGGTGTCGCGGATGATGCCGCCTTCGGGGCGCAGGATTTCGATTTCCTGAATGGATGCGGCGATGGTGGCCGAGACCTGAATGACGCGTTTGTCCAGTGAGCGGGCAAATTCATCAATCTCGCGCAGGGTGTCGATTTTGACGGGGAAGCTGGCGTCGTCCATCGGGTTTTGGTCGGAATACAGCCGCTGGTTGGTGGGCGCGGGCGCGTCGGCCCATGTGCCGCCACCATCGCCAACGGCAAGGCGCACGGTTTGCACGGCGCGTTTTATCGCGGCGTTGGTGACTTCGGTGGAATGGGCGTAGCCAGCGGTTTCACCTTTGACAGCCCGCAGGCCGAAGCCTTCGGAGGCATCATAACTGGCGGTTTTCACACGGCCATCGTCAAACACCAGCACCTCGGAGCGGTGGCGTTCAAGGTAAAGTTCGCCATCATCAGCCCCATCTGTTGCCTGTCGCAACAAGGATAGCGTTTGATCCATATCAAGTTTTGTTTCGAGCGGGCGATAGGTGTTTTCCGACATTTCAGGTGTCCTTTTTTGGCGAAAACCGCATAAAACGGTCATTTGCCGCCTGTGTGGTCTTGATCTTGATAGGTGTAATATGGTCTTACCACATATAGAAACAACAAGATTTGTATCATCGTCTGATTGATGTAGATCAACTGGGATCAAAAAACAAAGGCCTTTGGTAAATAAGGGCCAACCGGACAGGGACAGAATATGCGCTTTTTTACAATGCTATCAGGCCTTTGGGCCACAGCCTTCGTTACTCTCTCGGGGGCGGCTGCTTTTGCACAGGACGCACTTGGCGATCTTGAAGTTATCGGCAAGCCGATTCCCAAGGGATTGAATTTTCAACCGGCAAGCACGTCGATCATGAAAGATCTGGTCTGGCTAGACAATATGGTGCTGTGGATCATTACAGTGGTTACCATCTTTGTGACGTTACTGCTGCTTTATGTGATTGTCCGCTTTAACCGCAAAGCAAACCCGACGCCTGCCGGTTTTACTCACAATTCACCACTGGAAATCGCGTGGACGCTGGTTCCGATTATCATTCTGGTGTTCATCGGCGCATTTTCACTGCCGGTGCTGTTCAACAGTCAGGAAATTCCCGAGGCTGATCTGACCATCAAGGTGACAGGCAACCAGTGGTTCTGGTCCTATGAATACGTCGATGACGGGCTGGAATTTGACAGCTATATGCTGGCGCGCGACGAGCTGGAAGAATACGGCTATAGCCAAGACGAATACCTGTTGGCGACGGACACGGCCATCGTTGTGCCGATTGGCAAGGTTGTGGTGATGCAGGTTACTGGTTCTGATGTGATCCATTCATGGGCGATGCCAGCCTTTGGTGTGAAACAGGATGGTGTGCCGGGCCGTTTGGCGGAACTGTGGTTCAACGTTGACAAAGAAGGCATCTATTTCGGTCAGTGTTCCGAATTGTGCGGCAAGGACCACGCCTATATGCCGATCACGGTCAAGGCGGTCAGCCCTGAAAATTACGACGAATGGCTGAAGGGTGCCAAGGTCGAGTTTTCCAACGTGACACAACCTGTCTCTGTTGCATCGAACTAATCGCAAATGAGTGACGCAAGCCTCAACACACACGCCTATTCCAACGACGCCAGCTTTGGTGACTTTTTCGCGCTGCTAAAGCCGCGGGTGATGTCGCTGGTGGTGTTCACGGCGTTTGTCGGCTTGCTGGTCGCGCCGGTTTCGGTACACCCCATCGTCGGTTTTGCCTCGATCCTGTTTATCGCCATTGGCGGCGGGGCATCGGGTGCGCTGAACATGTGGTGGGAAGCCGACATAGACGCCAAGATGAAGCGCACGCAAAACCGCCCGATCCCTGCGGGCAAGGTGACAGCGGGCGAGGCCAAGGCGTTTGGCATCACACTGGCGGTGATGGCTGTGGTGATGCTGGGCTTGGCGGCGAATCTGGTTGCGGCGGGCATTCTGGCGTTTACGATTTTCTTTTACGTTGTGGTTTACACGATGGGTCTGAAACGGATTACACCGCAGAACATCGTGATTGGCGGGGCGGCTGGCGCTTTCCCTCCGATGATCGGTTGGGCCGTGGCGACGGGCGGAATTTCAATCGAAAGCATCCTGATGTTCAGCATCATATTCATGTGGACGCCGCCGCATTTCTGGGCGCTGGCACTGTTCATGAACGATGATTACACCAAGGCGGGCATCCCGATGCTGCCTGTGGTGCGTGGCCGCCGCGTAACGCGGGCGCATATTCTGGTCTATACGCTGTTTCTGGCCCCTGTGGCTGTGGGCGCTGCGTTTACCAGCATCGGCGGGCCGGTTTATCTGGCGGCGTCAGTTCTGTTGAACCTGTGGTTCATTACGGGTGCTGTGAAAATCTGGCGCCGCGACGAGGACGCAGCGATTGCGGATAAATACCGCGCCGAGCGCAAGTTTTTCCGTGTATCGTTGCTGTATTTATTCCTGCACTTTGGTGCACTGTTGGCCGAGGGTGTGTTGCGCAACTTTGGCATGGGGGGCTGGTAGCATGGCGATAGTAAAAGAACACGAAATACACAAGCGCCGGTTTGGCCGCAATATGGGTGTTGGTCTGACGCTGCTGGCGTTTGTAGCGCTGGTTTACGGGCTGACCATAGCCAAGATGCAGACCGGTGACACAATGGAAGCCACCGATCATTCGCCCCGCATCAGCATCACACCGGTGGAGCCGAGCGAATGAGCCAGATGGACCCGAAAACCAAAACCGTTATGCAAACTGTTAGCGTTGTTGTGCTGATGGGCGGTTTGGCGTGGGCCTCGGTGCCGTTTTACAACTGGTTTTGCAAGGTAACGGGGTTTGGCGGCACGACATCTGTGGCAAGTGCTGGATCCGACACCGTTCTGGATCGCACGATAACCATCCGGTTTGATGCCTCCAAAGACCGCGATATGGCGTGGGAGTTCAAACCCATGCTGCGCGAGATGGAGTTGAAGATCGGCGAAACGGGTCTGGCGTTTTATGAGGCCTACAACCCGACCGACCGCGCCATTGCGGGCACCGCCAGCTATAACGTCGTGCCTTATGATGCCGGCGGATATTTCACTAAAATCGACTGCTTTTGTTTTGAAGAACAGGTGCTGCAACCGGGCGAACGGGTGCAGATGCCGGTGACGTTTTACGTTGATCCCGAAATTGTTGACGACCGCGATGCGAAATACATTCGCCATATCACGCTGTCCTATACATTCCACGAAACCGAACTGCCAAAGGTCGAGGCGCGATTGCTGCCTGCGGACCTAGGCCAATAGAAACTATCCCATAAACAGGGGGACACGCCACATGGCACACGAAAAGAACCACGATTATCACATTCTGGAACCATCACTCTGGCCATTGTTGGGCGCCCTATCGGCATTCATCATGCTGGGTGGTGCGGTTTACTATTTCGCCGAAGGTGGCCCATGGGTGTTCTTTGCAGGTTTCGTCGGCGTTCTATACGTCATGTATGGCTGGTGGGTGGAAGTGACCCACGAGGGCCAGACCGGCGACCACACCCCCGTGGTGCGGATCGGCCTGCGCTATGGCTTTGTTTTGTTCATCATGTCGGAAATCATGTTCTTTGCGGCGTGGTTCTGGGCGTTCTTCAAATCGGCGCTTTATCCTTTGTCGGATAATTATCCCAAGGTGGATGGTGTTTGGCCGCCTGTCGGGATCGAAACCTTTGATCCGTGGCATCTGCCGTTGATCAACACGCTGATCCTGCTGTTGTCGGGGGCTGCCGCCACATGGGCACACCACGCTTTGGTGCATGAAAACAACCGTAAGGATTTGATCACCGGCCTTGGCCTTGCCATTGTGCTGGGCGCATTGTTCACGGTGTTTCAGGCCTATGAATATAGCCACGCGGCGTTCGGGTTTACCGACGGGATTTACCCATCGACCTTTTTCATGGCCACAGGGTTTCACGGTTTTCACGTGATTGTCGGCACCATCTTTTTGGCGGTCTGTTTGATCCGCGCCAAGAAGGGGCATTTCACGCCCGAACAACACGTCGGGCTTGAGGCGGCGGCGTGGTATTGGCACTTTGTTGATGTGGTGTGGCTGTTTTTGTTCTGCGCCGTTTATATCTGGGGTGGTTAACAGAGTTTTCTTGCGCTCCGCGCGGGGATATTTATAGAACAATGATGAAGCGCGGGGGTTATGCCTTCGCGCTTTTCGTTTTCGGAGTGGGACGTTGAAAAAACGCATTATCATAGCGTTGTTGTTCGGGCTGGTCGGGGCGGGGATTCTGATCTGGCTGGGTCTGTGGCAACTGGAGCGGTTGCAGTGGAAAACCAAGATGCTGACGCAGATCGAGGCGCGGATTGGTAGCGAGCCGGTGGCTATTCCGGTTGACCCCATTTTAACGCGGGACCAGTTTATGCCGGTCAAGATGACGGGGGTGATTTTGCCGAACGAAATCCACATCCTTGCTTCGGTGCAAAAGATTGGTCCCGGGTACCGGATTATTTCAGCCTATGAAATGAATGGTGGGCGCAGGGTCATGCTGGACCGCGGGTTTGTGGCGATCAGAGCCAAGGACGCACAACGCCCCGAGGTGGCCGCCGAGATCGTCGGCAATCTGCATTGGCCGGACGAGATTAACAGCGCCACGCCTGTGCCGGATGTTAAGCGCGGCATCTGGTTTGCGCGCGATATTGTTGCAATGGCCGAGGTTTTGGGCACCGAACCTGTGTTGGTGGTGCAGCGTAACAGCAGCGAGGCCACGCTGGTAACCAGCCCGTTTCCAGTGACCAGCAGTGGCATTCCGAACCGTCATCTGGAATATGTTGTGACTTGGTTTGGACTGGCGCTTGTATGGTTGGGCATGACAGCGTATCTGATCTGGCGTATCAGGCGCGAAAGAACAGCAAAGGCAAAGTGACATGCGATATATTTCGACCCGTGGGCAAGCCCCCGATCTGAGCTTTGAAGAGGCGATGCTGACGGGGCTGGCGCGCGATGGCGGGCTGTATGTGCCTGCCGAGGTTC
>Ga0190303_1000258_pt1 | contig 21830 bp, 18 predicted proteins | sample 48700701_MG_FD_161672 | JGI IMG/M metagenome (GOLD analysis project Ga0190303, IMG submission 161672) | Hydrothermal vent sediment bacterial communities from Southern Trench, Guaymas Basin, Mexico - 4870-07-0-1_MG | ecosystem: Environmental > Aquatic > Marine > Hydrothermal vents > Sediment ... | reverse complement strand
CAACTCCCTTCTTTCGCGCACTCGCACTCGCACTTTCACTCGCACTCTGCACTCCCTGACGGCGAAAAAATTTAAAAAAACTCTGCCAACGGTTGTGTTGACAGTCAAAAAGAGTATGATACCTGCCGAGATAGCCATATGGTTATCCAGGGAGGAAGAAAATGAGCAATAAAATCATAAAAAGAACCCGATTAAAATTTAATGACGTGGCTGGCTTTCTGGGTCGTTTTGCCACCATGATTGGAGAATACGGTGCATTATTCGGTGAAATTTCCACCGTTCACGTCGGAAAACGAACGAAAATCAGGGATATTGACCTGTACGTATCGGATGAAGAAACCTTTGACAGAATCTGTGACGAAATCCGGAAAATGGATGGTGTGGATCTCATTGAAGTAAAAGACGCAGTCAACGAGGCTCACTTGGACGGGAAAATTGAAATCCATCCCCGGGTGGACATAGAGTCTATTGATGACCTCAGTATTGTGTACACCCCCGGCGTGGCTTCCGTCTGCAAAAAAATCGAAGCCGACCCGGAACTGAAGTACAAATACACCGGCATCCAGAACAGCGTGGCGATTGTAACCAACGGCACCGCCATCCTGGGCCTGGGAGACATCGGCGCCGTAGCCGGTATGCCGGTTATGGAAGGAAAATCCCTGCTGTTCAAGATTTTGTCCGGAGTCAACGGCTATCCCATCCTCATTGAAAACAAGGACCCGGAAGTGGTGATTCAGGCTGTAAAAGCCATTGCCCCCACTTACGGTGCCATCAAGCTGGAAGACATCAAAGCACCGGAATGCTTCGAAATCGAAGACCGGCTGGACGCGGAACTGGATATCCCGGTGGTCCATGACGATCAGCACGGGACTGCAGTGGTGGTTCTGTCCGCCCTGCTTAATATCGCCCAGTACACCTACCTGAACCTGAAACGGGCCACAGTGGGCATCGTCGGACTGGGTGCCGCAGGAATGGGTATTTCAAAATTGCTCAGAGCCTACGGCATTGAAAAGGTCTACGGTACAGATATCAATGAAGAAGCCAAAGAACGGTTCGCCGCCCTGGGATGTATTCCCACCGACCTGAACGGCGTGATGAAAGAAGCCAGAATCGTCATCGCCACCACTGGCGTTCCGGGACTGATTAAAGCGGAAATGGTTCAACCCAAGCAGGTTATCCTGGCGCTTTCCAACCCCAACCCGGAGATTTCCGCAGAAGACGCACTGGCTGCCGGTGCCGCCTACGCGGCAGACGGTCGCTCCGTCAACAACGCGGTGGCATTCCCAGGCCTGTTCAAGGGCGCGTTACTGGCCCGGGCAACCCATGTCAACAACGCTATGAAAATTGCCGCAGCCACCACCATTGCCAGCTTCACCATGGTTGGTGACCTGGTCCCCAACATTCTGGACCCGAAACTGCACCAGGCAGTTGCCAGGGCAGTAGAGGAAGCCGCCCTCAAAACCGGCGTGGTCAAATATGTAAAATCCGTACCAGATTAGAGTCCACAGAGAGCAGGGACAAGTTTGAATTTGAGTCCGAATGTGAGTTAGATAAGATTGGGAAAAGACAGAGAATTGAGCCATTCTCCTTCATACCCATTTCTGAACCGTTCACTATCACTATTCGCGAGGACCTTACACTTACACATTCAGCCGCACGACTCTGCCGCCTACGTTGAACGCCCACTCCCTCGCAATGGAAGCGACAACGATAGGTTGCATTCTGCACCCATTAGGCGCATATTGAAACCAGGAGGTGACTATGGCAACCGCAATCAAGGTTTCAGATAATCTGGCTGAGGCCGCACGCCGCACGGCACGCGTAGAAAACCGCTCCCTTTCCGGACAACTGGAATACTGGGCAACCATCGGTAAAGCGGCTACAGAGAATCCCGATCTCTCATTTGAGCTGATCCATGAAATTCTTGTGGGATTGGCCGAAGTCGAGGATGGGCAGGTAACGGAATACCGGTTTGACGACTGACATGCGTATTTTTCAGACCGTCCGATTTGAAAGACAAGTCAAAAAACTGCATTCTGCGCAAAAGAAGCAACTGGACACAACTGTTCGGGAAATCCTAGCCAATCCACAGATCGGCGACCTGAAGAAAGGGGATTTGTCAGGCGCCTATGTGTTCAAGTTTAAGATTCAAAAACAACAGTATCTGCTGGCATACACAGTGGCTACCGACGCACTCACATTCCTTATGCTGGGCCCCCATGAGAATTTTTATCGTGACTTGAAGAAATAAAGGAACATCTCTCAGATTCTCTCCTCTCTCACGCACTCGCACGTCCGCATTCACTGGTCTTACGTCTCTTTTCCTCCCTCTCCGCGCCCTCTACGGTGAGAATCCCTTCTCTTTCCCACACGTTTTCCAACCGGATTGAACAAAACCTCCCGGGAAAACGTATTGTTGATGCAAGCAGGGCTGTCGGTTACAATTCAGTCAGCATTCATAAGAGGAGGAGCATTTGATAGAGGCAAAAGATCTTAAAAAACTGTTCAAATCCCGGGGCAAAGCAGTGGAAGCATTGAAGGGAATTTCCTTCACCGCTGAGGACGGTGAGATTTTCGGCCTACTTGGGCCCAACGGCGCAGGGAAAACCACCACTTTACGGATTCTCTCCACCATGCTTACCCCCACCAGCGGAACTGCCGTTGTGGAAGGCCATGATATTTTGAAAGAACCGGATGAAATTCGCCGGAAAATCGGCTTTTTGTCCACTGAAACCGGGCTTTATGACCGTCTGACCCCGGACGATACCCTGAAGTTCTTCGGAAAACTCGCCGGAATGGAATCCTCGGATATTTCGAAACGTGCCGATTATCTGTTTGACCGGTTGGACTTGAAGAAAGACAGGAAACGGCTGATTTCAGGTTTTTCCAGCGGTATGAAACAGAAGGTGTCCATTGCCCGTGCACTGGTCCATGATCCATCCGTAATTGTGTTTGACGAACCCACCAATGGACTGGATGTTCTCACTGCCAAAACCGTTACCGACTTTCTGAAGGAAATGCGGAACGAAGGGAAAACCGTCATTATTTCCACCCATATTCTCAGTGTGGTGGAAAAGATCTGTGACCGGTTTGTCATCATTGATACCGGTAGGATTGTGGCAGAAGGGACGTTAGCTGAACTCCTTGAAAAATACAGCGCAACTGAACTGGAGGATGTTTTCTTCAAACTGGTACCGGAAAGGAGAGACGCATGAACAACATCCTGACAATTTTCCAGAAAGAATTCAAGGTCTTCCTCCGGGATAGACGGACTCTCTTCATGATTTTCGTTGTTCCCATCGTGTTTTATCCGTTGATGTTTAACGTAATCGGCCATTTTTCCTCCAAAAACCGCAACGAATTGAAAACAACCACCTTCAAAGTTTATCTTGCCCCTTCAGTCCCCTCTGAATTCCAGCAGTATTTCCCGGAAGATTCCCACATTCGTGTGCTGAAAACGCTTACCGGTTCACCGGAAACACTGCTTCAGGACAACAAAATTCAGGCCATTGTGACAATGGCGGATGACATGGAAATTCGATATCTGTCCAGTGAACGGACTTCCCGGGCAGCTGCCGCCAGGCTGAAAACAACCGCTGAAAATTACCGGGATGCCCTGGTCGCCGCCAAGTTAAAAGAAGTAGGGTTGCCCGAAACCGCCATCCACCCCTTTAAAATCGAACGAAAAGACGTCGCTTCAAAGGCAAAAGTCAGTGGAATGTTTCTGGGGAGAATTCTCCCCTACATGATTATCATCATGCTCTTTTCCGGTGCCATGGGGTTCGGGCTGGAAGCCTCAACCGGCGAAAAAGAAAAAGGAACCATCGCAACGCTGCTGGTGAGTCAGGCATCCCGTTCCCAGATTGTGCTGGGGAAACTGCTTTATGTTGTTGCGGTTGAATTCCTATACGGCATTCTCAACGTAATCGGATTCGTGGTAGCAATTGGGCTGCAGGCCTCTACAATCCAGCCGGACATGACCAAAAAAGCCGGGGAAACGGCAGCAGGCAGCGGATTTGCCTTCAGTATCATGCCTCAGAGCTTTCTGCTGCTCCTTGTACTGATTCTGCCAATTGCATTGATTGCTGCTTCATTGATTATCGCCATTGGTTCCTATGCGAAAAGTATGAAAGAAGGCCAGACATTGTTCACACCTTTCTTAATGATATTTATTCTGGTTGGAATTATTTCCATGACTGCACCGCTGAAGATCCCGGAATACTATTTCTGGATTCCTGTGGTCAATACCTCATTCAGCATGCAGGAACTGCTGACATTTAAATTCCAGTTTGGCCATTTTCTAACCACTATACTGACCACCACCGGAACCGCCGCAGTTATCATCGCCATTACCATCTGGATGTTCAACCGGGAATCCATACACTTCAGAAGCTGACGGCGGCTTTCGCCCCAAATCGGCGAAAGCCAAGTGAGAGTGAAAGTGCATGTGCGCGAAAGAACGGTGCTGTGAGAGCGTCCTCCGCTTTGCGGCATAGCGAACACTATCTTTCGTATAGTATGTATTATCTATCTGTTACCTCACTTTGAACAGGTGACTGCCCCCGGCTTTTCCACGGGATTCGCACCCTTGAAGAAATCATCGGATCGTGCTAATATTCTGGATAGATAGAAGAAATTATGGTGAGGGGAGTATGAAAAATGGAAAAACATAAATACATATATTATGAGGAAGATGGCTTTTATATCGGATTCTGGGAAGAGTTTCCCGATTATCGAACCCAAGGGGAAACACTGGATGAACTCATCCGGAACTTAAAGGAAATTTACCAGGATTTGACATCTGGCACAATTCCCCACGTGTACCATACCGGCGAATTAGAATTTGTATGAAAAGAAAGGACTTGATCAAAAAGCTCAAGATAAACGGTTGCATCCTGATTCGTCATGGGGGAAACCATGATTGGTATCAGAATCCGACTACCAGTATGAGCCAACCCATCCCAAGACACCGTGAAATCAAAGAATCCCTCGCAAAACACATCTTAAAGAAATTAGGCTAACCCCATCCCATCTCTGGAAAAGAATAGAGTCAAGTCCAATACCTGACAAACGAATATTTCCCTTCCCTGATTTTCCGCCGCCCACGCCCACCCGTTGCGCCGAATGTTGAGTGATGAGTGTTGAGTGTTAACTGAAAGAAAAAATAGTAAGATGACCCTCTTGCTCCCCTTCTGGACTCACACTCGTACTTTCACACGCACTCTCTGCCGCCCACGCAAAACGCCCACTCCGAAAGAGTGATGGGTGACAAGCACCGGAGGGATTGCCAGTTCCCGAGGAGTGGAGGACGTGAACGCACACAGGTGGGCCGATACTTGAGCGTCAGTTGGCAGTGTAGGTTTACAAACCGTCAATTTACCCCATAACATTCTGAACTTTGTGCCCTTGTGCCCTTGTGTTAAATTTTTCTTCCTCTCATCTCGTCCCTTCTGCTCTTCCCCCTCAGCGGCCCTGCGGGGGAAGTACCTTCCTCATTCTTTTCTGCTCAGAGTAGTCAATGATTCTCGCTCCGGTGGAGTCGCTGAATACGTTGGTTGCTGTTCGGAACATGTCCAGAAAACGGTCCACTGCGATGATCAACCCTACACCTTCCAGCGGCAGGTGAACCGCATTCAGAATTACTGTCATCATCACCAGCCCGGCCATTGGAATCCCCGCCGCGCCGATAGAGACCACGAGGGCAGTCACAACCACCACCGCCTGCTGTGACATGCTGAGATGGATACCATAAGCCTGGGCGATGAAAATGACTGCCGCGCACTCGTACAGGGCGGTGCCGTCCATGTTGATGGTGGCACCAAGTGGCAGGACAAACCCCGCCACCCGGTTGGATACACCTGCTTCATTTTCAATGGTTTCAATGGTCAACGGCAATGTTGCCGAGGACGAGCTGGTGGAAAATGCCGTGATCAAAGGCGCAATCATCTGTTTCATGAACCGATAGGGGTTCTGACGGGTGAAGAGGTAGAGAAGCAATGGCAGGGTTATAAAAAAATGTACGGCAAGCCCGGCGGCCACAGTGACAAAGTAGAACATGAGATTCCCAAACACCGCCATCCCGGTTGAAGCGATTGTTTTGTAAATAAGGCCGAAGATACCAATTGGCGCAAGGAGGATAACAAACCCGGTGATTTTCATCATTAATTGATAAATGGCATCCATCAGATCGGTCAGTGTTCGCCGGGGCTTCTCACCCAGAACACCGATGAAAAAGCCTGCCAGCAGGGCAAAGAAAATCACAGGCAGTACTTTTCCATTTGCCATTGCGGAAAATATGTTCTCCGGCACCATGTTCAGAAAAATGCCTTTGAGACTGAATGTTGCTGCAGGGGCTGTTACTGCCGCTTTGTGGAGATTTGTCCCGACACCGGGTCTCAACATATTCACAAACAATTGCCCCGTCAGAATGGCCAACAGGCTGGTCGAGAGGTAGTATGTCAATGTTTTCAGCCCCAGGCGCCCGAATGAGGATGCCGATGCAGTGGACACAACTCCCATGATGATGGACGAGAAAATCAATGGAATAATCAGCATCTTTAACAGCTTCAAAAAAAGCGTTCCAAGAAAACCACCGACTCCCGCGTATCCGGGAAGAAACGCACCGAAAAGTACCCCCAATCCGGCACCGATGACGATCTGGACATAGATCGGAAATTTCGACTTTTTGTTCATTCATTTCTCCCATTCCGCTGAAACTTTCTTTTGATTTTGCATTCATCCATTGAATGACCGGTTCAGGCATTATATAATAAATCCGTAAACACCGGAAGGAAGGCTGAATGGAAAAGGGTACCATCGCAATTGTAAACCTGCAGAATCCAAAAGAGAAAGTGATCGGCATGATTCACGAGATATTGCCCTCCGGCATTGTAATTCGGGGGATTGACGTAAATTCTTTTCAGGATTGGGCCGCAGAAGTTTCCAGAAATGCTGAGGCACAGGCCATTTGCCCTACCACCATGTTTTTCCCGATGCACCGGGTCATCCGCTGTTATGAGGATGAAGATATGGGAAAAGTCCCTTCTTTTTCCACACAATTTATCAATCGCACCGGAAAACCCATCAGAGACCTTTTTCTATGAAATTCTTAAAACGATTATTCTCAAGAAAAGGAACCGGTGCCATGAACAGCGGTTCAGCAGCAGTACAGGCAACGCTGTCTTCTCTCCCCGGCTCTGCAGACGAATTCATGATTCAGGTCCGCAAACTCAAGGAACTCAATTTACCGGATAATGAATACAGACAACATCTTCGATATTTTGTCACATCCATGCCCCAATGGCTCACCCGTGAAGTGCATCAGATAATCCGTCATGAAATCTACCATGTTGATATTGCGCCGCCGATTGACGCTGCTATTTCAAAAAATCTTGTGGCACTCAGGATGGCACTTTACAATAAAGACTACCGCAAGCCCCGGCCACCGCTCCTGTCAAAAATCTTCATGGTGCTTTTCCACCTTGCACCTGAGTTGTTAAAGAACAAAGTCCAATTGGATACTGCGGAAGCTGAGCTGACCAGTTCCCTGGATCTGGAGGAAATCGTAGCTGACCTGTCAATTTTCAATCTATCGGATCAGCAGGTACAATATACCGTGGCCAGAATACTGGAATACAATGAGAAAAACGTTGTTTACACTGAAGAAGAACTGGTTTTGATGAACAACTCCGAAACATTGCGGGAACTTCTGGAACAGCTGACCAATACTTTTCAAACCTTTGTACAATCAATCTCGAAATGGGAACGATACAGGGACCCCGTTGAAATAGGGCTTCATCCCCTGGCTTTGAAAATACTGAATATTGACGCTTCTGAGTTTTTCCCGAAGAAACAAATGGATAAATCCTTCCTGGATATCGTACTCGGCGAAAAAACAGCAAAAGAACTGGAAAAAGAAATACCGAAAAAGCTTCGCCCGTTGTTCGCCAGAGATTTCAAGCTGATTGTTTCCGCTATGAGAAATTCAATTCTTTCAGAGCACAGTCAATTAATTACAGACACCCGAAAAATTATCTGCTGGCATCTTCTTCTTCTGGAAGACGCTGGAGAATTACCGCCACAACCAATTATTCGTTCTTTACTCGAAAAATCCCTCCAGTTCCACCGGAATTATTACCCGGAACTCATTTATGCGATACTCCCTGTTATTAACCGGATCCTCGCTGTCATCGGGGAAGATAACAGTGGCCTTCCCCGATTGGCCGAGCTGTATCCTGATGAAATCTCAACGGCAATGGCGGAACATGCCCGGCTGCACTTCTCAGAATGTATTTCTTTTGAGCAGTTTATTGACAACATGTCTATCCAGCAAAAGCAGGCTGCCGCATCCGATCCAATGTCCTTCGCTGCAGGGCAGTACAAGCCGGAAGAACTGGACTATTTCAAACACAATCCTGACGCTGAACTGGGAATTCTGATGATGAATGAAAAACTGGCCATAGCTGAAAGAGAAGAACCGCTTCTGGATGGCCATTATTTTTTCCCGACCCGGGAATCTTACCTGAAAGTCGTATTGCTGGAAACCCTCCAATCCATGCTCATCGCACACACACAGCTCAAAATCGTACGTTCGCTTCTTGAAAAATCTCTGGATCAGACAAAGGAGCAAAGTGCAGCCATCATGCGAAAACTACTATCCCGACTCAAAGAAGAAGGGTTAAAACGAAATGTCATTGAAAAACTTCTCGAAAAGCAACTGAAAAAACACCATATCATCACAATTATCAAGCAGGAACTGGCCAGAGATCCGAAATGGGAATGGCTACTTGCGGAAGAAGACCCCCGGATTCAGCTGGATACTTACTCCAGGGTTACCGGTATTGCTTTCCTTCGTGCGGAGGCGGGAAGCAAGTGGTACAAAATCACGGCAAAATACGAAAAAGGGAAATGGGCCGTCACCCGGATTGCTCCTGATTCTCAAGGGCCCCGGCCCAATGGAACGGACGGGAATTAACCGGATTGGAAACGAAAACTTTCAGGTGACACCCCGGGGCAAATCCACATCCCGTCCATTTTATTCAATTCCATTCACAATTCCATTCAATTTCCTTTCCCCATTCAGACTTTTCTGGTAAACTATGCTCAAAAGGAAGTGCGTTTTTTGGCATGTGTACGTCTATTAACCATGACAATTTTTAATAAGGAGAGGATTATGAGTCTGCTCAAACAGAAACTTGCCGGAATGATGGACAAAGAAAGAGACGATATCAAGTCTCTGAAGGCATTGGGAGACAAAGTCATTGACCAGGTCCATGTAGCCCAGGCATTGGGCGGTATTCGCGGCTGCAAGGTGCTGATCTGCGATACCTCTTACCTGGATCCGATGGAAGGCATCCGTTTCCGCGGCATGACAATCCCCGAAACCCGTAAAGCACTGCCAAAAAAAGATGGCGTGGAAGAACCCTATCCCTTGGGACTCTGGTGGCTGCTGCTTACCGGTGAAGTTCCCACGATGGAAGAAGTTTTGGACCTGGAAGCCGAAGTTAAAGCCAAATCTCATCTCCCCCAGTACATCATTGATGTCCTCCGGGCACTGCCCCGGGATTCTCACCCCATGGCCATGTTCACAACTGCAATCGCTGCACTGGAACGGGAATCCGTATTCCGGAAACGCTATAACGAAGGCATGACAAAAGCAGAATACTGGGAACCGACACTGGAAGATTCCATCAACCTGATCGCAAAATTGCCGCTGATTGCTGCCTACATCTACCGGATGAAATATAAAGGTGACGAACATATCGCTCCCAATCCCGATGAAGACTGGGGTGGAAATTTCGCCCACATGATGGGTGTGGAAAACCCGGAATACACAGATCTGATGCGGCTGTACCTGCTGCTGCACAGTGACCATGAAAGCGGAAACGTCAGCGCTCATACCGGCCACCTGGTCTCTTCTGCCCTCTCCGATGTTTTCTATTCCGTATCCGCTGCAATGGGCGGACTGGCCGGCCCCCTACACGGACTTGCCAACCAGGAATGCCTCAAGTGGATCCTCGACCTGATGGATCACTTCGGTGGCCGTACCCCTACCAAGGAAGAAATCGAGAAATACGCATGGGATACCCTGAACAGTGGCAAGGTCATCCCAGGCTACGGACATGCCGTGCTTCGCCAGACCGATCCCCGCTATGCCGCACAGCGTGAATTCGCATTGAAGCACCTCCCCGATGACCCCATCTTCAAGACAGTCAGTAACGTATATGAAGTTGTCCCTCCTGTCTTGAAAGAACACGGAAAAGCCAAGAACCCATGGCCTAACGTGGATGCCCATTCCGGCGTACTCCAGGTATATTATGGTGTGAAAGAATATGATTTTTACACTGTTCTGTTCGGGGTTTCCCGTGCACTTGGCATCACTTCCCAGCTGGTTTGGGATCGGGCACTGGGTTACGCCATTGAACGGCCAAAATCCATTACCCGCAAGATGCTCAGAGACCTGGCAGAAAAAGCCGACTAAAGTCAATAACCCGGGCCACCGAAAGGTGGCCCTTTCTTTTCCCCTTTTCGTGCGGAGCTGAATCCACCCCTTCGATTTCTTATCAGATATTCGGTTTTCTATCCACACTATTTATTTTCATTCCGGTTTTTCAGCCACGGAAACCCGACGGCAGGGGGGATTCCCCTTATCTTATTTTTTTTCTACCTGTTACAACGTACTTATCTCCAGTATAGCCCTCATGCCAAAGTGTGAATTTTTTTGCAGATTCAGGATACTCGACAAAAACTTGACCTCATGAATGATTATGTGGTAACTTATGAAAAAATAATGCCTCGGGAGAGAGTGTGCAATGAAAAACATTCTGGTAATTGACCCCAGTATCATGATTCATAAAATTGTTCAGCTGGCATTTCCGGAAAATGAATACAATTTATTTTTATCCAATATTTATCCCCCGGAAAATTTACCCGGAGAGCCGCTCTCCCTCATCCTGCTCTCTGCCGACCTGCAGGGACAGGAAGATTCTTTTGCCGCAGGCAATGAATTGAAACAAACCCACAATTGCCCTGTTCTGATGATGATCCCCAAGTTTTTTGAATACGATTCTGCTCTTATTGAACAGTACAACCTGGATGGAATCATTGAAAAACCCTTTACATCTGACACTCTCAAAGAAAAATGGAGATCCATTGAGACAGGAGAAATCGCAATGGAAGAACTGGACGGATTGTCTCCGGAAGAGTTGGAATCAATTACCGAGGAAGAGTTTATGCTCTCAGAAGAAGACCTGTTGGATATCGGAGAAGAAGAGCTGGCAGACATCGAAATTCCAGACACCCCCCTTGAAGCCGAAGAACCGGAAACAGCTGACATCAGCACAACACAGGATTCCGAGTCTTTGCCCCCCACAGCTGAAACAGATGATCAACGCCCCCCCATCCCGTCTCAGACAGAGTCGGAACCAGCAGCAACAGGCACAGAAACACCCTTTGAAGACATGGGGATGGATGAAGACCTGGATTCTATAGATTTCGGTGACCTGGAGGATGGGGAAAGCCTTCTGGATGAAGCACCAGCCATGGAATCAGATAGTTTATCTGAAGAAGAAACCCTCAGCACAACGGAGCAAGAATTGGCCAATCCGCCGATATCAGAAATTATCGAAAAACCTGAGATGGATAATGAAACAGAATTTACCGATATGACGGAAGAGCTTCTTGCCGATACGGAGGATATTGAGGAAGAAACCGAAGAACCACTGTTACCCCCCGGGGAAATAGCAGAAGATATGGGATTGCCGGAACATGAAGAAGACGCCCCGCAGGAAGTCGGTCCACAAACCATCCGCGAAGCTGTGGCATTTAAAGGTGAAACCGAAATACCTTCACCGGAGCCGGAACAGGTACTTGAAGAAGCCGAAGGAGAACCATTGGAAAATCTTCTGGTTGAGGAATCCGGCGCCCCAATGCCTGAAATGGATGACGAACCAATCACCACAGGTGAAGAGACCGAAATGTCTGAAGAAGAGCTGCCGGATGTTAATTTCGCCATAGAAGAAGAACCTCAAACTGTGCATGTGGATGAATATGAAGTGAACCGCCCTATGGTTGAAGAAGAAGAGACGGTTGAAGAGGAGAAAGATAAGACAGAAGAAGTAATCACACCACTTGACATCAGTCGCCCGGATGAAGAAGTGGAATTGATACCGCCGCCATCCTCCCTGAGTACCGATGGACTTGGGACAGAATCAAAGCTTAACCTTAGCGATGCCGATATTCAGAAAATTGCCCAACGGGTCGTTTCCATGCTTAGCGACAAAGCTATTCGAGATATTGCATGGGAAGTAATTCCTGTGGTGGCGGAAGAAATCGTCCGGAGCCGAATCCGCCAGTTAGAGAATGAAGAGGTTGAATAAAGCTGTCTCATCCGCTATTCTTATGTGTGATGATGACTGAAAAAAACTTTCCGGCAATTCTACAAATTATTTTTCGAAAATCAATGAAAAGGGTATTTTTCCTTTCGATCTGTACCCTCCTTGCTCTCCCCTTCCTTCTTCATGTAAGCTGTACACCCAAAAAGGTCTCTGCGACCACCATCCCGACCACAACAGAAGAGGCATCCCCGGAACCATCACCTGCTCAGCTTAGAATCAGCGAAATTTCCGCCATCTACAAGAACGGGAAAATGTATGCCGACATTGGTTACACCGATGATGCCAGGAAAAAATTCGACCTCGCGGTTTCAGACTTGTTCAACCAGCCGCCGGATATCCGGCAGGATAAGGGCTTTGAATCATTTTCAAAAACCCTTATCGCCAATATCCATTCTATTGAAATGCAGTGGATTCAACAGGGAGATTCCTACACCGAATCCAGCCAGAGTGAGCAGGCCAACGCGATTCTATCGGAAAAATTCACTTTTCTTTCTCCGAAAGAAGCCGATACCGAGCGAAAACTGGTGGAAGATTCAGCAATTAAGTATGAAATACCGGTTGTCCTGAACAACCAGGTTCTATCCTACATCAAAGCATTCTCCACCCGGCTGAAGCCAGTCATTGAAGCCAGCCTGAACCGGGGGGCAAAATACGAAAAACTGTTTAAACGGATTTTTAGAGAAGAAAAGGTCCCGGAGGATCTGTTCTACCTCCCCATCGTGGAAAGCGGCTACCGGACACGGGCATTATCCCATGCCAAGGCAAAGGGGATCTGGCAGTTCATGACCGGGACCGCACGCTTAGAAGGCCTCACCGTCAACTGGTGGGTGGATGAACGCTGTGATCCGGAAAAAGCCACACGGGCAGCAGCACGGCACCTGAAAAGACTCCATGACTACTACGGAGACTGGTATCTGGCTCTGGCCGCATACAATGCCGGACAGGGAAAAGTAGACCGCTCCATCCGAAAAGCCAGAACCCGCAATTTCTGGAAAATCGCCCGGCACCGATGGATTTTTCGAAGGGAAACCCGGAATTACGTTCCCGGTTTTCTCGCAGCAATGGTTATCGGGAAAAATCCTGAAAAATACGGAATTAAAATCGCCGAGCCGGTAGAGCCCATCTCCTATGACACTGTCACCATAGACTCCTGTACCGATCTTCGTGTCATTGCCAAGCTCTCCGGCACAACCGTAAACCGGATTCAGGAATTGAATCCCGAACTGCGGCGCCTGACCACACCCATCACAAAAGCACCGTTTGCCGTCCACATCCCTGCCGGGCAGAAAGACAATTTTGTCACCCGATTCGCACAGCTGCCAAAGGACAAACGGGTAACGCTTCGCTACCATCGTATCCGTCCGGGGCAGACCCTGAGCCAGATTGCCCGCAAGTATCAGACCTCTGTTTCAGCCATCAAAAGGGCCAATAATATCCGGAATGTCAGAAAAGTACGGGCGGGAAAAACGCTGGTCATTCCCATTGGCCAGGGTCATGATTACTACTACCGGGCCGCACAGGATTTTACTGTCAGAAAAGCCAGATTTCCCAGGGGAAAACGCATTGTACACCGGGTACACCGGGGGGACACCCTTTTCGGGATTGCTTTACGCTACCGAACAGATGTTGCGAGCGTACGGAAGTGGAACAAACTGAATGACACTCTTCTCCATCCGGGGCAAAAACTTACCGTGTACTACAGCCGCTCCGTGGCCCCGAAACCGTCAGTTAAGCCCCACAAAACCCCGAAACCGGTTCCACCCGGTTTTCATCGGGTTAAACATGGAGAAACCCTCTATTCACTGTCAAAGAAATACGGCGTTCCGGTACCAACCCTTAAGAAATGGAACAAGATTCGTTCCAGCCTGATCCATCCCGGTGACTTAATCCGGGTGGAAAATATCTGAGAGATTCTCCGGATGGTGGTCAAACTCTGGTCCGCTGACCTGGCCGGAATTCAAGCCCAGCCGGTTACAGTGGAGGTGGACATCTCCAATGGACTCAGCTCATTCAACATTGTCGGTATGCCGGACACTGCAATCAAGGAAAGCCGGGACCGTATCCGTTCTGCCATCAAAAATTCCGGGTTTGAATTCCCCGGCCGGCGAGTGACGGTTAATCTTGCACCGGCAGACCTGAAGAAGGAGAGTTCAAGGGTGGACATCCCCATTGCATTGGGAATTATTGCCAGTTCCTCAAAGAGACTGTTTTCTCCCGCCGCACTGAAAGACAAGATGTTTGTGGGGGAGCTTTCACTGGACGGAAGCGTTCGGCCGGTAACCGGTATCCTCAGTATCAGCATAAGCGCTGCTGCCAACAGGCTCAGCATCTTTGTTCCCGAAGCCAACTACTGTGAGGCAAAAGCAGTGGAAAGCGGCAATGTGACCCCTTATCGCTCCCTGAATCATCTAATCCGGCTCCTGAAAGACATCGAACCAGTCAGTTTCCCTGATTGCCCCGACCCGAAAATTTCGGAAAACTTCCCCGTCACACTGGAGGAAATCAAGGGCCAGGCCCATGCCAAACGTGCATTGATCCTCGCTGCAGCGGGCAACCATAACCTGTTGATGTACGGCCCCCCCGGCGCCGGAAAAAGCATGATGGCAAAAGCATTGCCATCCATTCTCCCCTCTATGTCCAATCAAGAGGAAATTGAAACCACAATGATTCACTCTGCCGGGGGCATCCTCAAAAACAAGAGCATTGTCCGGGTACGGCCTTACCGTGCCCCCCACCATACCATTTCCCACATCGGCCTCATCGGCGGGGGCACAAGGCTCAATCCCGGCGAAGTATCCTACGCCCATAACGGCGTGCTCTTCCTCGATGAATTCCCCGAATTTCCAAGGCGGACGCTGGAAGTCCTGCGTCAGCCGATGGAAGATGGAATTGTGCGAATTTCCAGAGCGTCTGGAACTGTTGAATTTCCCTCCCGCTTCATGCTCGTCGCGGCGATGAACCCTTGTCCCTGTGGATATTTCGGCTCAAAGGTACGGGAATGCCATTGCACTCCAACCCGGATTGCAAGCTACCGCTCCCGTATTTCCGGCCCCATTCTGGACCGGATTGACCTCCTGGTCAACGTTCCTCAAATTCCCCTGGAACAGATGGTTGCCGGAAGCACCGGACTCACATCCAGGGACGTCCGGGAACTGGTTGAGGCCGCCCGTCAGGTTCAATTTCGCCGAAACAGCGGCCCCAATGCCTATATCAGCGAAACCCGGCTGAAAGAAATCTGCCGAATGGAAGGCGACGCGGAAACCCTGCTATTGACCGCTTCCAGAAAGATGAGCCTCTCCTCCCGAAGCTTCAATCGGGTACTGAAAGTCGCCCGGACCATTGCCGACCTGGAACAGGCAGACAAGATTCAGGCCCCGCATATCGCGGAAGCTCTCCAATACAAAATCAGCGATTTTTTTGAATCCGGAATCACCTATGACTGAGATCCGCTTTTTCCCATACGAAATCTTCTCCCCTGCCATGAACATGGCCATTGACGAATATTTTTTGAATTACGGAACAGGAATTGCCGTGCGGCTCTACGGATGGAAACCGGCAACAATCTCCATCGGGCACTCCCAGAAACTGGAACAGGTTGTAAATCGTCCATTTTGTGCGGACAACGACATCCCCATTGTCAGGCGAAGTACCGGCGGTGGAGCGGTTTACCACAAAAACGACATCACGTACATGGTTTCCGCTCCAATCTCTGTGTTTCAGGAACACAGCGTGGTGGGAATATACAAAGAAATCGCAAATTACCTCTTGAACACATTGAAGAAAATCGGGATTCCCTGCCATTTTGCCGGCACGATCAGCCCCGAGGAACGAAAAAACGGCATGAAACAGGGGATTGCCTGTTTTCTGCTTCCCTCGGACTATGAAATCCTGGCAAAAGACAAAAAGCTGGTGGGAAGCGCTCAGCACCGGGACAGCACCCGGATGCTCCAGCATGGTTCCATCGCGTGGCAATTTGACTACGAAGAAACTGCCGCCTGCCTTCGGACCCGAACCGACAATCTGAAAGAACGGGTCGCTTCTCTAAACCAGTTTATTCCAGGCCTGTCGGTTGAAACGGTTCAGAATTCGCTGCTGGAAACGTTGAAAGGAAATGGACGGCAGCTTGTGGAACACGACTCTGTATTTTCTTTTGTAAACCGGGAAAAAGTCATTGAACTGATGGAAGCCTTCCCTTTACAATAGGAGGGCACAAAATGAAAATTCCCCGGAGCTGAAGGAGAATAAATTGAAGAAAACAGCACTAATTTCTGTCAGTAATAAGACCGGAATCGCCGATTTTGCCCTGGAACTCACCAAAATAGGCTTTGAAATTCTCTCCACCGGGGGGACTGCCCGGTTTCTGAAAGAAGCCGGTGTCCCGGTCAAGGCTGTCATTGAGCGAACCGGTTTCCCTGAAATCCTTGACGGCCGGGTGAAAACCCTCCATCCCGCCATCCACGGCGGCCTGCTGGCCGACACCACGAACCCCGACCACATGGAACAAATCCAGAAACTTGGCATCAGCCCGATTTCCATCGTCTGCGTTAACCTCTACCCATTCCGGGAAACGGTGGCAAAGGGAGCACCTGAAGCAGATGTCATCGAAAATATCGATATCGGTGGGCCGACTCTGATTCGCTCCTCTGCCAAAAATTTCCGGAGTGTTAGCGTTGTCATTGACCCAACGGATTATGATGAAGTTCTGAAACAGCTGAAAGAGACGGGGGAAACCTCCCTTGAACTGCGAAAAGAACTGGCAAGAAAGGCATTTACCCACACCGCGAGCTACGACATCGCCATTTCTGCTTATTTCAACCGCAGCATGGCTATTCTCCACCCAAAAAAGCTGCTGTTGGAATTCAATCACAGCCAGGGACTCCGCTACGGAGAAAACCCCCACCAGCAAGCCGCATTTTACGCGGAACCGGACCCGGAGCCGGCATCTTTACCCAACCTTATTCAGCATCAGGGAAAGGCCCTTTCCTACAATAACATCATGGACACCGACGCCGCCGTCAGAATGGTTCGGGAGTTTAAGGCCCCTGCCGCTGTCATTGTGAAACACGCGAACCCATGCGGAATCGGCCGGGATGAAAGCTCCCTCATGACCGCATTTGAACGGGCCCATAGCACCGACGCCCAGTCCGCCTTCGGCAGCATCATCGCCCTGAACCGGGAAGTGGGCGGGGAACTGGCCGCCAGGATGGCAAAAAATTTTGTGGAAGTAATCGTAGCGCCGTCCTTTACCGAAGAAGCGCTTGCGGCGTTCAAGAAGAAAAAGAATCTTCGCATTCTCACCCTGCCCCTGACAAAACCCCCTACCCCGTTCACCGAACTGAAACGGGTCCGGGGCGGAATTCTCGTTCAGGACTCCGACACCATCGCGGAAAATCCTGGTAACTGGACCATTGCCACTACCGAAAAACCGGGACCGGAAACCATGCGGGCGCTGGCATTTGCCTGGACAGTGGTCAAACACGTCAAGTCCAACGCCGTAGTGTTTTGCCGGCCGGATGAGACCGTGGCAATCGGTGCCGGACAGATGAGCAGGGTAGACAGCGTAAAAATCGCTGTGGAAAAGGCGGTGAAGGAAATCCGGGGCAGTGTCCTTGCCTCCGATGCCTTCTTCCCCTTCCGGGATTCGGTGGACGAAGCGGCGAAATTCGGCGTTAAAGCCATTGTTCAACCCGGCGGTTCCATCCGGGATAAGGAAGTCATTGAAGCCGCCAATGAGCACGGAATTCCCATGGTATTCACGGGAATCCGCCATTTCCGGCATTGAAATAAAGTTTGATACCAGATAAAGGGAGAACCTCATGATGCACATTTTGCCAACGGGAACCGGATGGATTGAAATGATCTGCGGCTGCATGTTCAGCGGAAAAACAGAAGAACTGATTAAACGGCTGCGCCGTGCCGAGATTGCCCGGCTGAACCTTGCTGTTTTCAAACCGGAAATTGACAAACGCTACGACAAGAAAAAGATTGCGTCCCACAGCAGCCTGAAATTTGATGCCACCATCGTCAATAGTTCCAGTGAAATCCTGGCAATGGTGGACGGAGAAGAGGTAGTGGGAATTGATGAAGTTCAATTCTTCGATGACGGTATCGTGGAAGTTGCAAAAAAACTGGCCATGCAGGGCAAACGAGTCATCTGCGCCGGATTGGACCAGGACTATCTCGGAAAACCATTTGAAAACACCATGCGAATGATGGCAGAGGCCGAATACGTGAGCAAACTGCTGGCCATCTGCGTCAAATGCGGGAATCCCGCCATCCGAAACCAGCGTAAAATCCACGACGGCCAGCGAATCGTCGTGGGTGCAGCAGATATCTACGAGGCAAGATGCCGTAAATGTTTTGACCCGGAACTGAAAAACGAAAAATAAAAACCGCTACCGGCATACTGCCGGCAGCCGGCCAAAGGGGAGGAAGTGACATGACATTGAATCCATCCATTTTCAGGAAGTATGACATCCGTGGAATTGTGGATAAGGACCTGACAAAAGAAACCGTCACCGCTATCGGCTATGGTTTCGGCAAATTCCTTCAATCCCGGATTCAAGGCACCTCTCTCACCGTAGCAATCGCAGGGGATGCCCGTGAATCCACCCCCGTTTTCATTGGATACCTGACCGCTGCCCTGAACGCACTGGGGATTTCCGTGTTGAACGGTGGCCTCGTCCCGACGCCAGTTCTCTACTTTTTCGGATTCGACCGAAAAGTGGACGGTGCAATAATGGTCACCGCCAGCCACAATCCCCCTGAATTCAACGGCTTCAAGATGCTCATTGGAACTGATGCTCTCTCCGGGGAGGAAATTCAGGAAGTATACAAGCTTGCAACTAACTGGGAAAAAGGTGTTTCTGAACCCGAGAAAACTGCAAATTCCACTGAAGTGGACATGCTGACCCCCTATCTGGAATACTTTGAAAACCAGTTCGCTGACGATTCGGCCGCCGGAATCAAGGTGGTAGTAGACGCGGGAAACGGCATTGCCGGACCAGTTGGCCCCGATGTCTTCCGTAAAATGGGCTGTGAAGTGGTGGAACTGTTCTGCGAAGTGGACGGCCATTTCCCCAACCATCACCCAGACCCAACGGTGGAAGCCAACATGGCGGACATCCGAAACAAGGTTCTAAAAGAAAAAGCCGACCTCGGCATTGCCTTTGACGGCGACGGAGACCGTCTCGGTGTTGTGGACGATAAAGGCCGCATCATCTGGGGTGACCAGCTTCTGACCCTGTTCGCGCTGGATATCCTGAAAGAAAAGGGAAGTGGAACCTTCATCGGAGAGGTAAAATGCAGTCAAATCATGTACGACCTCATTGAAAAAGCCGGGGGAACCGCCATTATGTGGACCACCGGGCACTCCATCATCAAGAAGAAGATGAAAGAAGTCCACGCCCTTCTTGCCGGAGAAATGAGCGGGCATATCTTCTTTGCTGACAGGTATTTCGGTTTTGACGATGCAATCTACGCCGGATGCAGGATGCTGGAAATGCTGAAAAAGGATGGCCGGACACTTTCTGAAATTTTTGACACATTGCCGCAAATGGTTGCCACGCCGGAAATGAAAGTGGATTGTGCCGATGAAAAAAAATTCCAGGTCATTTCTGCCATGCAGGAAGCGGTTTCAAACGGCACTGCGGACCTTCCGGGCCTGAAAAAGGTTATCACGATTGATGGTCTCAGAATGATTTTTGAAAACGGCTGGTCCCTTGTTCGGGCATCCAACACCCAGCCGGTACTGGTACTCAGGATGGAAGCTTCTGACGAAGCGGAACTTTCCCGGATTCAAAAAGAAACCGAAGCATTTCTCCAGCGTTATTTGAATAACTGAACAGTTTTTCGGGTACCTTTCCTGATTGCTGCCATTGTTGAAACATCAATGAGCCGGCAATCGTACTATTTACTGAACTGCCATAAAGGGAGGTACCATGGAGGGCATCAATCGTTTATTTAAGGTCTTATTCTCACCGGGTGAAGTGTTTGAAGGGGCGAAAAAGGCTCCGAAGGCGCTTCTGCCCCTTATTTTTCTTACGTTGATTGTTACCGGAACCACCAGCTACTACGCCTTTCAGATGAATGCACCGGTCATTATGGAAAAACAACTGGAAATGTCAGGAAAAGCGAATCAGCTCAGTGATGAAATGAAAGACAAAATTATCGAAACCCAGTCAAAGTTTGTGAAGTACACGACCCCGATCGGTGCGCTTCTGGGCACTCCGATCATGCTCCTGCTTGTCGCACTCTATCTTTTCATCGCCGCAAAGTTGATGGGGAGCGATGCCGGTTACGGGCAGAACCTCGCTGTAGCCGTCTATGGGTCTGCACCTGCAATTATCGCTATGGTAGTGGCCTTTGCCATCATGCTCACAGGAGACACATCCACCACCATGTTTCAGGATCTGATTCCATCCAACATTGGATATTTCTTCCCGATGGAAGAAGTCGGCAAGAAACTCTACATCTTGTTCAAATCACTTGATTTCTTCAGCATCTGGAAGTTCATCCTGATGATCATCGGGTTCAGCACAATAACAGGTGTCAAAACATGGAAGTCCGCAGCCGTTATCCTGGTACCATGGGCACTGTTTATTTCAGTTATAACACTGGTCTTCTAAACGAGGAAATATGCAAAAAAAACTTATCATAATTATCGTCGTTCTCGGGATTGCCGGGATGATTATTCTCGGAGCCGTATCCAAACGAGATTCCGGCCTCCCGGTATTCATGGAAAAAGTAAAGTCCGGTCCGTTTCGGGACACCATCAATGCCAGCGGGCTCCTGATCCCCCGGAAGAAGGTCAGCATCATGTCCGATGTAATGGGAAAGATTGTAGAACTCCCAGTTAAAGAAGGAGATATGGTAAAGAAAGGCCAGATGCTGGTTCGCATTGACGACCGGGACCTGAAGAGCGAGGTCCAACGTCAGGAAGCTGGTGTCCGCATGGCGCAGATTCAGGTACAAAATCAGAAAGTTTCAGTGGAAACTGCAAAGCGGGAATTCAAGCGGAAAAAACACTTGTTTGAAAAACAGTTGATTTCAACTGAAACGTTTGAACAGGCCAGATCCGACCTTCAGAGTGCAAAGCTGATGCTGGAACAATACAAAGAAAGCGTAACACAGTCCAGGGCAATTCTCAGGAAATCGAAAGAACTCCTGTCAAAGACTGTCATCCGCTCCCCCATGGATGGAAAAATTACCGCCCTGAACAAAGAACTTGGGGAACAGGTCATCCAGGGAACCGTTAATGTCCCCGGCTCCGTCATCATGGAAGTCAGTGACATGTCGGCCATTGATCTTGAAGTGGAAGTAAACGAAATTGAAGCGGCGCGGATTCGAACAGACATGGCTGCAACACTGAAACTCGATGCTTTAGGCGACCGGAAATTTATGGGGAAAATATCTGAAATCGGCCAATCCGCATAC
>Ga0190303_1000256_pt1 | contig 21894 bp, 26 predicted proteins | sample 48700701_MG_FD_161672 | JGI IMG/M metagenome (GOLD analysis project Ga0190303, IMG submission 161672) | Hydrothermal vent sediment bacterial communities from Southern Trench, Guaymas Basin, Mexico - 4870-07-0-1_MG | ecosystem: Environmental > Aquatic > Marine > Hydrothermal vents > Sediment ... | reverse complement strand
AGATTGATGATACTGGCAAAGAACTCCCTGGAGATGAAGAGGAAGGTGCTTGAGGACCTGACAGAGAAGGGGCTCTATCCATACTCCCGGGTCTATCTATCAGAAGTAAAGAAGGCAACAGGCTCTTACTGGACAAATCACTTCTCAACCATAGGCCTTGTTGGAATGAATGAGGCATGCATGAACTTTCTAGGTGTTCCCATTACCACAAAAGAGGGGAAAGAATGGGCAATAAAGATTCTCAATTTCATGAGGGAAAAACTTGCAGATTTTCAGGAAGAAACCGGAAACCTCTACAACCTTGAAGCAACGCCTGCTGAGGGCACCTCATACCGTCTTGCAAAGAAGGATAGGGAGAGGTTTGCCTCCATCTTCACACAGGGTGATTCTGATACACCATACTACACAAACTCAGTCCATCCACCTGTTTATGAGTTTGACGATATATTTTCATTACTTGAACATCAGGATGACCTTCAGGTTTTATTCACTGGTGGAACAGTTGTCCATCTTTTCCTTGGTGAACCTGTCCATGATTGGAGAATTATCAGGGAACTTGTGAGAAGAATTGTTGAAAGATTCAGGCTTCCCTACTTCAGTATTACGCCCACATTCTCTATATGCCCTGTTCATGGATACATACCTGGTGAACATCACATATGTCCTTATCCACACACAAAAGAAGAATTGGAGAGATTTGGGGTCGTCACTGAACTGACAGAGGAAGAACTTTCAAGGTTATCCGAGAATGCTTACATCAAGGTTGAGGATACTGGAGGAACATCTCTGTTCCTTGACCTTGGTAATAAAAAACAGGAGGATTTATGAAGGAAACAAAAAAACGCAATGAAAAAGCCACAGCAAAAAAAATCAGGGTTAAAGTTATAATGCCAGAGATTTATTCAAGGGTTGTTGGCTATTTCAGACCTGTTCAGAACTGGAACAGGGGAAAACAGAAGGAATTTCAGGAGAGGAGATATCTGAAGATTGATAAAGGGGTTTAGCGGAACCACGCTTATAGATTTCCCTGGAAGGATTGCATCCATTGTCTTTATTGGGGGATGCAATTTCAGGTGCCCCTTCTGCCACAATCCAGAACTCGTCCTTCCCGATATGATAGAATACCTACCAGAGATTAATCAGGATGAAGTGATTGAAGAATTGAAAAAACGAAAGGGCTTTATTCAGGGTGTAACCATTACTGGTGGAGAACCCCTTGTTTGGGACAGATTGATTGATTTTCTCAGGGAGATAAAATCACTTGGACTGGAAATCAAAATAGATACAAATGGCTCCTTCCCTGAGAGGCTGAAGGAATTAAAAAATCTGGTTGACTATGTTGCAATGGACATTAAATCCTCTCCTTCAAAGTACCATCTTGCAACGGGCATTGATATAGATCTTGATAAACTCAAAGAGTCCATAGCAATAGTTAAGACCTTCAGGGATTATGAATTCAGAACAACGGTTGTTCCAGGATTTGTTGACCAGGAGGACATTCATGAAATTGGAGAAACCATAAAAGGAGCAAAAAGGTATGTCCTTCAGCAGTTTAAACCAACAAAGGCAATAGACCCGAATACATTGAGTATAATTCCATATACACTTGAAAGGCTTGAGGAATTCAGGGAAATAATCAAAGGCCATGTTGATCAGGTCCTTATAAGGTCGTACTGAGTATCCGGGAAAAACTCCATCATAGTGGCGGTTCCACCAACAGTGAAGTTGTCATCAAGTCTGATGGTTACTGCCTTACCGGGGATATATATTAAACAAGGCATAGGGTCCGGGGATTAACAGTTATCTTGACAAGCCATCTTTTTCAGGGTAATCTGATAAAAAAAAGGAGAAAGTATGGAGAAGATATTGAGAGGCAGGGTGTTTAAGTATGGTGATGACATAAACACGGATGTGATTTTCCCTGGTAAATACACATATGCAGCAATGGAACCAGAGGAGATGGCCTCACATGCACTTGAGGACCTTGACCCGGAATTTGTGAAAAGGGTGAAGAAGGGCGATTTCATTGTTGCAGGAAAGAATTTTGGAATGGGTTCTTCAAGGGAGCAGGCTGTAAAGGCAGTGAAGTATGCAGGGATAGATGCAATAATTGCAAAGTCCTTTTCACGGATTTATTTCAGAAACTGTATAAACAATGGACTGCTCCCGATTCAGTTGCCAGAGGCTGTGGATGCCATTGAGGACGGAGAGGAGATTGAGATTAACCTTGAGAATGGTGTTCTTAGGTGCAAAAAAGGTGAATTTGCACTTCCCAGATTCCCTGATAAGGTTATGGAGATACTTGATGCTGGTGGACTCCTTGAGTACACCAGGAAGAAACTCTGCCCTGATGGGTAGTAAAAAGACAGATTAAAAAATTTACATCCGCATTTATTCACCCTATGAGGATGAAGAGGGAACCGAAGGGGAAGCACCTCTCTATTGACTGGTATATTCATTGTTGTTATAATCTGGCATGCAGGAAACACTTGAAAAACTCCAGGAATTGATTGATAATTCTAAATATATAGTTGCACTCACTGGGGCTGGTATATCCACATCTGCTGGAATACCTGATTTTCGTGGTGAAAAAGGGATTTACTCACTTGGACTTTATGACCCTTACAGAACCTTTGATATTAATTATTTCAAAGAGGACCCATCATACTTTTTCCAGTTTGCAAGGGAGTTTCTTAAGATTTACGAGGATATAAAACCAACAAAGGGGCATATGTTTCTTGCAGAACTTGAGAAAAAAGGGAAACTTAAAGTTGTAATAACGCAGAATATAGATGGCCTGCATCAGATGGCAGGTTCAAAGAATGTGATTGAACTGCACGGTAGTTTCAGGTATGGTAGATGCCTTTCCTGTGGAAAGGGTTATGATTTTGAGTGGATGAAGAAAACCCTTCTTGAAACAGATGGGCTCTACTGCAACTGCGGTGGTGTAGTAAAACCAGATGTTGTGTTCTTTGGAGAGCCTGTAATGGGTATAGATGAGGCACAGAGGCATAGCGTCATGGCAGACCTGTTCCTTGTTCTGGGTTCATCCCTTACTGTTCAACCAGCATCCATCCTTCCATACCTAACATCAGGAAAGGTTGTAATAATAAACAAGGGTGATTGTGCCTTTCCAGAGGAGAGGGCAGAGATGATCCTGAACAATGATATAGACAGTGTTGTTGAGAGGTTGAAATGGTGAAAAGATTTGCAAGGATTGCAATAATAGCTGCAGTTTATGTTGCACTGACGGTTTTACTTGCTCCCATAAGTTTTTATGCATTTCAGGTGAGGATCGCTGAGGCACTCACTGTTCTTCCTTTTTTATTCCCCGAAGCTATATGGGGACTTTTCATAGGTTGTTTTATTTCAAATTTCTTTGGTGGGCTCGGCCTGGTTGATGTGACCGTGGGAAGTCTTTTAACACTTCTTGCTGCTGTTTTAACACATCTGACTGCAAAGACCGGCAAGCCATACCTCGCACCATTACCACCGCTGTTTATAAATGCCTTTGGTGTGAGTGCATATCTTGTGGTTTTGCTTGAACCGCCATCCCTTCCATTCCACCTGCCACCGTACCTCCTTTTCGTTATCTCAATCTTTATTGGTGAGGCAATAGCAACCTATGGACTTGGGCTTCCCCTTCTCTATTTCCTGAAAAGAAAGGAGTGGAATTGAAGAGGTTTCTGTTTGTTATACCCTTAATTACATTTGTTCTCCTTCTTCTATTCCCTCTTCCTTTTACACTTCCCTATGTCTCACTTCTGCTTGAAGGAATATTCATCTTTCTCTTCTGGAAGTTCAGAAAACCCGATTTTGTCACATCACTTCTTATCACATCAACCATCATAGAGATAGGTGGAGGGGTACACTCCTTTGTTTATTTCCTATATATACCATTTGCAGTTGTGAGTATTTACACAGGGGATTTTAACCCGATAATCGGGTTCGTTCCACTTATCCATTTATTCAGAGGTCCTTCCTTACTTCCTGTGATAATACTTTACGGGTCTGTTGTGCCATTTTATCTCCTGTTCACGACAAGGGAGATGAGAAGGAAGAAACTTGAAGAGTATGTTAAGGCGTTGAAGCAGACACCCATGAGTGCAACAGACCTTGAGAAATCTACAATCCAGAAGACCATTGAGACAGGGGATGCTGGAATACCAATGAAACTCTACGACAGGTATTCGCAGGCAATCAGGGAACTGCTCTGGAACCTTCATAATACGGTGAAACCCTACAGTACCGTTTTATTTTTAAGAAACAAAGAAGACGGGCTTTTCTATCTCAAATTTGGAAAATCAGAGGGAAGGGTTGTTCCTGACAGTGTGATAGAACAGGGTCCACTACTCTATTTTATGAAAGGGACTGAACCATTATCAATTGATATATATTCTGGTGGTAGCAGGAAACTCTCGTACTATGACACTGATGTTCCAATAAAATCACTGATTGCCTTCCCTGTAATTGTTGAAGATGTTGTTGAAGGGATATTATGCCTGGATTCACTGGAGGGAAGTTATTTTGATTTTGCGAAAAAGACAATTGTCAGAAGTGTCGCACTGGAACTGGAGATAATGATTTCACTTTACAGATTCACACAGGCATCAATGATTGAGGCATTCCACTTCAGTATAATCCATAGACTTACAGGAGAGATTGCGTCAAAACTTGAAAGGGAGGAGATGTTTCAGAGTATTTTTGATGCACTTGGAGAGGCATACAGTGATGCCTATCCCATAATTCTTTTAAGAACATCGGGAAACTTCCTTGTGATTGAGGGAGACGGAAGGCGATATTTGAAGGATATATCCGAAAGCATCATCCAGGGTGCTATTAAGAACAATATTATTTTGATAAAAAACAATCTCAGGGCAGAGATGAAGAGACCTTTAATAGCAAAGGATGAGAGGGATTTTGGTGCAGTCTCCATACTCTTTGCACCATTCAGGGGGCATGTTGATGGAGGAATCCTTCTCATTTCAGATAAGAGGAACAGGTTCAATGAGAAGGACAGCAGGGTGGTCTCACTTATAGCGGATGTTACCGACACTGCCCTTGAAAAGGCTGCACTGTACGAAAAGGAGAAGATGAGGGCGGTGATGGATGGACTCACTGGTGTTTATAACCACAGGTTTTTTCAGGAATTTCTGCAGAAACAGATGGAGAAGGCAGAGAGGGAAGGTGAGGTGTTCTCCCTTCTTATGATAGATATAGACCACTTCAAAAAATTTAATGACAGGTATGGTCACCAGACTGGGGACCTTGTCCTGAAAGAGGTTGCAATGGTGATAAGGGATAGTTTGAGGGCATCTGACATTGTTGCAAGGTACGGAGGCGAAGAATTCGCAGTTGTTCTTCCGAATGTTGATAGGGATGATGCAATGGTTGTAGCAGAAAAGATAAGAAAAACAATAGAAGAACACAATATTGTTCAGGAATATGGGAAAGAGGTACTGCATGTTACAGTGAGTATTGGGGTTGCAACACTCACATTTGGTATGACAAGAGACCAGTTGATTTCAGAAGCAGACAGGGCACTTTACAGGGCAAAAGGTGAGGGAAGAAACAGGATTGCAACCATACAGATATAATAAATCCTTTGTACAATTTGTTTTTTAGAATATTCTTAAATTTTAATAAATTGACTTAAAAAATTTTAAAAAATTTCTTGACAAAATAGAAATGTTTGTTTTAATATTTAACAGGAGGATAAGGGGTAATGGTAAGAAACTTATAAAAGGAGGTTTAAATGGAAGATATAAAAATTATTGACCTGGGAATCTTGATTGATGACGATGATGATGGAAATGTTAGAAGAATAAATCCACCTGTTGATCCTAGATGTGGTCCTATTTGGGTTGTTGACAAGACGTGCATTGAGCATATGAATTAGGGCCTTTTACTCGCCCCTTATCCTCCTGAAATGTTATTATACTATAAAAATATCACTGTGAGTCCATACTTAATGAAAGTAAATGTATAAGCAAGGGTTAAGGGAACAGAGGACATGAGTTATTGTTAATTAAGGAAGAATTAAATGTAAAAAGAAGGAGGTTTTATAATGGTAAACAAGGATGATTTGTATGTCATTGAAAGTGAAAAAAATAAAATAGTTTTTGATGCAGAATCAATGATGATTTTTTCTTTTCCAAAACATTTAGACAAAAATAGCATTTATAATAAAATTAAAGATAAGTATAATACTATTAAAGAAAAGGATAAATTACAAACTTCAGGAATCGTCAAAATGCATGAAATAAAACATAAAATAGAGAGTGTCAATCTAACATTAAATGTCTCACAAACTTGTAATTTAAGTTGTACTTATTGTTTAGTTGAGTCAGATTATAATAATCCCATGATGATGAAAGATTCTGTGGTTGAAGATACTTTAAAATACTTTTTAAAAAAATTCCCAAACATCAATTCTATTACTTTTTATGGTGGTGAGCCTCTGTTGAATTTTGGTCTTATTAAAAAGACGATAGAGCTTTGTAAGAAGACGGGTCTTAAAGATGTTAAATATAATATTGTTTCTAATGGGACGATCTGTAATCAGGAGTTGATTGAGTTGATTAAAGACAATGATATTGCGATATCTGTTAGTATAGATGGCCCCCAGGAGATTCACGATAAACACAGGGTGTTTAAAGATGGTTCTGGAAGTTTTAAGAAGGTGGTCAAAACAATTGAAAGGCTTATGCAGAATGGAGTGAACCCATATCTTATTGCAGTATATACAATTGAACACAAAAGGATGGGTATGAGCACGGTTGCTCTTTATGATTATTTGTGTGAGAATTTTGAAAAACTGCCTGTCAATATTGTTCCAGAACAAAGAGCCTTCTCTCTTGGTGAACAGGTTCGTTGTATTAAGCCTCTTATGGAATACTATATAACCAGTTTTTTAAAAGAAAGGTCAAGATTTCGATTAAAAGGTATTGACCAGGATATTAGCACTCTTGGTAGAAGAAAGAAGCTTGTTCATGTTTGTCCAGGTGGGATTGATAATTTTTTTATTGATGCAGAGGGTAATATATATCCCTGTCAGGGTTTTGGTTTATACAAAGATTTTATTCTGGGAAAAGTTTCCAACAATAAGCCCTTATTAGAAGATATTCCTAATGAATTCCTTAATTTGAAAAATAACGAAAAATGCAGAAGGTGCTGGATAAGAAATCTCTGCAATTTTTGCCCTGCTGCATGTTATGACAAAACTGGGAAACTTGTTCCAGACGAGGAATATTGTAATGCGAATAGAGAGTACTTTGAAAGGATGATAATGCTGTTGGGTGATATTTTTTCGGATGAGGATAAAATGCGAATTTTCGCTAAAAATTATTTAAATAAAGGGGAAAAATGAAACTGCACTTTTAATACATAGGCTTCAGAAGGTAAAAAAAAGGGGGGCATCGCCCCCTTTTTTTAATACATTCCTCTTTTTTCCTTTATTGCGGCATGTGCTGCTGCAAGCCTTGCAATGGGAACCCTGAACGGTGAGCATGAGACATAATCCATACCAATCCTGTGGCAGAATTCAACAGATGCAGGGTCTCCACCATGCTCACCACATATTCCCACTTCAAGTTCAGGCCTTGTCTTTTTCCCCTTTTCAAGCCCCATCTTCAGAAGTTGACCAACACCATTCTGGTCAAGTGTCCTGAATGGGTCGCTGGGTAGAATCCCCTTCTCTATATACATGGGAACGAACTTTCCAACATCATCCCTTGAGAATCCAAATGTTGTCTGGGTAAGGTCGTTTGTTCCATAACTGAAGAATTCTGCTTCCTGTGCTATTTCATCCGCAGTGAGTGCAGCCCTGGGAAGTTCAATCATTGTTCCCACCATGTATTTAATCTTCACTCCTTTTTCATCCATCACCTCTTCTGCAACCCTTGTGATTATGTCCTTCTGTGCCTTTATCTCATTCACATTACCAACGAGTGGAACCATAACCTCAGGGATTACCTTGACCCCCTCCTTTGCAACATTACATGCAGCCTCAAATATAGCCCTTGCCTGCATCTCTGTGATTTCAGGATAGAGGATACCAAGTCTGCAACCACGCAATCCAAGCATCGGGTTGAGTTCTGAGAGTTGTTCAACCCTTTCCTTTACCTTCTCAAATGGAACACCCATTGTTTCAGCAAGTTTCCTCTGGGCATCCTCATCCTTGGGCAGGAATTCATGGAGTGGTGGGTCAAGTAGCCTGATGATTACAGGGAATCCATCCATTGCCCTGAAGAGTCCCTCAAAGTCTGCCCTCTGCATTGGAAGAAGTTTCTCAAGGGCCTTCTTCCTTCCCTCAATGTCATCAGCGAGTATCATCTCCCTCATTGCTGGAATCCTGTCCTCTTTGAAGAACATGTGTTCTGTTCTTGCAAGCCCAATACCCTCTGCACCAAACTTCCTTGCTGTCTCGGCATCATGGGGAGTATCTGCATTTGCCCTGACACCAAGCCTTCTGATTTCGTCAGCCCACACCATAAGCTTTTCAAACTCACCTGAAATGGATGCCTCTATCTTTGGCACATCACCGGGTATGACACTCCCGGTTGTTCCATCAATTGTGATTATATCCCCTTTCTTTATCACCCTGTCCTTGACCCTGAATTCTTCAGCCTGATAGTCAAGGACAATCTCCTCACATCCAGCAACACAGGGTTTTCCCATACCCCTTGCAACAACAGCAGCATGGGATGTCATCCCACCCCTTGCTGTGAGGATACCCTCTGCTGAATGCATACCAGCCACATCCTCAGGTGATGTTTCATGCCTGACAAGTATCACCTTCTCACCATTTTTCTTTGCCTCAACCGCCTCTTCAGCAGTGAACACAACCTTACCTGTGGCAGCACCAGGGGAAGCAGGTAATCCCTTTGCAATCACCTCATACTCTGCCTTTGGGTCAATCATCGGGTGGAGGAGCTGGTCAACCTGTTCAGGGGTTATCCTGATAACTGCTTCTTCTTTATCAATCAATCCCTCATTCACCATATCAACGGCTATTTTCACAGCAGCCCTTGCAGTTCTCTTCCCTGTCCTTGTCTGGAGGAGATAGAGTTTTCCCCTTTCAATGGTGAATTCAAGGTCCTGCATGTCTTTGAAGTGCTTTTCAAGGATATTTCTTACATCAAGGAGTTGTTTATAGACCTCTGGCATTGCCTCTTCTAAGGAGACCTCGTCCTCTTTCTGTTTCTGTGCCTTGCTTATTGGAAGGGGTGTTCTGATACCAGCAACAACATCCTCACCCTGTGCGTTCATAAGGTATTCACCATAGAATACATTCTCACCTGTGGATGGGTTCCTTGTGAATGCAACACCCGTGCCCGAGTCTTCACCCATGTTACCAAAGACCATTGTCTGGACATTGACCGCTGTTCCCCAGTCATCAGGGATGTTGTTTATCCTTCTGTACTCAATTGCCCTTTGGTTATTCCAGGATTTGAACACGGCAGAGATAGCACCCCATAATTGGTCTTCAGGGTTTTCGGGAAAATCATGGCCTGTTTCTTTCTTTATGAGTTCCTTGTACCTGTCCTTGATGGCCTTCCAGTCATCTGCATCAAGTTCTATGTCATGTTTAACCCCCTTTTTCTCCTTGAATTCATTTATGATTTCCTCAAACTTATCATGCTCAACCCCAAGAACAACATTTCCATACATCTGAACAAATCTTCTGTAACTATCGTAGGCAAATCTGGGACTGTCTGTCTGTTTCATGAGCCCCTGGACTGTTTCATCGTTCAACCCAAGGTTGAGGATTGTGTCCATCATGCCTGGCATTGAAACCCTTGCACCTGAACGTACAGAAACAAGGAGTGGATTATCCTTATCCCCGAATTTCTTTCCAGTGAGTTCTTCAACCCTTTTCAGGGCTTTCTGAACCTCTACCTTCAATCCTTCAGGATATCCATTGTTCCTGTAATAATAAACGCAGACCTCTGTGGAAATTGTAAAACCAGGAGGAACTGGTATCCCGATGTTTGTCATCTCTGCAAGCCCCGCACCCTTTCCACCAAGAATGTCCTTCATCTTAATATTACCGTCTGCCTTTCCGCCTCCAAAGAAATACACATATTTACCCATTTATACCTCCTTTTTATGGGGTTTGTTTTTCAGGCTGAATTCAAAGAGAATATACAGATAAAAAAATTTTTTTCAAGTGGTTAATCACTTGACATATATTCATACTTCTTTATATTTTTACAAAACAGGGCCCGTAGCTCAGCTGGTTAGAGCGGCTGACTCATAATCAGTAGGTCGTGGGTTCGAATCCTACCGGGCCCATAAATGTATGGAAAGATGGGTGAATTTTGAAGGGGCGAATAGCTCAGCTGGTTAGAGCGCCGGTCTCACATACCGGAGGTCAGAGGTTCAAATCCTCTTTCGCCCAGATAAGTGGTGCACCAACGGTGCACCTTTTTTATTGGAGGGATGGATGGAGATAAGAGAAAAGTTGAAGATATTGAAGGAACTGCAAGAGGTGGATGATGAGATAATGAGGCTCAAGAACCTCAACAAGGAAAACCCTCTTAAGATTGAAGAACTTGACAACAGGATCGCTGAATTTGAAGAAGAACTTGCACAGGAGAAGAGTAAACTTGAGAATGTGAATGCAAGAAGACTTAAAACCGATAAGATGTTGAATGAAAAGAAGGCCCTTCTTGAACAATTAAAGAAGAAACAGTTTGAGGTTAAGACCAATGAACAGTATCAACTCATACAGAAGGATATAAAGGAAACTGCAAGGCTTATTAATGACCTGGAGAATGAACTGCTTGATTTGATGGTGGAAAGGGAGAAGGAGGAGAAGGAATATAGAAAAAAAGAGGAAGAGTTCAACAGAAAGAAGAAGGAGATAGAGGAGGAGAAGGAGAGGCTCAGGAAGGAGATGGAGGAGTCCAGTGAGAAGATTATCATCAAGGAGGATGAGAAGAAGAGAATATCTGCAAGGCTCAGGGATGAGGCCCTTCTGAATAAATACGAGAGGATAAGGGCAAGCAGGGGTGGTAAGGCAGTTGCCATTATAGAGGAGGCGGTATGCACAGGATGTTATTCAACCATTCCACCGCAGATATTTGTTGAGATCAAGAGAGGGGACAAGATATTCACCTGTGATGTGTGCGGAAGAATACTGATTTACAAATACATTGAATAGTTGTATAATATTTATTGATGGAGCATCATCGGGTAATCCTGGAAGGTCAGGTGCTGGTTTCCTGATTTTTTCTCAGGGAAAGTTGAAAAAAAAGGCTTCACTCTGCACAGGTATAAAAACAAACAATCAGGCAGAGTATCTGGCCTTAATCCACGCTTTGAAAAGTGCCATGGCAATGGGCTTTGAAAATGTTACTGTTTATTCGGATAGTAAATTGCTTGTTATGCAGGTGAATGGGATTTACAGGGTTAAATCAGAGAACCTGAAGCCGCTTCATAGGGAGGCACTCGGCATTATAAAGATGTTTTCATCCTTTGAAATAAGGCATATAGGGAGGGAGAAGAATAAAGAGGCGGATAAACTTGCAAAGGCAGGTGTGAAGTCCTGTCCCTAAACCTTGCCCCAGAGCATCAATGCACCAAATATAATAAATACAGCACCTGCAACATATCTTGTAACCTTTTCAGGTATAACATTCCCTGCTGCACTCCCTATGAGTGCTACAATCAGTGTTGAAAGTGTCATTGCAATGGAAGCACCCAGGAATACAGGGAGAAAGGATTTCTCCTTTGCAGACATGGTGAATATTGCTATCTGTGTTTTATCCCCTAATTCTGCAAGGAATATGGTGATGAATGCACCTATGAACATCTTCCACATATTTCCTCCTTGTGAATAATCGGGGCGAGTGGATTCGAACCACCGACCTCCTGGTCCCGAACCAGGCGCGCTAACCAGACTGCGCTACGCCCCGTTTGTTTCCCAGCCCTTTTTACCTATAAGGGGAACAAAAACGCACCCCTCGTCCTCCTCAATATAAACCCCATCCTCTTTTTTTTCAACCCTCGTCAATACCTGCATATACCTTGATCCAACGGGTGCTACAAGGACACCTCCTGTTTTTAACTGGTCAACAAGGGTTTGTGGAATATGGGGTGCACCAGCACTGACGATTATCCTGTCGTATGGCATAAGAGGTTTATAACCAAGGGTTCCATCACCATGAACATAGACTATGTTTTTGTATCCAAGTGATTCAAGTGTTTTCTTTGCACTGTCAAGGAGGGGCTGCAGTCTTTCAATCGTGACCACAGTTGATGAAAGTTCTGCAAGTAATGCGGTCTGGTAGCCACTCCCTGTGCCTATCTCAAGAACAATATCACCCTCCTGAGGATCAAGAAGCTGGAGCATCCTTGCAACAATGTATGGTTGTGATATGGTCTGGCCATGCCCGATGGGAAGGGCAGAATCCTCATATGCTGAATGCTTCAGATAATCAGGAACAAAGAGTTCCCTTGGGACCTTTCTGAAGGCTTCAATAATCCTTTTATTTGTGATACCCCTTGGAAGAAGATGAAGGGCAATCATCCTCTCCCTCAGGTCCTCATACCTTGAATTCATCCTCAAGGAACCTCAGTTTTCTAATCATGGTGAAGTCTGTCCATCTCAAATGGATTGGTGTGATTGAGACATAGCCCTTTTCAATGGCATCAAAGTCAGTTCCCTCCTCCCTTATCCATGTGGGTGGTTCTCCACCTATGGTATAAATACTTTCTCCATTATCAAGAATTTTCTCAACAACAGAGTCTCTGTATATCCTCTTTCCAAGCCGTGTTATCTTTATTTTCCCATTTGGATTCTTTGGTATGTTCACATTGAGGAGAATACCCTTTGGAAGGCCCACCTCCAGTATCCTCCCTGTGAGCCATCTTGCAACCTTTCCACTGAATTCCAAGTCAGGGTCATCCTCATACTCCACATATGAAAATGCAATGGATGGAATACCCAGTATGATTCCCTCAATGGCAACTGCAACCGTTCCTGAATAGGTGATGTCTTCACCAAGGTTGCCACCGTGATTAATACCACCAAGCACGATATCGGGTCTTTTGTCCATCAGTCCCCTTACAGCAAACAGGACACAATCAGTGGGTGTTCCGTCTGTTATGTAAACCCTGTCTGAAATCCTGTGGAAGTGGATGCCAGAATGGAGTGAAAATGCATGGCTTGACGCACTCCTCTGGGTGTCAGGTGCAAATACATAGACCTCTCCAATATCCTGAACAGAAGAAACAAGGGTGTTTATACCCTTTGCCTTGTATCCATCGTCATTTGAAACAAGGATCACAGCCATATGCAGTCCCATACCATTTTTATAAACCTCAATGTATCAATCACAGGGTGTATATAACTCTTCCTTCCACTATCCCTGTATATGGTTTTTATGGGCACCTCACCTATGGGGAAGCCCATCCTTCCTGCCTGTATAATCTCCTCACTCTCTGTCTGGAATCTCGTTGTTTTCAGTTTGAACCTCGTGAAGACCTCCCTTCTGAACAACCTGTATCCAGACTGGCTGTCCCTCACCTTTTTACCTGCAAGAAGAGATGTTACCATGGATGTGATGTAGTTGGTGAAATATCTAATCAGGGGCATATTTCTTATATTTGCATTCCTTTTTCCTATGACCAGGGGATACTTCCTGGATGCCATTAGAAAAAGTGGAATTTCTGCCGGGTCGTGTTGACCATCTGCATCAAGGGCAATGATTAAATCGTACCCCTTTTCACCAGCGTATTTGAATGCAGTCCTGTGTGCCATCCCCTTGCCCATATTTTCAGGGTGTCTCAGAACAACGGCACCCTCTTTTTCTGATACAGGTGCTGTATTGTCCACAGAACCATCATCAACCACAAGTATTGTAAAACTATAGTTTTTGATGTTCTTAACAGCCATTTTGACCATTCTTATGGTACTGGGGATTCTTGGTTCTTCATTGTATGCTGGAAGGAGAAGGATTACTCTATCCATACCCTATCAAATCTATGCCACTGCTCAGGATACCTCTTTATGTATTTTTCCAGTATCTTTGCCCATTTGTGGATATTTTTCTCAATGGTGCGTTCTGTATTTCCATACTTTTCAATCTCTATCTCAGGTTCAAAGTAAACATGGTATTTCCTATCCCTCTCCTTCACAGAGAAGGCAGGAATAATTGGAGCGCCTGTAAGGAGTGCAAGATAAAAAGGTCCCTTGGGTAGCAAGGTTTTCTTTCCAAACATCTCAACCTCAATCCCATCCTCTGTAAAAACCCTGTCACCCACAATTGCCACCATCTTGCCCCTTTTCAGGGACTTTATAGCTCCTATGCTTGCCTTCCCGGTGTAAATCACCTCAATCTCCTGAGACCTTCTTTTACGCTCATAGAATTCAGTTATATATTGACTCTCCGACCTTATTGAAATCACACTCAATGGATATCCCTGGAGTCTTAACAGAACAGCACCCCATTCATAGTTTCCGAGGTGGGCTGTAAGGATGATTACACCTTTCCCTCTTTTAAATGCCTCAGCAGCCCTTTCAAAGTTTACAGGTATCATAAATCTCCTGTAGTTCCATCTTTTAAGTCTGGGAACGAGGAGAAACTCGTAAATAAATACTGCAAAATCCCTCACACCTTTTAATCCCATCTCAAGCATCTCCCTTTTTGAGGAGAATCTACCTATTACCGGTTCAATGTTTTTAAGATAGTTGTTTCTACCTTCCCTGTACAGGGTAAAGTAACATATGTCCGCAATTCTGCGGGTGATAAATTCGGCAACTGGCCTTGGCAGGAAATGGCCGAGATGATGTATAAAAAAGAAAAATAAACTCATTTTATTCCTGAATGTAATCGGGGCGAGTGGATTTGAACCACCGACCCCCAGCACCCCAAGCTGGTGCGCTAACCAGGCTGCGCTACGCCCCGACTTGCAGAAATATTTTACACAAAAATCAAAATAATGCAAGGGCGGGAGTAATACCCGCCCTGCTTATCAAAATGTCCACATAGCCATGAATTGTGGAACGAATGTTGCACTAAAACTATTAACAACCAATACAGGCGCCTTTATCCCGGCTATAATTTTACAATGCTCATGCTCTGTTCCTATCGGGAAGTATTGAACAACTATTCCAATGGAATGTTCATAAAACCTTGTATTTTCCACAGCTACGCCATCCTTATTCCTGTCCTCTGTTTTCCACCATCCCATAAACTTCGGCACAATTTTGAAACGATCGGATAGTTCATACTCAATGCCAATATTATATCCATATTTCTCACCCAGGTCCCATCCAGATTTTTCCCATTCAACCGATTCTCCTTGCTCATTTTTTACTTCTATGTATCTCACTTTTCCTCTATGCTCATACCATATTGAAGAACATTCACCTATTTTACCTATAAGGTCAATATGTGTTAGAAAGGCAACCCTCATGGATTTGGCTCCACTCCCAATACCGTGAACAACAAGGGTATTATCCGCTGAATCAAATTTATACCCTGCCCCAAGGGAGATGGCCTCAAATCTGGGTGGTTTTTTTAGTATTTTGTAAACCCCATAAACCCAGATATCACCAAATCCAAAGGAATGAAAAGATTTAGTTTTTTTGAACCAGGAACCATCGTTTTTTTTCTTCCAGACCTCTTTTGCAATATCTTTGTCCCAGTAGGTCAAAAGAAAACCCCCGGAAAATCTGCTGGTTATACCAAATTGAGTCCTGTAGGATGATTTCAGGATTTTAGCATGCCATCCTGGTGGCATCGCAACCATTTCTGGGGTCTCTGTGGGAGAATCATTCCAGTATGCCTTGTTGGCAGAGATGTAGTAGGTTGTGGAGTGGAGCCAGACCTTACCCCTTTCTACTCCAAGTGGACACCCGATAACCGGATCCCCAGCAAACAGATTGACTGGAAGAACAAGAGCCAGAACGAAACAGAACGCCAACAGCTTCTTAAACATCTTCACCTCCTTTTAGTTTGTTTGTTGATTCTAACAAAATTAGGATAGTCAAACTCTAAAGGCAAAAAAAATATCACAGCTTATCATAAGTATCCTTCATGCTCCATCCTGTTCCTCACCCTCCATTATATGATCAGAAAGAGCATATCCTGGAGAATCTTCAATACATCTATTTAAGTTATCCAAAACCTTCTCATCCAAGTTAGGCATACCTAATTTTTATAAAAATATTTAATTTGTCAAGGGGTTGTCTAAAATTTGTAAAAGGTGGAGATTAAAGGGCATAATTAAACCCCTGAGGCCTTTGAATGTATCTACAAATAACCCAGTTCCTTCAGTTTTCTTCTTATTTCCTCTTTTTCTTCTTCAGGGATATCCTGATAGGACTGTTGTTCCTGAGCACCTTTCCTCAAGAGGAATATTATAAGGCTTTCCACATCCTTCCATCCTCCAGACCTTGCTACTGCTTCAAGTTTTGTGTAAAGGGAATCTGGAATATCAATCTTCATCTTACCTCCTCTGACTCTCTTTTTGTTCAGCTGACTGAGAATTTGATTCCTTTTATGTTCATTTGATACACCCTGAGGCCTCCATATCAGAAGGTCTCTCAATTCCCAGTTCCTCCAGTATGGAAGTGGCAATATCAATTATGGAGAAACTGTTGTTTTTTTTCAGTTCTTTCCCGGTCCACAGTATAAATGCATCTTCAAGTGTATGCATGCCCTTTATACTGGACTTACCAAAAAGTTCTTTTCTGTTGGTGCCCTCTTTAATATCTATCCCTTCAATCGGCTCAAGTATTATATCAGGTGCCTCATCAAGGAATGGACCGCTGTACAACTCCTCTTTAACCCATACCTTCTTTATTATTCCATTGTCAACGAGTTCTTCCAGAATATCCACAACCTCATTCCTCACCCTGCTGTAATCACCCTGGGGAATTGAGCCCATCTCTTCCCTTCCCCTTAGATTTAAATAAATCCTTCCAGGAATGAGGGAATAGGCAGTCGTTGATGGGTCCATCTCGTTCAGGGATTTGGGGTTTTCAACCTTAAACTTCAATAGTCCCTTCCGGGAGAGATAAGGGTTAACATAGAACTCCTTTTCAATGGAACAAAACCCATGGTCAGAAAGAAGGAGAACATCTGCATCATCGGGTATGTATTCAAAAATTCCTTTTATACAATGATCAAGTTCCTGATAAAATGAGCGTATTTTTTCATGTTCATGGATGTAGAAGTGATTCACCCTATCCGTCTCCATAATGTGGAGCATGAACAGGTCCCATTCCTGACCAATAAATGTTTTAACAGCATTTTTCCTTCCTTCAAGGGCATTATGAACCTGAGTCCAGAAGGCAGATTCATCCTTTAAGGCAAGGGAAGGGTCAACATCAATGATGTATCCAATGTATTCAAGTTTCTGTGAAATCTCGGGAGGATGGACTGCGGAATGGAGTTTTGTGGATAGAAAACCAGAAACCATGATTCCATTCACCTTCCTTGGCGGGGTTGTCATGGGAACATTGAAGCAGATGGTTCTCTTTCCTGCATCTGATACGATTTCAAAAAGGGTTTTTGCCCTGAGATTTTTCCCTGTTGGTAGATAGAGTGTGAAAGGAGAAGGCCTTCTGTCAATAAAGCCAAAAATCCCATGGGCACCAGGATTTTTACCCGTCATGAAACTTGCCCACGCCACTGATGAGATTGTGGGAAGGACAGAGTTGTATCGCCTGAACCCTTTATCTGTTATAAGGGATTTGAAGAAGGGCATAACACCCATTTCTATCAGGGAGGTGAGAAGAGAGTATGGGACTCCATCAATGCTAAGAATGAAAAGCCTTTTCATTAAATATATCCCAGGTCTTCAAGCCTCTTCTTTATAATCTCCTCTTCCTCCTCTGTATAGACATCCTCATCAGTGGGTTCTATATATCCCCTCTCTATCAGCTTGTTGATAATCTTTTTAACAGACTCCTCAACGGTCTCCTTATCTGTTTCACATACCACCTCAGGGTTTTCAGGAGGTTCATATGGATCGTCAATCCCTGTGAAATTTTTGATCTCTCCGGCAAGTGCCTTTTTATACATCCCCTTCACATCCCTTTCAATGCACTTTTCAACAGGGCATGATGCATACACTTCCACAAAGTCTTTCAATAGTTCCCTTGCCTCCTGCCTTATCTCCCTGTAAGGTGATATTGCAGCAGTGATTACAACCACGCCATTCCTCTTAAGAAGATAGGCAACATGGTATATCCTTCTTATATTTTCATCCCTGTCTTCCTTTGAGAAGCCAAGACCCCTTGATATGTGTTCCCTCACAACATCACCGTCAAGCACCTCAACCCTGAATCCCCTTTTGATCAGTTCGTCTTTTAGCCTTTGAGCAAGTGTTGATTTTCCTGAACTTGGAAGACCAGTAAACCATACAACAAACCCCTCATTCCTGTTCATTCTCTGCCTCCCTTATTACACTTTTGCCCATGAATTTCCCTTCAGGTTCAATACCGTAAACATCAAAGAGTGTTCCAGCCACATCTGTTATGTGTAGTCCTTTTCTTTCACCGTTCTTTTCATGAGGAGAAAGTATGAAGATGCCGTGTTGGGCATGGTTTGCATCATCTGGACCTGTATCGTTTTCAAAGGTGTATATGCTTTCAAATCCAAGTGAACCAACTGCCCTCCAGTACAGGTCACCAAATATAACAATAAGGTCAGGTGGAATACCCTTCACCTCTGGATATAACTCTTCGGGTCTGTAGGCCCTTGTATTCATAGGATTTCCATTGTGGTCAGGGATTCCCTCTATCTTTTCTATGAGTTCATTCCTCACCTTTTCGTAATCTTCTTCTAAAACCCTGCCATTTGGTTCCCTTCCCTTAACATTGATGAAAACCCTTGAATAGTATCCTCCCTCTGCCCATGCTGTCGTATTCTCCCAGTCAATTTCAGCATCCTTTAATTTATAAATTCCTTCAGGATGGGACTTTAATCTTAAGTATCCTTCATCCATAAGAAACCTGTTTATTACAATTCCACCTTCCATTCTTTTTGCCCCATGGTCAGATACCACCATTATCATTGTATCATCACCAGCAACATCAATGAGTTCTCCAATGTAACTGTCTATCATCTTATAGTATTCAATCCCTGTATCTTCAAAAGGATTTCCTGGTTCATACTTCCTGTGTTCCTTATCAAAGAATTTCCAGAACCCATGATGAAGCCTATCAACACCCATCTCCACGACAAAGAAAAAGTCCCAATCCCTTGTCTCCATCATGTACTTTGCCACCTCCATTCTCTGCTTACCAAGTTTGAATATCTCATCCCTCAACCACATTTTGTCATTGGTTCTGAAGTTCCTAACATCAAAGAGATACTCTCCAAATCTTCCAAGAATTTCACCCTTTAAATCCTCTGGATAGGTGAAGGTGGAGTCAACACCCGGGGTTAGAAAACAGGAGATGAGTTCCCCGTTTATGGGTTTTGGGGGATAGGATGGGGGAAAACCAATAACAACGGATTTTTTGTCTTTCAAATAATCCCAGACGGGTTTCTCTCTTAACATGAGAGATGTTGCAAAGGAAAGCCCTTCATAAGAATAATCTTTCCTGTTCCTGAAACCATAAATACCAAGTGTTCCTGGAAGTTTTCCGGTCATCATTGAGGCCCATGCGGGTATCGTGATGGGCGGTATTGTGCTTTCAAGCCTTCCCCAGATTCCTTTCTTTCTCAGACCTGAGAGATTTGGTAACTGATCAGCCCATCTTTCAAAAACCAGGCTGGGTTCTGCACAATCAAGACCAATAACAAGTACCCTTTTATTCATAGAACTATATTAAGCAAGTTTTCCATTTCGTCAACAACAAATCACCCATTTATTCTGCAGGATGTAATCTCTTGATTATCAAGGTATTAACCTTTAATGACTACAAATCCAAGTAGGAACATACGTTTCAGAATTTTGGTAGTCGTAAACCCTTGCCATTCCTCAATTTTTTACGCTTTCCCTCTTGACAAATTGATAAAACTTGTTTAATATAATCTAAATTAAACAAGGAGGTTTTGATGAACAAGAAGCAGTTGGTCGAACACATTGCAAAAGAGGCAGGGCTCAGTAAGAAACAGGCACAGAAGGCCGTTGAGGCAATGCTCGGTGGTATCACCAGGGCACTCAAGAAGGGTGAGAAGGTGACCTTCGTTGGCTTTGGAACATTCATGGTGAGGAAGAGAAAGGCCAGGAAAGCAAGGAATCCAAGGGATCCATCCCAGATTATCAAGGTGCCTGCAAGGAAGGTTCCTGTTTTCAAGCCTGGTACAGGGCTGAAGAACATTGTAAAGTAAACATGAACATGAGCGGGGGGCTTTAAGCCCCCCTTTTTGCGGAGGTAATAAATGGGAATACTATTTGGAATAATAGCACTCTCTGTTGTGGTTGAAAGGTCTCTTGAGCAGATAAGTGATTTCATTCCCAGAAAAAGGAGAAAAAGGATTATGTGGTTTCTTTGCACAGGGGTTTCACTTATAATCACCTTCTTCGGAAGAATTGGAATATTCTCAAAACTTGGTGTGTTCACGAATCTTGGCGTATGGACAACGAATAATCCTTATTCTGTACTGAATATAGTGGATTACTTTCTGACAGGTTTGCTTGTAGGTGGTGGGAGTGAACCTGTTCATTCCGTTATAAATTCACTTGAAAAGAAGAAAGAGGAGTTGAAGATAAGGGTAAGGGGTGAAAAGGACTGAGGATTTTTTAATAAAATATATAGGTGACCTTTTTTCATCCAAATTCATTGGTGATGATTGTGCAGTGATTGATAACTGGATTATAACAAAGGATATTTTTATTATGGGAACACATTTTCCTGAAAAACTTCCCCTTTATTATGCTGGTTGGAGGAGTTTTGCAGGTGCACTGAGTGATGTGGCAGCCATGGGTGGAAAACCCGAGTATTTTTTTATGGGCGTGGCAGGGGAAAGTGGTAATGTGATCAAAGAATTGGTTAAGGGTATTTCGGAACTTGTTCATATATATGGAGTGGAACTTGCTGGGGGTGATACCGTATTTTCCAGGATTCCCATGCTTTCATTCACCATTGTTGGTGAGGCAGAGAAACCAGTTATGAGAAAGGGAGCAGGACCTGGTGATTATGTTTATGTCACAGGTGACCTTGGTGGTGCAAGGGCAGGGCTTGAACTTTTTTTATCAGGAGAAAGAGTAACAGAAAAATTTATAAAGCCACTTCCCAGAATAAAAGAAGGAATTGAACTTGTGGAGAAATACAACATCACATCAATGATTGATATATCAGATGGACTTTTGAGAGACGCAGAGAGGATAAGCAGGATAAATGGGGTATCGATAAATCTTGCTGGGGAGAGAATCCCGATTAATCAGGATGCCATGTATTATTGCAAAGAGAGAGGTTTAGACCCTGTTGTATTCTCCGTGAATAGTGGGGAGGAGTATGAACTTCTCTTCACTTCACCTGATGAGATCAAAGAAGATTATGTGAGCAGGATTGGAGAGGTGACGGGAGGGATCAGGATTAACCTGGATGGAAATCCAGTTTTTCCTGAAGGGTATGAACACTTCAGGGAGGAGAAATGAAAATAAAGCCTATGTGTTTTCCCTGTGCAATGAATTTTGCATTGAGGACAATGAAGTTTGTTGGAGAGGAAAACAATACAGAACTCATGATAGAGGTTGCCAGGGGGATTGCCAGTATAAAACCGGATAAGACCCCTGCACATATGGGGACAATTATAAGCCGGATTATAAGGGCCAAGACAGGGAAGAACGACCCATACCTTGAGGAAAAGAGAAGGGAGAATGAGATTGCCTTGCAGGTTTACCCCCTTCTCAAAGAGTATGTCAGGAATTCACATGACCCACTTGGTGCTGCGTTGAAGGTCTCTGCACTGGGGAATGCAA
>Ga0190303_1000255_pt1 | contig 22007 bp, 28 predicted proteins | sample 48700701_MG_FD_161672 | JGI IMG/M metagenome (GOLD analysis project Ga0190303, IMG submission 161672) | Hydrothermal vent sediment bacterial communities from Southern Trench, Guaymas Basin, Mexico - 4870-07-0-1_MG | ecosystem: Environmental > Aquatic > Marine > Hydrothermal vents > Sediment ... | reverse complement strand
CCTCCCCTTCATACTCTCCCAGCAGTTCTACGAACCTCACTTTTACGACGGATATGCTCGTGTTGGGAAGCGGGTATTCTACGGTAAGCTCGTCGGAGGCAAATCTGCAAAGAATGAACTTCCCGAAGACGCGTAAGTCTTCGGGCGTTACAGTGCGATCCATGGGCGTGTCTATTCTGATCTCCTCGTAACTGCCTTCGTCTGATGCAGATGTAACTCGCCTTACGATCCGCGACCCGTCCTTCAATAACATCCATATCCTTTCATGTCCCAGGTAGGTCAGACTGAAGGAGCAAGGTCGGATCTTTATGATGTCGGAGTTTTCAAGAACAGGCTCATACAACTCAAAGCTATTCATCCATACCGGAAGCCAGAACTTTTGCAGAGAAGACTTGCGGTCTTCAAAGAAGCTTATGAACTCTTTCAGTTCTTGCGGACTGTTGAACTGGAAAGTGTATTCCAGTATCATCCCTGTTCGCTCTACCGGTCTGCGAGATTCCTCCACTGTTCCCGGGAAGCCTATCCGGTAAGCAATGGATATGTGATCTGCAAGGTTCTCCGCCTTCGCGGGTTGAGTCCAGAGGATGGGGTCGCTTGTTATGCCTGTTATGCTGTCAGCCATTTCATACCTCCCTGAAGAGCATCCAGCAATCTGCCCGGTTCAGCGATCTGAATCTTATTTCAGACTCTTCCAGCCAACATAGGACTACTGGATAGACAAAACTGCAATCCGCCGGGAAGTTCCCGGAGATGGGGTCTTCCAGATTGAAAGTATTCGCAGAAGTGTCTACCGAAACTACTCGCCCTATCTCGAACTCCTCAGTCCGAGCATTATAAACGCCAACGAATTCTGCTCTGGGAGCGTTGAAGAACTGATTCAGATCTTCCTTGACGGTTATGGAGGTATAGCCTTGCAAGTTTCCTGCTCCCACTGGAGTAAGCCTCTCCATTACAACCGCGACTCCAAAGACTTTGTCCTGTCCGAACCCAGCGAGGCTTTCCGTTAAGCCTTGCAAAGACGGGTCTGTGAGAATCAGGGAGAACTCCAGCTTTCGCTTGATCCCGTCGTCCAGTTCTCTTCGGCACTCTTGGAACTTTTGCGTTACGGCTTTGACTATCTGACGGAAGTAGGAGATTTTGGTTTTTTGGCTGTGGATTACAAACTTCGCCGGTAAGACTCGGCTACCTGTTACCGTCAGCTGAACTTTTATCAGGTCTGTGTTGAATTCCACTGCTCCGTCCAGAATAGGCTTTCCTTGCAGAGAGACTTGAATCACTCCTTGAGCCTCTTTCAGGGGCAGAAGGTTCATTGGGAGAGTCCCAAAGGAAACTTCTACTCCGTCTATGCGAAGGTAGGAGATGTCTTGAAGAGTAAGAGTCTGGTCAAAATGAGAATTCCACAGGTAGAGGTCAAAAGACATTGTTTTATAAACGAAGCCTAAGTTCAATGCGGGAGGAACTACCCAGAGGTTTCCATAGATTATGTCCTGCAGATCGGAAGCATGAACTCCCAACAGGGAAAGGGCTGAATGAGTCTTACTTCCCAGCGTAAGGCTTCCTCCTCTTCCGGCTACTCCGACGCTCGCTTTGCCGAACACTCCCCAACTCAGTTGGCGGTAGAAGAAGCCGGGCTGGGGATAGGCCGCAGGTTCGGGAACTACTCCCTCAGTCATCATTGAACCTCCACTGCTATCGCGATAGCCTCTTCAGTGTAGTTTAGCAACGGAAAAGCTACAAATTTCCTCGTTCCAAACTGCATAATGTCTCCGGCTTTGGTATACGGATATCCTTTGCAAGCATAGTAAGGCATCTCCCCGATGGGATAGAAGTATTCATTGGTTTCATCAGTTTCGTATATTGAGACAATTGGCTTTATCAAGCTAAGCCTAAGATATGACTGGTTTACAACGACAGCCCAACCGTATCTGAATCCGTGCTTTCCCCAAATGCACCAGTGAGAATCGCAAGGCTTCAAGTGAGTTATATAGTTGGGATTCCAGTCCATCTGGTATACTATTTGCCATCCGACTGAGAGTCCAAATTTGTCCCTCGTTACAGCGTTCTCCCCGCCGTAAAGGAGACAAAACTGTTCTTCGCGTCTGCTCCCGAGAGACCCTGATTCCATCCATGGAATGATCTGGTTTCCCCACTCGTCCCGGATCTCAATGAAGTCGAAGAAAAGAAAATTCCCTTCAGTGTCAGACTCATTGTAGAGATCTATTCCTCCTATTCCCATTCCCAAGATCAAGCGATCCGGGAATATGTCGGAAGTCCAATCCAGTCCCGTCGGGGCTATCGCTTCGGATTTGTAGCAGTCGTAGAAGACGAACAGAGCTTGTTCGTTGGCGAGGACATATTGCTTCCTCATAGGGAAGAATAGTTTGAACTCGCCGTTCGATCCCGAAGAGTCTCCCGGTAGTGGATTCCACTGACCCGGTTGCTCGTTTACCGCCTTTGTCTCATCAAATCCCCGATTTGCATACAGCGATAACCTGTAGAAGGAACAGTCCCCTATCGTCTTTAAATGCCCCTTCATGCTGTAGTAGAGGTTTCTGCCCAGATGATTGGAATGGAGATACAGCTCTCCGGAGTTGCTAATATCGTCCTTGTCTATCGTCCAGCCGTTGTCTGAAGCACAGTCTTTGAGATTTGTAAGGAAGCTTTCTACATCATTCACATTCTCAAAGACATAGTAATTACATGGCAGAGCCATATCTTGCCCTCCTACGCTTCCAGAATAGCCATAAAGTCTTTCCACTCATGTCTGAAAACATTCTCAAAGCATATGTAAGTATCGTCTCCCGCTGTTATTTCGCTTTCGGAGGATGAAATCGCTCCGGGTGCAAGGTAGACGCCTTCCAGCTCTCCCAGGATTTCCTCCTCATGCCACCACAGGTAGACCGGGAGCAAAGCCCTCTTGGCAGACTCGGGATAGTGAATCTGCTCCAGATATCCCGTATCGGCTTGAAGCGGAAGAAAATGGAAAGGACTGTTCCACTCATGACTCAAGTAAGCGTTCCATCTATTGTCCGGAGTTACAAAGCAAACATTATGTGCATCAGGGAAGAATCTCCTATGATCACTGGTAGAGGCGTAGTCGTAGTCCTTACAGTCGCTGGATATAATGCAGAGCGGATAAGGATACTCATGAGGTAAGCATAGCCTATTCAACAACCCCAGATAGAAGCAACCGTAGTAGCCCTGAATGTGATCTACTCCGATGATTCTTTGCGGGCTTACGAATATCCACAGATCCGTCTCTCCGCTCCACAGCTCCAGAGAATACTTGTTCAGAGGCTCTCCCAGCGTTGTGTCTTCAAATTCCATTTCCTCCTGAAATCCCAGATAAGCCTTTAGCTCTATCCGTCCATGAACGCCGTCTGTGTCAATGAAGGGTCTTAGCCCTACATAGATCTGTTCCTCTCCACTGTAGCCCGGGGAGAACAGGATCACTCCTTCTCTCTTCCATTGGTAGTCTATGTGGACGGTCTGCCCTGCTGTTACAGATCCGCCTGATAGAAACCTTACTCTTCCCAGAGGTCTGTTTATTTCGTAGTCTACGCCTTCCTGCAGTGTTGGAGTGAAGGACTCTTCATAGGCGTCTGCAGAAGGAAGATCTATCCATGTATCCAGCTCCTCTACCACGATGTCATGAGAAATGTCATAAGACGATACGCCTTCCTCTTTAGGCAAGACGCGATGAATCGTCCATCCTGCATCTACTACGAAGCGGATCAGATGCGTCCACAAATCTCTGAGAACATAGTCTCCAGAAAAATGAAGCTTTCCTGAATACATGGCTCTACCTCGCAATCATCTTGCGTATCTTGTAGTTGTTACGAGCTATGATGTTCAATATAGCATCCTCCCCCTGAGGAGAGGCGAGGAAGTCTCTGAACAGTGATGGGTCTACAACATTGGTTATGTTCAGCTGAACCGGGGTCGGCTCCGGCTTCTGTTCTATCTGAATAGGAATCTTTCCGCCCTTGAGCGGAATTACAGCTTCGGGATTCCTCTCAGCGAGCATCCCCAGAGTAGGCTTGACTACGATACCGCCTTCCTGAAACGGTAGAATCTGTCCCAAGAGCATCCCTCCCGCAAGAGCCAGCCCAGCCCCGGACAGGATCTTACCGAGCGGAGCTCCGCCTACTCCCAGAGTGACGCCTCCCTTCGGGAGAGGCATAACCCGGACTCCCGGGATCTTGCTTAATGCCTTGAAGAGCCAGCTCGCTTCCTTTACGGTAGGAGCGGTTAGCAACCCTCCCAGTCCTACTCCTGCCAGCCCCAGCAGAGGGCTTCCTGCGAGAGCGGTCTTGGCTGCAGTAGCGGCCGCCCTTCCTGTTTCCATTTTTCTGATTCCCAGGATCCAGTCTACCGTGATTTCAGCCAATCGCTCGCTGAAGATTCTTACCATGCTGTTCCAGAACTCAGTCCAGTAGCTTCTCAGACTGCGAAGTTGCCCCGTAAAGGTATCATAGAACAAGTCTGATAACAGAGACCGAGACTCTTCTACAAAATCCCGGAAAGACTCATAGGCAATCTCAGCAAAGCTTCGTGCTTCCCTCTTCATCCTCTCATAAGCAATCCTTACGCCTTCTGCAAATGTCCCGAACCTGAGGCGATCCTCCTCCCACGCTTTCCTCTTCTCCAGAGAAGCCCATCTCTCTGCAGTGACAGAATCGTGTGTGATGTCTATGAACTTCTGCTTTCGCCTTTCTATCAGTTGAACTTGGTAGCGGAAGTCTGAGTAGCCGAACTCCCTTAATGTCTCATACATAGACAAGTAAGCTTCCAACTCCTCCTCAGTCAACTGTTTGACCTCTTGGACTCGCCGTCTAAGAGACTTGACCGTTTCATTGACGGACTCTTGTTGCTCGGCTATCTGCTTTCGGACTTCTGAGAAAAACTCCTTAATGCGGTCTTTGTTCAGTGGTTTCTCTGCCAGAGATGCTAAGTGCTTCCGGGCTTCTTCGGAAGTCTTTTGAGCAAACTGACGAAGCTCCTCCGCTGTCTCTGTAGACCGGGAGAACAGCTCTTCGTCCAGCTGAAAGAATTCTCTCAACAGATGAACCGCGTAAGCCCAAGTTGATTTTCCTCTCCGGTTCAACTCCAGCTCCCAACGATCCAGCAGTTCTATCAGGCGACGATCGGCCTCACCCAATTCGCGATTGAGCCAGCCGAGCAGAGGGACTTGCTCCGTAAGGCGGTCTATCCGCTCCAGTCCTTCCGCGATAAACTCAGCCAGCCCGGCAAATCCTATCTTCAGCAGATCCCAAATCTCCATCCATCCCCTGAAGCTGTCTCCTACCAGAGCCGCTCCGGTAGCTATTCCCTCCATAGCCTGAATGATGTCTTGAGCCATCTGCTTAGCCCACTCGTCCAGTCGCCCTTCGGCCTTGAGGCGGTTGATGCGGTTTAGAAGCGTCTGAAGTCCTATCTTCAGGAACTGGAAGACCCCAGACCGCATTACCTTATCCCTGAACTGGAACCACGCGTCTTCAAGCATGCTCATAGTGCCTTCCCATGTCCGGGCTAACTGATCGGTTGCTCCCCGGAATTGACTACCTGCCTTAGTCCACTCACGCCAGAGGATTCTCCGCGTCTCTTCGGCTGTGTAGGAGACGCCAGCTTTGAACCCGAGCATTGCAAGGATTCCCCTCTCGCGGAACAGGTCGGCTGACTGAGCTCCCGCACTATACATTCTGATGAACTGATCCGTAGCCTCCCGGATAGACAGTCCGCTTGCTGCAGCGAGGTCGCCTATCAGAGGAATCCACTTCTCTATCTCCTCCACTCCTCCCTTAAGCACTCCGGCGAGCATTACTGCCGATTCCATCACTTCTTTGTATTGGAACGGGACTCGGCTCGCATACTCAGCCATGTCCCGGAATAGCCTGTTAGCTTCATGAACGCTTCCCAACAGGACTCTCAGCCTCGTCTCGTAGTTCTCCGTCGTCTTGGCTACTTCCATAAACCCTTCTGAAAGCCTCTTCAGCCCCCACGCTCCTATCAACATTCCAATACCGGCTTTCAGTGATAGAACTACTTCACGAACTTTGGACAAGGCTCGCTCAAATCTCCTTAGCCTCCCCTCTATCCGTGCAACATTGCGATTGAGGGCATTCAATTGCTGAGAAACTTCAGCGACTTCCTTCCCTACATGGTCAAAGGTTTCTGCAAACTGCTCTACCTTTTCACTTCCTTGATCCTCTACTGTTAGCTTGAACTTTATCTCCTTCGCCATCGCCCGCTCCTGTCAGATAGAATCCGACCAGGTTTACTCTCTTTACAAATTCAGAAACCGGTTCAATGTAATACTCCCTGCAAAGGATCCTGACCATTTCCATGTTGATGCGGTAGCCTCCCGGAGTAGCCTCCAGTAGAGGAAACTCATTGACGGCATACCAGACGAACTGATTGTTCTCGCAGAGTTCAACCTTTCCACACTCCTCACAGCTGGGTCGCCGAGCTCCCATCTTCCGCAAAACTTGACACTTCTCACACGAAACATCCGCCCCCCTTCTTATGTCACGGATCCTTCTGCTGATCCACTGGAGGAATTGTTCAAGTTTTTTTCCTCCTCCCTTTTGTATTCCTCAAACTTGCTCATCAGTTCAGAGGCTATTCTCACGATAGCCCCGCCCATCAGCGGATAGCCTCCGTTCAGAAGTGCGACTTTGTTCTGCTTCGTGCAAGGAATAGGCTTTCCACTCTCATCTACTACTCCTTTCCAGTCGCGGACTATCTGATCCAGAATCTCCGCGTCTCGCTCGTCATCGTCAGGATTCTTCAAGGCACGCCTGAGGATCTGAGGAGTCAATGGGTAGATCAGGAATTGCACTTTCCTCCTTTCCTCTTTGGGGTAAGAGCCTATTTCGGTCGCGTCAAATTGAGGATGATCCCCGGCTACCCATACAGGCTCAGGAGTAAGCTTGAACTTGATCATCTTTCCCCCTCCTTCATCATCCGCTAAGCGGATTTGTGCTCAGCGTATTCACTATCTGGACGCCTATCACGGATGAAGTCTCCATACCGCTGGGAGCAGATTCGGGTTTGATCATCCTTCCCTCAGCGACATGGCTGATAAGCCCGGGGCTGTCTACATCTGCACTTCCGCTTGTCCAGACAACCTTTGGAATCTCTATCTTCAGCTGATACTTCACAGAAGTTCCCGGGATCAGGGGCCCCTCAAACAGGAAGTCCATCTTATAGGCTTCTTGGCTCTCTATTGCACTCATGAAAGTGTCTATATTATACTTGTCAAAAGTCAGGCGGATGGTAGCTTCTGTGAAGTCATCCTGAACCGGTTCACTCATATCTGTATAGCCGAGCTCGTAGTTCTCTCTGAATGGACGCTTGAAAGTGATCTCAAAAGAGGACGGAAAGATCCTGTCATCATCGTCCAATGCCTCGTCTTCGGTCTTGTTCATACGGACTCGGGCTTTTTCATTTACCTGGCATACCAGTCCCTTGCCTTTGTAGGTCACGGCGGATAGGCTGGAGTCGGAGTTTACCGGGTTCTCAGTTTCAATCTTATTACCCAGAAGATCAAAAGACACTTTAGCCAGCTCGCCTACCTCCCCGCTAATGGTAAAGCCCGTGATCTTTGCGGAGGGTATCTCCCATACCCCTTTTGGAGTCTGGGACTTCTTGATAACCAGCGTTGCGAACAACCCCTTAATGGAGTCGCTCGCCTGATAGAGATGAGAATAAGCCGAACTGCTATCAATCTGCTGAGGGTCTGAAGAAGATCCCAGAGCTAAAGCAAAAAGAAGATCCAACCCCTCGTATCTCAAATACCCCTCAATGCTTCCCTCGACCTTCTCCTTTGCCTTCATCAGGCTGACTGGATCGGACAGACCCAAACTATCGTCCGCTACGAATTCGGGAGCTTTTGCTCCCAACGCCTCTCTGGTTATCAGAAGCCCGTCGCCCTCTCCTACTGTAACGGCTTCCCTCCACGTGGACGCTTTCTTGACGGCTGCAATGATTTCTCTACCTGTCAGAAACATTTTTATCCCTCCTGAACAGTGAATTCGGTAACAGCTCTCAATGTTATAAGAGCTACTCCATACTGATCCGCTACTCCTACCTCAACATTCATCTTCAGCCCCCAAACCAGCCCTCCCAGTTCGGGCTCTGAGTAGACGACTTTCTCCACATCAGCTACCAGCTTCAGAACCGCGTCCATAGGTTCTTCGTCCTTTACATAGCCATAGATCTCTATTGCGATGGGAACACTGAAAGTCGCCTGATCGGCCGCTTCGGACTCTACGACTTCTATCCCAGCCAAGTAGAGATGTGGAAAGTCCATGCAGTTCTGTAACTGAACGAAACCTTTATCAACCCTCCCCTGCCAGCGATAGTTGAAGCCGGGAGGAGAGGCTTGTTCCAGCCTCTCCTTCAGGCTGTTCATTATCTGAAGCAGGCGATTTGCTACAGCCATGATACTCCTGCAGCCTCCAATAGAGTGATGATTGCAGGCATTTGATCCCGGATAGCAGGTTCAAGCCACTTGCGAGGCTTCTCCGTCCTTCCCGGGATGAAGACCCTCTTCGCGAACACTACCCGCCCGTCCACTTCAAACCTCAAAGCCTTCCTCCTTCTCGGTCGGATCTCATGCGGGGGAACAGTAAACCCCAGCTCCCATGCAGCTCCATACCATACATTTGTTCCTACCTCTACCCAGTAGCGATTGCCTTGCTTGAAGCAGTCCGTTGGCGGTCTTTTTGTTACAGAAGAACGCAGTCGCCCCGTCCGGACTCTCAATGCTCCGCCGGTAAGGTAGTATGTTTTGGCTCTGAGGAGAACCAACTCCGCTGCATTACTGAGGGCTCTCCTCAGTAGCTTCTCGCTCCGTCCCCGGGACAACCTGAAACGCCTTCTCCACTCAAAAAACCCTTCTGCCTGAATCCCTGCCCTCATCTCATCCTCCTTTCCCTTTCAGCCAGCTCTTCCAGCTCCGGTAACAAATTCCTCTCCACTCCATAGGTTATCCCGCCTCCGCCGGCGGGATCTGTGCGACTCCTCACATGCCACTCGTGGTTTTTAGCCTGCATAAACCAGTAGCACGCCTGCCTTATCAGAACTCGCCGAATGGACTCGGGAAACTCGTCATAGTCGTATCCCGCACGGTAGACTATCTTCAGCCAACTGCCTTTGGAACACGGGTAGTAGAGTATTCCATTTTCCCAATCCACAGAGAAGTCTTCATCCTTCACTTCCCTGTCATCCTCCCAGACATGAAGAACCTCCCTTACCGGGTAGTTCCTGAGCAAAACAATCCCGTCGCCGGAGCAACGCCTGAGTTCCGTATGCTCCTTCAATAACCACTCCCTCTCAGTCAGACGATTCCATAGATCCTCTACCGCCCTCGCGAGAGAGTCCAGCAGAGAGTCATACTCGGTCGTATTCAGACCCAACTCTTCCTTCAGATCATCCCGCGTTATCAGCATTCTTACGCCTCCTCAGTGCCTGTAGCTGATGGGCATCCACAGTGCGAACCTCCCATAGGAAGCCTCCGCATCTACAGCGAGCTCGAAACTTCTCCCCTTCCAAAAGATCTACCCTCTTCCCACATCTGAGGCATGAGACGACGAGGCTTTCCCTCACGCTAAACCTCCCTCCCGAGCAGTAAGGGCAATAGAAGCTAACCCTGCCTTCTGCAAGCCTAAACTCCCTTTTGCACGATTCGCACTGAACTGTTACGGCTTTGCCTGGCATCCTCTACCTCCACTTTGTTGATGATAGCAGAAGCGGTCAGAGGCTGATCACAGTAAGGACAACGATTCAAGCCGGCCGGGGCGGAAAATTGATGCCCGCATTTGGGGCAAAGGTAAAGCCTGTCTTGGCGGATCATGATCTCCCTCCTTTGATGGGATGAAGGGTGGGGGGAAAGGAGCTTGGGGAAGGAGGAGGGAAACCCAAGCTTTCCTCCCCAACTGAGGATTAGCTTGAAGCCGTCTTGAGGCGGACGAAGGCTTTCGGCAGAGCAATTTTCATTCCCCATCTCTGATAGAGCTTAAACCTCGTCTTATTGCTTGTCCAGAGCCCATATGGATCTACCTGCAGAGTAGTCGTTCCCAGTCTCCTTCCTACAACGAAATACTTGAGGTTGCCGAAGATGATGAACGGAGTATTTGCAGCACTCTCTGAAGGCATCTTTATGACCTCAGTATACGGGTAGCCGTAAATATTCCCTGACACAGGATCTCCGATCGTGTTCAGGAAGATGGGTCTTCCATCGCTGTCCTTCAGAGTCCTTACATAGTGGAGAACCTGCCCATGCATATAGAACCTTGCTCCCTGCTTTCTCACTCCGTCAAGCTTAGCTATCATCTCACTGAGATGATCCGCTGTAAGGTCTGAGAAGTTTGTCTTCCCGGTTTCCATCTGAACCGTATGACCTGCTCCGAGCAGAAGCCCTGTGCAGACATTGCTTCCGTCCCCGTTAAACGCCTCGTCGTCCAGAGCAAGTCCTGCTGCCTCAGCCAGAGCTTCAGTGAGCCATGAGACGATGTCTGTTCTTGCATCCTGAAGCGTAGAATTCCTTACTGCAGAATAAGCACTGAGCTCCTCAGCCTGAAGCTCTACTTCGGCTACTGTTGGCTCAGACTCAATCGTAGTGCTTCCCCATCCTGCTGTTGCTGACTCTACCTCTGCAGGAACAGACTGCTTATCAGATGTCATATCTCTGACGCTTGCATACTGAAGGACGACGCTCTTTTCCCTCGCAAAAGCTATGATTTCATCCTCCACTACTTCAGGCACTGGAAACTCATTGCCAGGATCGCCGATAGCGGTCTTTCCGTAAACCTCAGAGAACTTGGCTCTGGCTGCAGGATCTTGGAACACTCCTGCCTTGACAACCAGAGTAAAGTATCTGGCAAGCTCCTTTCTTGTCTCCTCATCAATTACATGAGATGGATGATAGAACTTGTCCATGAGCCTCCTGCCCTGCTTTGCGAGGTCGTAGCCTACGATCTCCTGAAGCTCGTCTGCTCCCTTCCCTCCTGCCTCTGGGGATGGAATAGGGAAGCCCTTCTTTGCAGCTTCCTTGTATGCTGCAAGTTCCTTTTCCAGCTGTTCTACCTTCTCCTTGATCCCGGCTACGCCCTTGACCGCAACAGCAAGATCCTCTATCACGCCCTGAAGCTCCTTGATGGGGTCTTCCTTCTTGACTGCAGGAGCTGACTTCCTCTTGAGCGGAACTCCCTTCTCATCATAGAGCTGGACTTCGGGATTGAGGATTTCATCCTGAGTAGCCTCTCTGAACTGCCCGTTTTCCTTTACATAGAACTTCATCTCTCTCCCTCCTCACAGTTTTTTCAGTTCTTCAGTGATCCTCCTTAGCTCCTTGACCAGTCCTTCCAGCTCCTCCTTCCCGGGCTCGCTTTCGGCTTCGAGGATGATGGAGTAGAGGTCAGAGGAAATGTCTTTGCTTCCCTCGTCCCCTTTGGAAATCAACTCATCAAGAGCATTGCGAATATGCTCCTGTCCTTCCTTGATAGCTTCCAGAGTCTGGCGGATCTCTTGAAGGCTACCTCTGACCTCTTCGTAGTCTTCAAACAGCTCACGCTCAGCCTCAGTAAACAGATGATATTCAGGCACTGGCTTATCAAACCTCCTGTAATAGTGGGCGAGGAAATTGTAAGCTCTTTTGCGTTCCGCTTCCGGAAGATCTACTCCTCCCCTCGCTCCAAGCACGGCCGCCATTGCAGCCTTCACGCCTCCCCATACCGCCTTCAGCTCGCCACGAATCACATCTGCGAAGGGTAGCTTGTAGGATCCGAAGTTGTCCGGCTTATCCGGATCGGCTAATACTACGAAGGCTTTTGCATACTTCTTCCAGTCTATCTTGTCTTTGTCTCCGCTACCGTCGCTGGAAGCCCAGCGGGCGATTCTCCTTCTGGCTGCATTCCCGTCCCAAGAAGGTCTTGGATCCAAAGGCAGGTTCTTATCGCCCACGATTCTCTTCTCTTCAGTGATCGTCTCAGGAACCTGAACCATCACTCTGTCTGTCTCCTCCTCTACCTCTACTCCTTTAGCCTTCAGATCTTCCAGCTCAGTGAGGATGTCATCCTTGCGGTCAGGCTCAGGAATCTGATCTCCTGTAAGCCATGAGGCGGCCTCTTCAGGAAGCCCCATCCCCTTGATCATGTCCTGAACGGCGTTTGGGTTGCTGGGAACAGGACATCCGCTGATCTCCAGTAGCTCCTGCTTCAGAAAACGCCTTCCTACTCTGACGACCTCGCCGTTGCGTTTTTCTTCCAGAGGCTCCCACTCCAGAGGAATAAAGCCGACGCTGGCTGCATTTATGATCCTCTCCGCGTAAAGCCTCAGGATCATGTCTGCAAAGGGATAAAGCCCCTCAGTTGGAAACCTGATTACCGCCTCCATGCGAGGAGGCTTCCTTCTACGGATCAACTTCTGGGTTGCCCCGATCGGGACGCTCTTATAATCATGAGCCCAAAGAAAAACAGGGTTCTTCATGTAATTGTCCAAGATCCAGCCATTCAGGGATATGATATCCCCGTCGCGATCCTTCGTCTCATCCGTAGCGGTAAGGATTAGCGTCCTTTTCTTCAAGTCCACTGCCTTGACGGCGTGGACGACATCTGAACCCCAAACTTCCTTGTCTCCTCCCTTGATCGCCTCTCCTGAACTACTTTTCAGTATGTAAGCCATCTTTCATCCCTCCTGCTCCTATTATAATGACTCATCCTTTGCCCAGTCAATATATCACATCAGGATTGTATTCTATTTTTGGAAACTCGCCCTCCGCCTTCCAATCGTCTATCAAGCCCTTCCGCTTCAAGTAGTTCAGAACATGAGCTACATAGTAGGGAGACTTTTCATTGTAAAACCCAAGCGGATCGTAGAAGACGAGTGGCGTCATTTTCAATGCATCCTTGACAGTGATCTCCCTACCGTCTTTGATTATGGTAAACTTGACACTCATGATAACGCCCCCGTGATTATTCCATATACGATGGAGAAGTGCTCCCAGTCTTCCTTCATGAAAGCCCGAAGCCGTTCAGGCTCTAAGAACTCAGGCAGTCCCATAGAGACTACCTCAGAGGAGACGAAGTTCGGGTAAACCCTTCCCACATAAACATCAATGAACCCCTCTACCACTGCAAGCTCGTCATCGTCGTAAGGAAGCCCCGTCAACTCCTTCAGAGACTTGATGACTGGTTGCCCTCTCTTGTCCTTCCTGGCTCGGCTTAAGAGCCATTCCTTCAGAACATCTCTTATGTGGCATCCGCCTTTGCCTGCTCCGGGTCCTAATAGCGAGTGTTCTACATGATGACCGAATTCGTGAGCAAAAGTGTTAGAGGGAACTAAACGGTCGCCTCGACCCCACTCCATGCTCCTGACTGCTATCTTCCCCTCATCCCAGCCTGATCTCAGGTAGTAACTGCGGAAGTCCTCGCCCTTGAGTTCTACCTCCAGCTTGCTACGGGCTACTCTCTCCAGAACCTCGCGTGAGAAGAACCTGCCCGCAAACCGTGCCAGATACTCCCTGACCCTCTTTACTCCGGGATGTCGGGATGGAATGACTTTTTTGAGTAGCTCCTCCGCCTCCTCTTTCTTCAGGTTCATAAGGAGTTCCATGTCCAGCTGGTCTATTCCTCCGTAGTCGTCTACGAGCTTGCGAAGCTCCCTCATGAAGTTCTTGGCTCGCTGAAGGGCTGTTTTGCCGTAGGCTCGGGGCTTACTGGCATATTTGCGGATTAGCTTCTCCTTTTTCTTCAGAAACTCCTGTTTGGGGTCTGTGGAAGGGATCAAACGGAGACTCTCAGGAACAACTACCTCAATACATCTGCAATTAATTACTTCCCGGGCGGGACCCGCCGGGTCGCCCGGAAACCGGAGGCTTGCTCCTCCTACTACCCACATCTCATCCTTTTTCTTGGTCTTCCCGTGCATAGCTCTATGGGTAGGCCTTACCCGCTCATCCAACGCCGTAAACCATCTGACCTCAGTATAATCGGTCTTCATAATCTGCTGATGACGGCCGTAGTTTGCAGCCCCGATGACCTCCGTCCTCGCGATAGTCCTCGCCCTATGCTCGGCAACCTCAAACACTCTCTCTACACGCTCAGCCAATTCGTCAATGCTCTCTCCCTGCTCCATTCCTTCGGCAAGCGTCCGGGCGAGCTGACGCTTTATCGTGTCTATGACTCCCGTGACCTGAAGTAGCTTCTTCGCAAGAAACGAGACCGCCTCAGGATCAGTCAGATCAAACCTTACTCCAATCCCCAACTCCCTGCCTATGCTTTCAGCCCCCTTCTTCATAGCCTGGGCGTAGATCGCTCCCGCCAGCTTTTTGATCTTCTCCTTCTCCTCACGCCAGTCTTCCCCAGTCAAGTCTTCCACGCCCTTACGCTCGCCCCTGAATAACAGCTTCAAAGCCTTGTTCTTCATCTCCCGGAAGAGCTTCTTCACATCCCTCTCCAGCTCATCCTCCAGAACCCTCACTCCCCTGATGAAGCTTTTCCAGTAGCCCTCGTAAAGCTTTTCCAGATCTGCCTCCTTGAGCTGTTTTCCCCCGCCCTCCTCGTCTTCCTCTTCGTCCTCCTCATCCTCCTCGCCCCCTATGGGCAAGACATTAACAGGAGCATACCAATAATCCCTCCATGGCTTGGGCTCAAAGCCTAAATTCAGTCGCTCATTTATCTCGTTAGCCGTAAAACCGAGCTTTGACAGCTTCAAAGCCGTGTCAACCTTGTCCTTCAAGTCCTCTTGCAAAGCCTCTACCGTCGTCAAGTCGAACTCCACTTCCAGATCCGAGTCTCTGAACAGGGAGAAGTTCAGTGCACTCTGAATAAGCCTCATTATTGGGATGCAAGTTCCCTGCCACCACTCCTTCCTCTGCTCCCGGGCGGTTGCGTAGTTGAGATCGTCCGTTACACTGATAATGACCTTCTTCATCCCGAAGATCTGCAAGATTCGCTCCTGATTGAACCTTCTCAGATCGTAGAACTCCATGTCCTTATGAGAAATAGCGACTTGCTGATACTTAAGCCCCCGCTCGAGAATCATCAGCCTGTGCCCCTTCGTATAACCCTTGTGCCGAGCCTCTATTTGCTCCTTCAGTCGCTGGAACTGATGGTCTGACAGAGACTGCTCGGTATAGAGAACGCCCCCGGGCATCGCTCCTTCATCAAAAAAGACCGCATTATAGTAGGCGGCCTTGTAGTCGGTCATGATACTCATGTATCCCGCCTCGAGCGGACTCAGCCCCATCACAGGATCATAAGGATTCCAGAACCAAATGCTTACTACCTCATCCACGCCCAACTCTATGCTCTCCCTGACCCCACTCACTGGATTCGGGCGATACCTCCAGCCGAGCAAATGCCCGGTCGGACTGCGGACAGGCTCCATATTACGCTTGCTGACTACCCACAGACTGTCCGGGACGCCTCCTGACCTCACAATCCCGGGCGGATAGGGGATTACCCATACATGTCCGTCCAGCATCAGGTAGCTTACAATAGCCTCAATGAAGCTATACTGATCCATCAGGTAGTTCGGTCTCCTGAATAGCTTCTGCCATGGATGATCCTTCTCTACCGGCTCCCTTCCCTCATCCCAGACGCGATAAACCCTGAGCGGGACTTGCGAAATAGCCTTAGCAGTAGTGGAGATGCAAATGTAAACCAAATCGCTCTTGCGGTAAGGTTGTTGAAGCAGTTCTTGCTCCCCTCCGCTACTGGCTCTGAACAGAGCTATCCAAGTGCTCTTAACGGAAGATAGCGTCTCTATTAGCTTCTTCAGCCTGCTCATCTCACTCCTCCCTCAGCAGGAAGTCAATCAACTCTTTTAACTTCTTAGTTCCATACCACATAAGAGCCAGAATCCAACCCCCGACCGCACTAATGATCAAAACCCATTTCACTGCCGTCCATAACTCCTCCATCGCCTCTACTCCAAGTAAACTTTATCAACCCCAATGATCTTTCCTTCCCGGACTCTTGCGACCGCGTAGCCCAAGATAACAGGCTCCATCTCCATCCGCTCGGCGTAAGTGCTCACTCCCAGAACGAAAGCTTTCTGAAAAGTTCCCGTGTTTACATACCATCTCATGTCTTCAGGGATAAAGTCGCCCTGACGGGCTTCAGTATAGCGATGAACGATCCTCTCTCCATCGTCTATCAGATAAAGCCTCTTCTTAGGCTCAGCCACTATGAGCTTATGCGTATGCCCCTTACTCATAAGCAAGGCGTCTCCTGCCATGTTCTTCAAATGTCTTTTCAGGATAAGCTTCTCATTACTTTCACGCCGTTCAGGATCGTCTGCGTAGCTTCGGATTAGCCTCCTACCATGGGTCGCGTAATGTTTAAACAGTAGCCTCCGCCCGCGATGTCGGAGGTAGGAGATCTTTGCAGTCAGCGTCCCATATTCCACTCTCCTCAGCCGATGCTTCTCCTTCAGACGATTCACTATCTCCATCCCCCAGTCTCCGCTTCTCCATAAAGCCAACTCATGATTGCCCTGCAAGACTACCAAGAGACCGTCTCCGAGCTGGCTCAACAACTCTGCTGCATCCTGAACCTGCTCCAGTGGGAAGTTCTTATGAACTCTGGGATCATATCTGGGATCGTCTACCCGGATAGCCTCTATCACATCTCCGTGACAGACCGCGTAGTTCCTATCCGCAGGAAGCCCTGCGTAGGAAGACTGAAACTGATTCACGAAAGCTTCCCACTTCTTCCTGCTGAAGAGAATACTACCTATATGCAAATCCCCGAACAGAAAGAGGTTAAAGTCTTCAGGCATACGAAACTTCAATAAACGCATCCCAGCCTCCTCCTTTCACAAATCTTGGTTGAACAGTTAGTGCAAGTAGCCCGGGAGTCTCCCCTCATGGGAGCCCCGCAAAGAATGCACCGCCCCTCCCTCCTCCACTTCTCCCGATACATGCGTGTGTATTCTGAATGTGTCATCCCTCGCCTCTCCAGATACCTTTGCAAGTAGAAGCGGAGCTTCTCCCGGCAACGACTGCAATACCTCTTCCCCTTTCCATCAACTCTCCTCCCGCACCATGGGCATATCCCTCGCCTTATTCTCTCCAGTCTCCACAGATAAACCTTTTCACTCTTGGTCAGCCCTGAGAAGGGATCAGGAACTTGCATCCTCTCTCCTCCACACTACCTTCTGCCCCGGCTTCGGCTGAGCTGAATATCTCTCCTCCATTCCCAACCAGATCATCTCTGGATCCAAGAACTCCCTCAAAACCTCTACCACTCGCCTGTCGTCGTAAGGCTTGCAGCTGTTGACCAACAGGTTCATATAGCCCTGCTCCGGCCATGTATCGGCTACTACATAACTTTCCTCCAGCTCCTGAGCATACAGCTTCCTCTTATCCTTCCCCAGTCCGTGCAGCGTCTGATAGCCCAGAATAGCGAAGCCCGTTGTTCCCAGCTCTGGGACTGGGTAGCGGACGATCTTGGGTCGTCCATGTGGAGTCATTCCTATCCTTCTAACAGTAGTCATGAGGAGCTTCTTCATCAGCCCCTCGTCCATAATCTTTTCGGCGGAAGCCCTAACATGGAACACTCTGATCTTTCCTTCCTCAAGTCTTGTAGTCATCTCTGACCTCCTTTGTTTTTGATATTTCATTCAAAGCTCTTTCCAACTCGGCTATCTTACTTTTCAAGACCGCCTTCATAGCGAGATCCTGCAACTGCTCGGACAGTCTGCAAAGCACGAGCAGGGAGTTCCTCGCTACATGAACGAAGTAATTGTATTCATCCAGCGGAATAAGAACCACTTTCATGCTTTCTTCTCCTTCAGGTAGTCTTGCAAGAAGCGAGACATTTGACGATCTCCGAACCACCAAGTAAAGCAAGAAACCGTCAGGAAGATCACAGCATCCACTGCACGGGAGAAGATCTCAGACGCCACTGCAGGATCCAGTCCCCCGCCTACCGCCTTCAGTAAAGCGTAAGCCCGCCAGACGAGCCAAGTGGTTATCACGGCTTGATAGGTCGTTATAGCGGGTCTCATGGATCTTCTCCAAACCTCTACTACCCCATCCACAAATCCAATCACTACCGCTCCGAGCAAGGCGACCGGTCTTAGCCTCCCCCTTACTTCCAGCAACCTGTCCATCAGCTCGGATAGCCTTGTTTGGGTATCTCGCTCAGACCGAACGGCTTCCAGATATGCATCCATCTCTTTCAGGTCTCTTCTGACTTCAGCCTCCACTGTCATAGATTGAATACGAGCTTCGGCTTCCGCCTTCAGTAGCTCCTTCTCCTTATCCAACTTCATAAGCTCGAACTGCAACTCCTGCTCCCTTTCTTGGATCTTCAGTTGATGGTTCTTGTAGTTGAAGTAAGCAGAAATCGCCGAACCTATCAGTCCTGTGATTCCTCCCAACAAGCTTTCAAACAACATACCTTTCTCCTCCGACCGTCGTTATTCTGATGAACTTCTCCCCTACTCCCCATAGCCTCCGGGTCAGCTCGCTCAAAGCAGGGATAGAATACAACACTGCCAATTGCCCATGCAGAGTCCCGAACTTCCGTCCTACCAAGATGCATCCCCGGGAGTGAGTCTTGAATCCTTTTTCCTCGTCTCCAGCAAAGTTTCCATTATGGATCAAAATGAAACTCCGCCCGGGAACACCCAGCAGGCGGAAGCTTCTGCGGTAGCCTCTGAAGTAATGATTCACGAGGCGATAAGTCCCTTCCGGGATGCAGGAGACCATAGGTCGGTTATTCTTCCATGGAAGCTCCAGAGTGCAGTAGGTTTTTCCATCGGGAAGGATGAGGATTCCCTTTGTTCCCTGGTCGCTACTCTCGAACCTTATCAATAGCAGTATCATTCCATCCTCCTCAGAAGCTCATTCAGCTTGACCTTTAACTGCTCTACCTCTCGGATCAGTTTTCCGCCGTTGAGTAAATCTACTTTTGTGCGGATCTCAGATAGCATTTGCTCCATCTTCTCAATCCTTTCGTGCAGAGAAGACAGAAGCCGGTCGTGCCTCAAAATGATTTCTGTCAGCTCGTTTACCCGCTCTTTGCTTGTAAACCGATCCAGTATGCGGTAGAACTCCTGCTTGTCTACCTTTTGGGACAAATTCCTCCACAGAAAGAAGATGAAAGTCGTGTAAAGAGACAGGATTCCGATGCCTAATCCGACCATCTCCATGACTGATCCCTCCGCTACTTGGAGTCCCATGTTATGATGTCCTCCTTTACGCGGACTTTTTCCCGGACGACCGTGAAGACCCGATCGCCCTGCGTGATTTCTACCTCCAGCCAGTAGTCGCGAGCTTCCAACTGTTCCATCTCTTCTGCAGTGAAAAGAATAACGAACTTTCCCAGGTCTGTAACTTTTACCTCGTCGTCGCTTCCTCCGACGACATTTGCGGTAGCCTTTTTGATTGAAACCCCGGACAGGTCTGTAAGCTCTGCACGAATCTGACTCCCGGCGAGGTCTATCAACTCCCCGTTAGAATCCCTCACTTCACACTCAATCTCCAATGTATCCCCGCGATAAACCTCTATCATCCCGCCCTCCTGACTGTTATCTTAAGGCTACGAGATCGTCTCAGACAAGCAGAGATCTTTGCTACCTTCCTGCGAGCCGTCAACTTAGCCTTTCTCTCTACCGCTACCTTAACAGGAACAGGATAGTGATTCACTTTCGCTTCCTCCCCCAGCAGAATGCTCCCCAGAATCATCATAGCTTTACACTCCTGTAGTCGATCAGATTCCCCTCTTCATCATACTGAAGATCCAGCCGGTATGCTGCAATAGGATCTCCTCCATTCTCCAGATCTTCCCGGCTTGCGTAAAGCAGAACCTTTGCTGACTTCAGTTTCTTTCTCCCTCCCGCCTCTTCGTAAACAACATCCGTCAAGCGATAATTGTGCTGAACTAATCCCAGTATCAAGCTTAGAACCTCTACCAGACTGCTGGTCAGAGTCGCTATCAGGTTTCCCTCCCCGTCGAACTGAAGCCGGTCGGTCTGTGATTTTATAGCCTGAACGAGATCCTCCAGACCACTCACATCGGCTTTGTAATCGTCGGGATTGGACAACCCTCTGTCAGGATAACTCCAAACATCTGCAGGCGTATGAGAACTGCGTGAAGATATCTTAGCATCAAGGTTGTCCAGTCTGCTGTCGTCAGAAGCGAGTCTGGAGCTGATGGGAACATCTATCTTCGGCTCAACCTGATCTCTGTGAGACTGAATTTCTTCCATCAAATCTGCGAGAGTAAATGAAGGAGGGTCTATTGTAATGTCTATGTAGGCAGGAGGATTGTTAACATAATCCTCATCTTTCAGAACGCTTTCATACAGAAGCTCCGAACCGTTCCAAATCTGAATCTTGAAAGGACTCATTATCTCCCACTCGTCTTCTTCGAAGGCGTATCTGTTACCGCTTCCTATGTATTCCGGATATCTCCCTCCATCCAGCTTGGCATAAGGCATTTCAACAACGAAGTAATCTCCCGTCGTCATGTATTCGCCTACCTTATTTCCGTCCTTGTCAAACACCCTGACGATAAGCCCTGTAACAGGATTTCCATCGCTGTCTATAACTCTGAGGTTAATTTTATACTTCCGCCAAATCACTGGATAACCCGTTGTCCCAGCATGGTAATAAATGTAGACTTTCCACGAATCAAAATAGCAGTTGATAAGATATCTTTCTTTCACTTGGTTGACATAATTGTTATACTGTATTGCGTAAGTGTTTCCGTAAGCTTTTATGTTCTCAAAACTGCTCGGCCCCGATGAAGAAGTTCTTATTCCGACATACTGACCTTCAAGCCTTACATCGGAAATCTCCACTGGCGAGTAGACATTCAATCCTGTCTTCTTAATTCGAACGCCTTGTATCCTTACTTTCGGAGTCACTGACTGAAAATGAGCATAGGAGTCTACTATAGAACCGACGCTAATTACCACGTCCCCAGAAGGATTCATAAAAAAGCACCAGTCTACTGTGCTGTTCTCTCCCAGATTAAACCTTCCCCAGCTACCCCCTCCCCAACTACCGGAGAACAAAAAGATACCTTGCTGAAAATCCAGAAAAGCGTTATCTTTCGCATCGACCAACCTCTCGCCGTCCTCAGTTATAAGCTCTTTGGGCATCTCGAGACAAAACTGTTTATCCGCGAAGTATGTCTCGGTTTCGCCGTCTCCGAACTGCAAATATGCGTTTATGAAGTAGCTCTTACTCCCTGCTTTCTCCACTACTCCCCATCCATTATCTACCGACGCCTGATAAATGTCCTCAAAAGTGCAGGGGCTACTCTCGGAAAATCCTACTACCGTGATTGTATTGAGAGTGGGATCATACGCAATAGGCATCCTTTACTCCAGAGGCTCATTAAGCTCGTTGATAGCTCGAGCCTTGCTCAAGTCCAGTTTTACTTCTACTTCGCTTACCTCTATCCAGTCCTTCTCAAATTCCTTCAGATCTTCTGGAATCCTCACTCCACTCAACTTCAGCTTCAGAACATACAACTCCTTAAACCGACCGGGAACTTTGTCCCATTCCATTTCATACCATTCGTCGCCGTAGGGAAACAGGATCACTCGCCGATCCTTTGCAAGACTCACTTGGATTTTGTTGAAAGGAACTTTGACCTCCATAATCCTCTGCTCCTCCGCTGAGACTTGCATCTCCTGCAATAACAGTATACCTCATCCAACTCTACCTTGCGAGGATACCATATTATGTAGATCTTCTCCCTGAGTCTTCTGTGAGGATAGAGGCTTACATATCTGCTTCTCACATACCTGTGAAGCTTCCCTGTGTAAGGATCACGCTCGCCTTTCTCTATGTTGCACTCCACTCTGAAAACCCCGAAGCTTCCGAAGGCTACCGGCTCCAGATTCTCTAATGTGTCTATCATTACATCTATTGTCTTATCAAGAATCTGCTGAACCTCCTCTTCAGACCTCCCGGTAGCCCCTGCTACAGCCTCTACCAATTCCCTATACTTCATCTTTCCTCCCTCCCGTAGCTAATT
>Ga0190303_1000254_pt1 | contig 22024 bp, 16 predicted proteins | sample 48700701_MG_FD_161672 | JGI IMG/M metagenome (GOLD analysis project Ga0190303, IMG submission 161672) | Hydrothermal vent sediment bacterial communities from Southern Trench, Guaymas Basin, Mexico - 4870-07-0-1_MG | ecosystem: Environmental > Aquatic > Marine > Hydrothermal vents > Sediment ... | reverse complement strand
GTGATACTACTGTACAAGAAGAAACATTTCTAGGACATCCAAAAGGTTTGTTTGTCTTATTTTTTGCAGAAATGTGGGAGCGTTTTTGTTATTATGGAATGCGAGGACTTTTAGCATTGTATGTTATTAAATCTCTTGCTGAAGGAGATGCCAAAGCTTTTGCTATTTACGGTGCTTATACAGGATTAGTATATATGGCTCCAGTATTAGGAGGTTGGGTTGCAGACAAAATTTTAGGGTATAAAATTTCTGTAATATTTGGTGGGATTTTAATGGCTATAGGAGAATTTATAATCCTTGGAGGAGGTATTCAATGGTTGTATATAGGAATGGCAGTGATAATTGTTGGTAATGGCTACTTTAAAGCTAACATATCGAGTATTGTGGGTAAATTATATGACGACCAAGATGTTAGAAAAGATTCTGGATTCACCATATTTTATATAGGTATTAATTTAGGAGCTTTATTAGCTACACTTGTTGCTGTATGGGTAGGAGAAACTTACGGTTTTAAATATGGTTTTGGACTTGCTGGTTTTGGTATGTTATTAGGAATATTCATATTTATTGCAGGAAAAAAATTATATGAACATGCAGCTATGCCACCAGACCCAGAAAATTTACATAAAAAAGTTTTTGGGCCACTTACTAAGTTCCATGTAACTATACTACTGTCACTATTACTTTTTCCTTTTCTATATTTTCTAATTCAATTTAATAGTTGGGTAGGTTATTTATTAATTTTAGTAGCTGTATATGTTGTTTACACATTAATAAAAGCAGGTTTAGACGGAGGTAAAATCCTATTACATAGAATGATAATTTTTATTATTCTATGTTTATTAAATATCATATTTTGGTCTTTATTTGAACAAGCAGGAACCTCATTGACGCTATTTGCTGATAGAAATGTTAACAGAGAAGCATTTTTAGGGTTTTGGAATATGACTGCTGGGCAAACACAATTCTTTAACCCATTCTTTATCCTAATTATGGGAATCATATTTTCTTGGATGTGGTTAAAACTAGATAAAATGAATATGAACCCTAACATTCCTGCAAAATTTGGTCTTGGAATTATATTAGTAGGTGTTGGGTTTTTAGTTACAATTTTAGGAAAAGAAGCTGCAGAAAACTTTTTAGTTCCAATGTGGACAATTGTTGGCTTGTACTTTTTTCATACAGTAGGTGAGTTATTTTTATCACCAATAGGTTTATCAATGGTTACAAAATTAGCACCTTCAAATATGACAGGAACATTAATGGGTGCCTGGTTTTTATCTTTTGCAGGAGCAAATTATGTAGCAGGAAGTATCTTAGCTCCATTAACTGGTACAGGAGGACATAGTTCATCTGGAAATGAAGTTGCACTATCTGCCGCTGAAAGTTTAAATACCTATGTAGATGTATTTACACAATTTGGCTGGATTGCAATAATTAGTGGCACACTAGTGCTGCTAGCATCTCCTTTATTAAATAAATTAATGCACGGAATAAAATAACAACATGTTTACAATTTAACAATCATATTAAAAAAGCTCAGGTAATTTATTACTTGAGCTTTTTTATATTTAAACAATATTTAATTAAAATTTTACTAAAATGAGTACAGAAAACAAATCATTTTTTGGAGTAATGAAGTCTTACAATAAAGGCTTTTGGGTTGCTAGTGTAATGGAATTATTTGAGCGTTGGGCATGGTATGGTTTATTTGCAGTTTTAGCATTATACCTTACGGGATCAACAGATGACGGCGGTTTAGGATTTACCCATACCGAAAAAGGTCAAATTATGGGTATTGTAACGGCTATATTATATCTATTACCAATGATTACAGGTGTTATTGCCGATAAAATTGGTTATAAACGTTCATTAGTAATCGCTTATATTTTATTAATCACAGGTTATTATTTTATGGGGGAAGTATCAAGTTACACTTCTGTGTTTTTGGTCTTTTTATGGGTTGCTGTTGGGGCGGCAATGTTTAAACCTGTGGCTTCTGCTATTATTACAAAAAACACCAACGAATCTAATTCTACCTTAGGTTTCGGAATCTTTTATATGATGGTGAATATTGGTGGTTTTGTTGGACCAGCATTTTCTTCAACTTTAAGAACTCAGTTCGGGTGGAAAATTATTTTTTTACAAGCAGCAATAGTTATAGCAATAAACTTAGTTATTTTATTACTTTTTTATAAAGAAGAAGATAGAGTTAAAAGTACAGAAACAATGGGAGAAGCTATTTTAAGTTCTTTCAAAAACATCATAGAAGCTGTTAAAGATAGTCGTCTTTCCGTACTTTTAGTAATAATGATTGGTTTTTGGACAATGTTCAATCAGCTATTTTACACATTACCAACATTTATTGAAGATTGGGTAAATACAAAAGCGTTGCATGATTCTATTGCGCAAGTGTCACCTTGGTTAGCAAGTTTTATGAGTGGTGGTGGAGATTCTGTTAATCCAGAAATGCTTATAAATATTGATGCAGGTTCTATTATTGTATTTCAATTATTGGTATCATACTTCGTTCTAAAAATGCGTCATGTAAGTGCTATGATTACAGGTTTTGTAATAGCTGCAATTGGAATTGGTCTTACATTTTACACCGGAAATGGTTTATACACTATATTGGGTATTGTAATTTTTGCTATTGGTGAAATGATGACAAATCCAACATTTTCATCTTTTATTGCTTTAATATCACCTAAAGGGAAGGAAGCTTTATATATGGGGACTTATTTTTTACCAATATTTTTAGGGAATTTTTTAACAACTTTTATTTCAGGAAATTTATACGAAGCTTGGTCAGATAAATTAAGCTTATTGCAAACAGAAATGGGTAGTAGAGGAATAGAGATGCCTGAAATAACGAGTGAATTTACCAAGAATGACTATTTTTCTTTGGCTTCTGAAAAATTAAGCATCACACAAAATCAAATGACTCAACTTATTTGGGATACCTACAATCCAAACAAAATTTGGTATGTAATTGTAGCTATTGGAGTGGTTACAATTCTTGCATTAGCTATTTATGACAGAATGGTGATTCGTCCAAAAGAAGCACAAACATCTTAATAAATTAACAAAAAACGCTTCTAAACAAGAAGCGTTTTTTTGTATCTTCGACTTTTAAAAATTTAAATAAATGGCAGATTATATTCAAGAAAATGAACAACAACAAATATTAGGTCATCCAGTAGGCTTATTTGTCCTATTTTTCACTGAAATGTGGGAGCGTTTTTCCTATTATGGAATGCGCGCTTTATTAATTTTATTTTTAGTAGCAAAAATAGATGATGAAGGTTGGGGTTGGAGTAGAGGTGAAGCTTATGCACTGTATGGCTGGTATGTAATGTTAGTTTATTTACTGCCGTTACTTGGAGGTTGGTTAGCTGATAATAAATGGGGGCACGTAAAAACAGTAATTATAGGAGCATTTATAATTACTTTAGGACACGGAGCTATGGCTATATCAGATTTACCTCTGGGTATAGATTTAAAGTTTGTCTTTTATATTGGGTTGCTTTTGTTAGTACTTGGTACGGGTTTATTTAAGCCTAATATGTCTTCAATTGTAGGTAAATTATACCCTCCAGAAAGTGATAAAAAAGATGGTGCTTACACTATTTTTTATATGGGTGTAAATTCTGGAGCTTTTATAGGAACATTATTGGTTGGCTGGATTGGCGAAACGTTTAGTTGGACATACGGATTTGGATTGGCAGGAATTTTTATGTTTTTCGGATTGTTACAATTCTATTTTGCTAGAACTGTTTTTGGAAAAGCAGCAAGCAAACCAAAACCAAAAGTAGTAGATTTATCTCCTGAAGAAATTGAGCAAGATGTTCCTTTTACAAAAAGAGATTTAACAATTGCAGGTTTAGGTGGGTTTTTTGTAATTTCATGGATTGTTGATGGCTTGTATTCAGTAGTAACTAGAGGAAGTCATTTTTTAACAGGTAAAATTTTTTCTGTAGATACCACAGCTATCTTTTTCTTTATCTCTTTAATTATCTTTGTCTCATTAGGATTATCACGTTTAAAACGCTTTCAAACAATTGAAAGAGACCGCTTAAAAGTTATTTTTATAATTGCTTTTTTCGTAATATTTTTCTGGGCTAGTTTTGAACAGGCTGGAACTACATTAAATATTTTTGCGAAAGACTATACAAACAGAATGTTAGATGGTAGTTGGGGATTTATCTATAAAATAATAGATTTGATTTTATCTTTCACTCCTATGATTATTTTAACAGTGTTTATTTATAAGTTATGGAAAGCGATATGGACAAAACATCCGTTAACAATTATTTTCACCTCCATTAGTTTTTTAATTATTTGGTATCTAGTAATTGTAAGAGTATTTAGTAAATTATTAGGTATAAAAACTGCTAATATTTCTGATGTTTATAGAAGTTTTTCAACTACAAGTATTGGAGAGATGTTTACAGGAACAGCCCTAATTGATACTTCATGGTTTCAAATTCTAAATCCATTCTTTATCGTTATGTTGGCACCTCTTTATGCTATTTTTTGGAAAAAATTTACATTCTCAGGACCACAAAAATTCTTTATTGGACTTTCATTTTTATCAGCAGGTTTTGGTGTTTTAGCAGTAGGTGCTAGTAGCATTCCTAATGGAGCTGAAACGGCTTCAGTGAGTATGATGTGGTTAGTAATAGCTTACTTATTGCATACGATGGGTGAATTGTCTATTTCTCCGGTTGGATTGTCTTACGTTAGTAAGTTAGCTCCAACCAGAATGTTAGCTTTTCTATTTGGTATTTGGTATGTATTTACCGGTTTAGCAGGAAAAATATCATCTATTTTCGCTGAGTATTCAGAATCAATTTTACAGACGGATGGTTGGTCTTATTTCTTTTTAATATTTACAATCATACCTTTTGTTGCTGGTTTGGGAATACTTAGTTTAAATAAACCTATTAAAAGAATGATGCACGGAATTGATAAGTAAAAATCGCTTATTTTCATAAAGTAATCTTAAATTTGGAATACTTTTTGTAATTAAAACAACCTAATACGTCTAAAAAACAAAATATATAATTAAAAATGAAGAAAATACTAATTTTAACCCTACTACTAAGTAGCTTATCAATTACAGCACAAGAGATTAATTGGATGACGCTTGAAGAAGCCGTTGAAGCTCAAAAAACAACACCTAAAAAAATATTTATGGATGCCTATACAACTTGGTGTGGTCCTTGTAAAATGTTAGATAAAAACACGTTTCATAATAAAGATGTAGCTGATTATGTAAACAAAAACTATTATGCTGTTAAGTTTAATGCTGAAGGTAATGAAACAATAATTTTTAAAGGAGTAACATATACAAATCCAAATTTTGACCCAAATAAGAGTGGAAGAAATAGTTCGCATCAACTTTCTGGTTTCTTTGGAATAAGAGCATACCCAACATTATTATATTTAGATGAAGAAGCTAATTTAATAGCTCCAATTTCGGGCTACAGAACTCCAAGTCAATTAGAATTGTATTTAAAGTTTTTTGAATCTGATACATATAAAAGTATAAAAACTCAGGAAGAATGGCAAAGCTATTCTTCAAATTTTAAACCTGAATTTAAAAATTAATTCATCGTTTATTTTAAAACATAAGCTCCTTTTTGCATAGTACTGTAAAAAGGAGTTTTATTTTTTAAACAGGTTAGTTTCCATCTCTTAACATAACTTTTATAATTAGAGCCATCAGCAATAACTATTTTTGGCTGAAGTTTGTTCAACAATCTATTTAAGTTAATTTTTGGGGAATGCTGTAATAAAACTACTGAAGGTTTCAAAGTACTGAATTCATAAATACCCAGACTATCTACTACTAAAATTGTTTCGTCTTTAAATTTGAAAAAATCATTTCTTTTAGAGATTTGAGACCCCTCCCCTACACCTGTTTCTATTAAATACGGTTTTATAATATAGTCGTGCTTATTTATATTTTCCGAAGTGTAAATACTTAAATCAGTCCCTATTCTTTTTAAGAGTATACTTGTTTTACTTTTATTTAAAACAATAAATTCACTACTTGTTTGCAAGCTGTATTTTTCAAAAATAACTATCGATTGAATTAAAACTACAGAAATTAATAGCAATACCAAACGATAAAAAAACCCCTTTTCAATCCATTTAAAACTTATAAATATTAAGGCATAGAATGCAAACATTAATATAATTGAAAATGAAATATGTTGAATAATAAAAAAATCTTGATTAGAAATCCAAGCTACAAAATTGTTCATTTGCTGAATTACAAAACTATAAGAGTAGCCCAAAAATTGTGGTAATATTTCAAAAACTGATAATATTATAGTTATAATTCCGGCAGATAGAATAAGTCCTAGAAATGGTATAATTACCAAATTAGACAAAAAGAACAATCCAGGAAATTGATGAAAGTAAAATAAAATTAGAGGTAAAACTCCAACTTGTGCAGCAATTGAAACTGTTAATAATTGCCAGAGTTTTGTAGCTAACCAAAATTTAGGAATCCACAAATTATATAGTTTTGGTTGAATCCAAACTATTGAAAAAACTGCCAAATAACTTAATTGAAAGCCAACTTCAAATAAATAAAAAGGGTTGAACAATAACAAAAAAAACATAGAAATTACTAGTGTGCTGTAAACATTAGAACGTTGAACTAACTGCATTCCAACAGTTAACGCTGTAAACATTGCAACTGCTCTCACTACAGATGCTGACAAACCTGCAATTATAGCATATACCCAAAGCAACATAACAATTAATAATGTTGCAATTAGTTTTCCGTGTTTTAAGTAATGTAATGGCTTAAAAACAGCCATTAATAGCAACAAAATAATTCCTACATGCAAGCCAGACACAGCTAAAATATGTACCGCTCCAGCTCCTGAATAACTCTCCAAAAGCTCTTTTTTTATTGAATTTCGTTGTCCTAATAGCAATGCATTTATCACAGCCAACTCATCATTTTTAAATCCATTATTTATTAATGATTCGTTTATTTTAACTCGAATTTTTGCAGCAATTCCTTTTAGAGTTACATTCTTATTATCTAAAATTAAAAACTGACTAGATTGGACTCTAATTTGATAATGAATTTGTTGATTTTTAAGATACTTTTTATAATTAAACCCAAAAGGATTTAAAGGTGGGTTTATAGTTTCAAATACAGCTTTAACAAGTAAATTGTCATCTACTTTTAACAGCCTTTCACTACTGTCTTTTTTGATATTGATCAGTACTTTTCCAATTGTTTTACTCTTATTTAACTGTAAAACCTCAGCTTCATATTTATTGTAAAACAAATTTGGTTTTAGTATTTTTTTAATTTTAACAATCGATGAAGTAAACTTACTTTCTGTAAATTTAGAAGAGTTAGCATAGTGTTTTTGCAGGTTTAATTGACTTTTATAGGATACAGAGCTTATGCCTATAAAAAAGAAAATTAAAAAAGAGAGTACTGCAAAAATTATTGATGGATAAAATTGCTTTTTAGAACGAACGTATTGTATACTTAATGACAGAATTAAAAAGCTACAAATTGCAACCAATAAAGTTGGTTGAAAATTAAAATAACTCCCTGTTAAAATTCCTAGAATTAAAAAGATAGTAAGTTGTGCAGGCACAAACTTCAAAAATTGTTTCATAGCTCGATAAAGCTACAAAAAAAATTAATTAAATTTTTGCTTCATTCTTTCTGATGTAAGATATTTAATAACATCTACCTTCACAAGAATTACCAGCATAATCTACGGTTACTTTACCAACCTTTTTTGAAAGTTTTTTTTAACAGAGTTAATCCAATTTCAAAACTTTCTATGTCCTCACATCCTAATTTTTTTCAATTAGAAATTCCTTTTTCATTAATATTTTCTTCAAGTAATTGAAATACAGCCAATTTATTTATATTAAAAACATTTAGATTTCAAGTAACAATTGTTACAGAATGATTTATGTCAGCATTGAGTAGTTTAATATAGTATAATTTTGACTTATATTTAAATTTAATCATTATGAAAAAACTAATTTTCAGTAGTATAACATTATTTATTATTACATTTAATTCAATAGGGCAAGAGCTATCACCATATATTAAAATAGGTGAAAGCACTGAAACCATTGAACAAATTTCAGCTAAAGTAATTGAAACTTTAAAAAGTAATTCATTTGAAGTTTTGGGTACATACAACCCTTCTAATAAAAGTACTTTAAAGGTTATTGCTTTTACAAGAGGTGATTTAAAAAACACAGTAATTAAAATAACTGACAGAGGTGCACTTGCAGCAGCTTTTAAAGTTGGTTTAGAACAAAAAGGTGGGAAAATTATAATTTCTTACACAAATCCCGACTATTTTTTAAGAGCTTATCTAGGCAACAATTATAACACATTTAAAAGCACTTTCGAAAAGTTTAGTGCTGATTTAAAAACAACTTTTAAACCCCTAGGAAATACGTTCTCCCCTTTTGGAGGAACTATAAAAGCTGATAAGTTAGGGAAGTATCATTACAAAATAATGATGCCTTATTTTAGCGATCCTGTTGAATTGAATGAATACGCTTCATTTGATGAAGGATTAAAAATTATTGAAGCTAATTTAAAAGCAAAAAAAGGACAAACTGTACAGATTTATAAAATAGTGTACAAAAATGAAAAAGTAGCCGTTTTTGGTATTGGATTACAAAGTAAAGAAGATGGTGAATCTGTGTTTTTACCTAAAATTGGTGAAGCTCATGTTGCTGCATTACCTTATGAAATTATTTTACAAGGTAAAACTGCTACAATGCTTCATGGGAAATATAGAATTGCATTGCATTGGCCTGAACTAACAATGGGAACTTTTATGAAAATAATGAGTACTCCTGGAGATATTGAAGATACTTTAGAGGGAATTTGCGAATAAAGAATTGTTATTAAGTAACTCTAATAATGATAGAAAACAGTTTTTAAATTAATTTTAGAAACTGTTTTTTATTTTACAATTAGTTCAGCAACTTTTTTGGAAGCTCCTTTACCTCCAAGTTTAAGTTCTAAGTCAAAATAATCTGAAAATAGTTGTCTTCTATTATTTTCTTCCAATATTTTGGATAATTCAATTTCTAAATTAGGAACATTAAATTCATTCTGAATCAATTCTTTAACAACTTCTTTATCCATAATTAAATTTACTAAAGAAATAAATTTTAAATCAATCAAACGTTTTCCAATTTGATAAGATATCCAGCTGGTTTTATAACAAACAATTTCAGGAACTTTAAACAACGCTGTTTCTAAAGTAGCTGTCCCTGAAGTTACAATTGCAGCATATGAAATTGATAATAAATCGTATGTTTTATTACTAATAAACCTAACATTTTCGCTTGTGATAAATTGCTGATAAAATTCAAAATCTTGACTTGGAGCCCCTGCAATTACAAATTGATAGGCCTTAAATTTATCTGCCATTTTTAACATAATTGAAAGCATTTTTTTAATTTCCTGCTTTCTACTTCCTGGCAATAATGCTATAATTGGTTTATTTGATAATTGATATTCCTCTTTAAATTTAGCTTCATCAACTTGTGTTCTGTTTGAAATTGCATCAATTAAAGGGTGACCAACAAAATGTACGGGAAAATTATGCTTTTTCTCATAAAAATCTTTTTCAAAAGGTAAAATAACAGACATCTCATCTACATCTCGTTTAATTTTTTTAATACGATTTTCTTTCCAAGCCCATATTTGTGGTGAAATATAATAATGAACTTTAATTCCTTGTTTTTTAGCAAATTCAGCAATTCGCATATTAAAACCAGGATAATCGATTAAGATTAAAACGTCTGGCTTAAATTCTAAAACATCTTTTTTACAATGCTTAATATTTTTGAAAATTGTACGAATATTTATTAAAACTTCAGCAAAACCCATAAATGCCAATTCGCGATAATGCTTTACCAAAGTACCGCCAACTTCTTGCATTAAATCACCTCCCCAAAATCTAATTTCAGCATTTGAATCTTTTTCAATTAATGCTTTCATTAAATTTGAACCATGCAAATCTCCAGAAGCTTCACCTGAAATAATGTAGTATTTCATATAATATTTACTTAGAAAATAAAGTTAAAAATAAAACTATTAGTGCTATTACAAAAGTTTCAAATAAAACACCTCTAGCCCTATAAGTTTGCTTCTTTTTTAAGAATACAAAAAATACAAAAAAGTTAGCAATTGCTCCTAAAACAAGCACTTTCCCTTCTAAATTTCCATCTCTTATCAATTCCAAACTTTTATAAAAACCATAGTTTGAAAAAAATTCGATAAAAATAAAGCATCCAAAAGAAGTTGCAATTAATGCAACAACAAAACCTATTAGCATTTCTTTTTTCATACTGATATGTATTTTAATTCATCATTAAAATTACAAATTCCAATTGTTTAATTTATGAATAAAATGATGTGCTGTTAAATCAAATTGAACTGGCACTATAGAAATATAATTATTTGCCAATGCCCATTCATCCGTATCTTCACCTTTATCCATATTAACAAATTTGCCTGTTAACCAATAATAAATCTTCCCCCTTGGATTAACTCGTTTATCAAATTCTTCTACCCAATTTGCACGAGCTTGTCGACATATTTTCACCCCTTTAAATGTTCCTGTTTTGGGAAAGTTTACGTTTAATACAACTCCATCGGGCAATCCGTTATTCAGTACATTTAATGCAATTTTTTTAATATGTTTCTTCAATGGTTCAAAGTTTGCATCCCATGAATAATCTAATAGTGAAAACCCTATTGCAGGTATTCCTTCAACACCAGCTTCAACAGCTGCACTCATAGTACCTGAATAAATTACATTAATTGAGGAGTTTGAACCATGGTTAATTCCCGAAACACATAAATCTGGTTTTCTATCTAAAATTTCACTCACTGCTAATTTTACGCAATCAGCAGGTGTTCCAGAAGATTTATATTCACGCTGAGGACCTTCATCAACTTTTATTTTGTTACAATATAGCGTATCATCAATAGTAACCGCATGTCCCATACCACTTTGTGGGCTATCAGGAGCTACAACAACAACATCTCCAATTTCATTCATCACTGAAATTAAGGCTCTTATGCCTGGAGCTGTTATGCCATCATCATTACTAACTAAAATCAAAGGTCTTTTACTCATATGCTTAAAATTACGCATCAAATTTAGACTATTTTATTTGCTTTCCATAAATTAAATTTTAACATTTTGTAAAGAGGTTTAAACCTTTATTTTATTATCATTGTAGCAATTAATTTCATTTTAATTATAAGTTGCTATGAAATTAACTAGAATTGCAACTTAAATAATAAAAAAAAGTTAAATTAGACATCTAACTCAAATAATGGCACTATTTTAGTTAGTAACAAACTACATAATTATTAAATTGATTAAGACAGATGATGACCAGAAAACTAATACTACCAATACTTTTTATTGTTAGCTTATTCACAAGCTTCCATTTAAAAGCAAATACAGATCCTAAAGATAAAATTTTATTAACATTACTAAAGTATGTTTTAACTGAAGGGCACTACCAACCACAAAAAATTGACGATAAATTTTCTGAGAAAGTTTATACGAGTTTCATAGATAAATTAGACCCATCTAAACGTTATTTTTTACAATCAGATATTGATGAATTTTCAAAATATAAAACTCAAATTGATGATCAAATTAAAACTGAAGATTTAACCTTTTTCTTTTTAGCTTACGAGCGATTAATGCAACGTATTGAGGAAACAAAACCATTTTACAAAGAAATATTATCAAGAAAATTTGATTTCACAAAAAATGAAACTTTCACTTTTGATTATACAAAAAAGCCGTATGCTAAAAATGCCAATGAGCTTATTAAAACTTGGCATAAACAACTAAAATTTTCTACACTGACTGATTTAAACGATAAATTAACTATTGAAAAGGACAAAAAAAAGGAAGATGAATCGTACACAATAAAATCATTCTCAGCACTTGAAAGTGAAGCTAGAGAAACTACTTCCTCAAACATGTCTGAAATATACAACCGAATTAATGAGCTATCATATTCTGATTGGTTTACTACTTACATTAACAGCATAACTGAAGTATTTGACCCTCACACAACCTATTTTGACGCTAATATTAAAAAGCGTTTCGATATTTCAATGGCGGGGAAATTGGAAGGTATTGGAGCTAGACTTCAAAAGAAAAATGACTATACCAAAGTAAGTGAACTAATCTCTGGAGGACCTGCTTGGAAACAAGGCGAACTAGAAGTTGGAGATTTTATTTTAAAAGTTGCCCAAGGCAATGAAGAACCTGTTGATATTGTTGGCATGCGATTAGATGATGCTATTGAATATATTAAAGGTAAAAAAGGAACAGAAGTAAAATTAACACTTAAAAAAGTAGATGGAACAACCAAAGTAATATCAATTATTAGAGATATTGTTGAATTGGAAGAAACATTTGTAAAATCGAGTATCGTAGAAAAAGATAATAGAACTTTTGGAATTATCAAACTTCCAAAATTTTATATAGATTTTAATGAAGAAAATTTTAGAAATTCAGCAACAGATATGCTTCAAGAAATTGAGCGTTTAAAAGCTGAAAATGTTGAAGGTTTAATATTAGACTTAAGAAATAATGGTGGTGGATCTTTACAAAATGCTATTGAAATTTCAGGATTATTTATTAAAAAAGGCCCTATAGTTCAAGTGAAATACAGAGGGAGAAATGCCGATATAAAAAGTGACAAAAACCCGAAAATTCAATGGGATAAGCCTTTAGTAGTTTTGGTAAATGAATTATCTGCATCAGCTTCAGAAATATTTGCTGCTGCTATGCAAGATTATGGTAGAGCCGTTATTATTGGAGGAAAACAAACATATGGAAAAGGAACTGTGCAGAGTGTTTTAGACCTTAACAGATATCACAATTTAAAAGAAGATATAGGCGCATTAAAAATGACCATTCAAAAATTTTACAGAATTAATGGAGGCTCAACTCAATTAGAAGGTGTAAAATCTGATATTATGTTACCAAGTAGATTTACCTATATGGATCTTGGAGAGAAAGATTTAAACAACCCTTTAAAATTTGATGAAGTTAAAAAAGCTACTTATTCAACTTGGGATCATTATGAAAACTTTAACCAGACAATTAGTAATAGCAAAAAAAGAATAGCTAGTAGCAATACGTTTAAATTAATTGACAAAAATGCAAAATGGCTAAAAAAATCTCAAGATGATACACTTATCTATCTCAACCTAGAAGCTTATAAAAAGGATTTGGAGTACCATAAAAATGAATCTTTGAAATATAAAACTATTAGAGATTATACTACAAATTTAACTTACACATCTCCCCTGTACGAGCAACCTTTATTGAAAAACGATGAGGATTTAGCTGAGAAACGTGAAGCTTGGCACAAAAACTTAAAGAAAGATATTTATGTAGAAGAAGCATTAAATGTGTTGAGCGAGTTAAAAATAAAACCACAATACCTCTTAGTTAAAAATTAAAATTTAACTTTATCGCTGTAAAACAACTCATTTGAAAACAGCAACAAACTCTTTAACAAAGCTAGCACTCCAAAAGTTTAAAAAAAACACTATTGGAGTGCTTAGTTTTTGGTTTATAGTTTTATGTGGGTTTATTGCAATTTTCGCGTACACTTTAGCACCTGACAATAGTAGCAATGCAAATCAAATGCATTTAGAATTGCATTCGAAAAGACCGGGTTTTGAAGTTTTAATGCTTTCTATTCCTCCAAATAAAATTATTGAACAATCATCTTTAAATTCACTTTTTTTTGGAATTAAAAATCAACAAACTGAAATTCCAATAGCAAGTTATAACATTTCTAAAAATGAATTAGTTGTACAAACATTTACTGAAAATAACATTAAAAGCTTGAGTAAAACGTTTCCTATTTCTATGTTTTATGAAAAAGATATTTCAGAATATATTACATTAAGGAAATTTCATTTAGGAACAGATAAGTATGGGCGAGACTTATTAAGTAGGCTATTAGTTGGTACACGAATTTCATTTTTTATAGGGTTTATTGCAGTATTTATTTCGTTAGTAATTGGTATTACAATTGGTGCCATTGCAGGATATTTTGGAGGAAAAGTAGATGTATTTATAATGTGGCTAATTAATATTACTTGGTCAATTCCTACGTTATTATTAGTTATAGCAATTACATTAGCATTAGGAAAGGGATATTGGCAGGTATTTATTGCGGTAGGTTTAACTATGTGGGTTGAAGTGGCTCGGGTAGTTCGCGGACAATTAATGAGCGCTAAGGAATTACAATATGTTGAAGCCGCCAAAGCTTTAGGTTTCTCTAACTTCAGAATAATTTTTAAGCATATTTTACCAAATATAATGGCTCCAGTTATTGTAATTTCTGCAGCTAATTTTGCAGGTGCAATTCTTATTGAAAGTGGTTTAAGCTTTTTAGGAATTGGCGCACAACCTCCTACTCCTTCTTGGGGTGCTATGATTAAAGATCATTACAGTTATATTATTTTAGGAAAAGCTTATTTAGCTATTATTCCTGGTCTAGCTATTATGAGTTTAGTAATGGCATTCATGTTAATTGGAAATGCGCTCCGTGATACACTTGATGTGAAAAATTAAAAGGATATTACTACTTTAAATTTTACATTATCTAACCAAAAAGCTATTTCATCTAATCTCTATTTGTAATAACTACCAATCTATGTAGGTTTGAATAAATTTCAGAAACCTATATGTTCCCACAATTATTTACATTTCAACTTCCTGATTTTCTTTCTAATATATTTAATAATCAAGAAATTACAGTTTACACCTATGCTTTTTGTATAGTTTTAGGCACTTTAACTGCCACATTATACACAAAATACACTGCTGAAAAAGACTTAGGTATTAATAAATTATCCAATTCATTTTTCTATATCATTTTTATTGCAGGTTTTGTTGGCGGTAAACTATTTTACTACTTAGAAAAACCTATTTTTTATTATAGAAATCCACATTTGTTATTCGATAATTTTTCGGGTGGTTTTGTTTTCTACGGCTCGTTTTTAACCATAATCCCCATAGTAATTTGGTATTTGAAAAAGCAAAAAATAGCTATGTTACCTATGTTAGATATTTTAGGCATTACTACACTTATTGTACATGCAATTGGAAGAATAGGCTGCTTTAATGCAGGTTGTTGTTTTGGTTCTTCTACAAATAGTAGTTTTGGAATAGTATTTCCAACAACAAATAATATAGCTGTACATCCTACACAATTGTACGAAGCAGTTACCTTAATAATTTTACTAATTATTTTACTTACTATAAAAAAACGTCAACAATTTAACGGGCAAATTTTTTTACTATACATAAGTTTTTATGCAATTAGTAGAGCTGTATTAGAAGTATTTAGAGGCGATAACCGAGGATACATTATAGAGAACTGGGTATCACATTCTCAATTTATTGCTTTACTCATATTAATTATGGCTTTATTCTTCTATCTAAAATTTAAAACAACTAATAAATTAATCTTTAAATAAGCATGAAAAAAATACTTTTAAATATTGGAATTCCATTAACACTACTAATTACTGCAATATTTATAATTGGACCAGCCTGTACTGGAGATCCAGATGAATATAGCTACAATTGGTGGCCTGATACAGATCAAGATGGATTTGGAGATTCATTTGAAAATCCGGTTACGGCAAGTAATAATAATGCTCCTGCAAACCATGTAAGAGACAATTCAGACTGCGATGACAGCAATGCAAATATATATCCAGATGCAACAGAAGTACCTGACAATGCAATTGATGAAGATTGTAATGGTTTATTTGCTTATACTTTTTATGCCGATAAAGATGAAGATGGTTTTGGAAACCCAGATAGCCCAGTAGTTATAGAAGTTGAAGATTATGATAGTGATGCTCCAAACGGTTACTCTTGGTATGCCGGAGATTGCGATGATAATAATATCGCTATTAACCCTTTATCTGATGAAATTCCTGAAAACGGTATAGATGACAATTGCGATGGTGAAATTGATGTTGTTGAACGCTATATTGATGCTGATGGAGATGGTTATGGATCTAATCTATTTTCTGCTGCAGAAGGTGTTTTTAACAATTTAGATTGTAATGACAATGATGCTGAAATACATCCTTACATTAAAGAAACAGAAAATGGGATTGATGATGATTGTGATGGTGTAGTTGATGAAGGGTTATAGATAGGGAAATTAATTAAGAATAAGATTTATGAAAACAATGCTTAAAACAATTGCTTTGCTATTAGTTATTATAATAACTAGCTGTGATAATGATAGTAATCTATCACCAAATGATATTCAATGTAATTATGAAGGTTTAACCTTTTTAGATACCAGTAACAGTACACAAACATTAATACCAGAAGTTGATCTAACCACCGATTTTTTTCCAAATAATGGTGGCCCTGGAATTCCAGCGGTAGAAATTTATGAAGGAAATCCTTTTGTGGTATTTATAACAAATGCAGTTACTGTTGGTGCAACCGAAAATATAAATTTACTTATCAATGCTACTACATATCCCGTTACTGTTACTTGTCAAAGAGCAGGAACTTTAGTTGGAGAAGAATTTAGGTTTGATATAACAGCTAACAATGTTGAAGCAGAATATTGTGTTGTAATTGATAGTGTTAATCCATAATAATTAAATAAAGAGTAAACTGAAAACCCTTAAACAAAGTAAGTTTTAAATTAAAAAAATTAATTGGTGAAACAATAGAAATTATGGAAACTTCAATTAATCAAAGTTCTTGTAGTAATGAATTATTACAATTTATAAATTTTAAAGCTGAAAAGGGAAAATAATTTTAAAAGAAAGGACAATAATAAAAATTGTAAATTCACCAAAATCACAAGTTGATTGTTCCGTAAAAATAAATGCTAAAAAAGATCTTTAAAAAGAATTAACTAAACTTGCTACTTGAAAAATATAAAACTCCATATTACAATTATTTTCACATTTTTAATATGGAGTTTTACTTTTGCTCAACAATACACAAATTACACTGTAAAAGATGGTTTGCCCAGTAACCATGTATATAAAATCACACAAGATACTAAAGGTTTTATTTGGGTTTTAACTGATAAAGGAATGTTAAATACAACGGAAGTGAGTTTAAAACTTTTACAACACGCAAAGGATTAGCAACTAATGATGTTTGGGGAGCAAATGCAACACCAGATGGAAAAATTTGGTATTTATCAAAATCTTCAAAATTAGGCTATATTGAAAATGATAGTGTTTACGGGTTTCCAAGTGAAACAAAAAACGAAATTTTCAATCCAATTTTTACAGGTCAAGTTAATAATGAAATTATTTTCACAGATCCTTTAAAAAAACAATAAATGGAAAGTTGTTTTGGAGAATAAATATCGAAAATATAACCCTTTAACATACATAAAAAATAAAAACATACCATTTTTTAAAACCAGTTTAGATTCAATTACAATATTTAATAATAATAATAATAATAAAACTGTTTTAGCAAGTTTTGAAATTTCCGAGATGTTAAAAAGTCCACATAAACGAGGTCAATTAACTGACAGCCTATTTTATTGGGTAGATAAATCCAACTATTACATTCTAAATTTTAATACACTAAAATTACACAAGCGTAATTTTAAAAATGAAATTAATATTAAAAAATCAAAACATACACGTATTAATTTAATTCACAATCAATTACAAATAACCGGAACTGGTTTTGTTGGACTTTTAGATGGAAATTTCCACATCACTAATACGGTTTATATACCTGAAAAGTTAAATTCACATTTTGCCTTAATTGATACCTCAAAAAATATTTGGATTGCTACTTTTGCTAATGGCATTTATAAACTTCCACATGTAAAAAGGAATATTAAGTATAGCTTAGTAAATGAAAAAACGGGCAATTTTAACAATGTGAATACTAAGTTAATTGTTACTATTTTTAACAAAGGGTATTACAAATACGATACATTAAAAAGTTCTTTTATTCCTCATATAAAAGAGGATGAATTCGTTTTTAATCCTACTTATATTAATGAACTTAAAACCGAATTTTACCCATCTAAAAAAGATGTAAAATGGATAAAAAATGGAAAATTAAATACTGTAAAGCCAACTGAACAAAACTTATTTGGATTAGATTTAGCAAAGCAAATTATATATTTTAATGCTAATTTATATAGTATTTTTTCTACAGGTATTTATAAATTAGATACTGAGAATTTAACTATTCTAAACGAATACCCTCAATTAGGAGCTAATCATTTAACTGTTTTTAATAATCAATTATTAATTGCAACAACCAATGGTTTAAAAAAATTAACAAACAACATAATTCAACCTATTACATTTAATCATAAATATTTTAACAAATCTATTTTAAAAATTACTAAACTCTCAAGTTCTGAAATATTATTAAATACTGATGGTTTTGGGGCTTTTATTACTAATTTAGATACTATAACTCAATTACCTAATTCTGAGTTTTTAACTGTTCAAAATGCTTTTGTTGAAAATAAATGTATATGGCTTGCAACAGATATTGGTGTTTTAAAATACACGAAAATTAATGGTTCTTATGCTCTGAAAAAACAATATACTTCAAGCAATGGCTTACCTTCAAAAAATATAAATGATATAAATATTACTAAAAAAAGCATCATTGTAAGTACAAATAATGGTATTGCAGTTATTCCAAAACAACAAGAAAATAATACTCAATTTTTAGATCTTTATGTAGCCAAAGCCAATTATAACAATACCATTTTAAGTCATAATTCAAGTTTTCAATATGCAAAAAACAATACTACTAATTTTTCAATTTCAAGTATTGATTTTTCCGAAGGAAATTCAACATTAAATTATAAATACAAGTTACATCCTATTCAAAAAAAATGGATCAATACCTCATCAAATAATCTGATTTTCAACAACTTATTACCCAATAAGTACACTTTAGAATTAGAAGCTAATAACATTACTAAATCGTATCAATTTAAAATTACACCACTTTGGTGGCAACGAACAATTTCAAAAATAGGTTTTAGTATTATAGCGCTGTTTAGTTTTGGCTTTATTTTACTACAAATTAGAAATAGAGAATTACAAAAAAAAACAACTAAACTTAAAACTCAAAAACAACTTGCAGAATATGAATTACATGCACTAAGATCACAAATGAACCCTCATTTTGTTTTTAACGCCTTAAATTCTATTCAATATTACATTACCAAAAATGAAATTGACCTATCAGAAAAATATTTAGTGAGGTTTTCAAGATTAATTAGAAAGTTTTTCGACTTTTCAAAAGATAAATTTATTAGTTTAGATCAAGAAATTTCGCTACTTGAAAATTATTTAGAAATTGAAAAAATGCGTTTTGGAACTCATTTTAACTATGAATTTAATATTGACAAACATTTAAATCTTTCTGATTTAAAAATTCCTTCAATGTTACTACAACCAATTGTAGAAAATGCTGTAAATCATGGACTATTTCATAATGGGGGAAATGGCTTGATAACTATTAACTTTATAAAAGGTACAAGTACTAAATATATTGTTGAAATTTCTGATAACGGTGTTGGTTTAGAAAAATCAAAAGAAATTAAAGAAAACTCTATTAAAACGCATATTTCTAGATCAAGTGAGATAATTAAAGATAGAATTGAATTATTAAATAAATCTAAAGTCTGGCTTATTACCTATTCTATTAAAGGAATAGAAAATTCTAAAGGAACGATAGTTAAACTAACTTTTTTAAATTATGAATAGAAACATAAATGCCATAATTATAGACGATGAAAAAAATGCTTTAGAAAGTTTGGCTTTAAAAATTTCTAAATATTTCCCTGGAATAGCAATTACACATACATTTCAAAATCCACAAAAAGCAGTTGATGAGATTAATAATAATCAACCAGATTTAGTTTTTCTAGATATAGAAATGCCTGTTTTAAGTGGATTTGATGTACTTTCTAAAATTGTAAATCCAGATTTTGAAGTGATTTTTGTCACTGCTTACAATGAATATGCAATTGACGCCATTAAACACAGTGCAATAGGTTATATTGTTAAACCTATAGACAATGATGAATTGGTACTTGCTATTAAAAACGCATTAAAAAATATAAATCACAAAAGTGCTTTAGAAAAAAATAGACTTCTACTAGAAAATTTAATTACAAATGGGAATTCTAACATTGTTATTCCAACTCAAAAAGGACTTAGTTTAATAAAAACTAATGATATTATTCGTTTTGAAGGAGTTGATGGATATACTAAAATTATTTTAACAAATAAGACATCAATATTGAGTTCATACAGTATTGGGAAATTTACACAAACAACTAATTTACACAACTTTTATTTAATTCATAAATCACATTTTATAAATTTAAATTACTTAAAAGAATACTTAAATGAAGGTTATGTAATTATGACAAACAATGATAAAGCTCCAATAACTAAAATAAAACGAAAAGATTTTTTAGAGAGAATTAAAGGCTTATAATAAATAAATTTTTAATTAATGGAATTTCATAGAGTTCCTTATTTTTTAGTTAAAAAATAAAAAAAGGGGTAACAAACTTGAACTACGACTGATATATAAAAAACAACTAATTCATGAGAGCATCAAACTATATTTCCCCCTTAATACTAATTCTTATTAATTCTTACATATTTGCACAAGAAAAAGAGAATCCCATAACCATTAGCGGAAATATTGGTCTCTTTTTTGATACATATAACTTCTCAGAAGAAAATTACTCCACTTTTAGACCAAAATATCCTGAAAACGAATTAAGACTAAACGCAAATGCTACTATACAAATTGGAGAATATTTATCAATTCCATTTGGAATAAACATTAGCAACCAAAAAACATTGTATAATTTACCTTCACTTCCAGAAGAAAATTTAATCGATTTTATTCAAAATCCTAAAAATGATATTAGCATTAATCCAGAATACAAGTGGGTTAAAGGTTTTTTAGGCTCACAAACACCTAATTATTCACCACTAACAACTGGAGATGCGCCTATTTTTGGAATAGGAATAGACTTAAACCCTGGTAAGTTTATTTTTTCAGCTAATTACGGCTTATCTCAAAGAGCAATAGAATCAGATTCATTTTTCAATATTGTTGGAGCATATAAACAAAAAGTATTGGCAACAAGAATTGGTTATGGTAAAATTGATGGGCCAAAATTCACTTTAAACTTTGTAAAAATTAAAGACGATATTAACTCGGTAATTAACACACCTTTATATGATGACCCTATAGAAGGAATTACAATTTCACCATTATTAGAATTAAAAATTAAAGAAAAAATAGTATTCAAAACTGAAACAGCTGCCTCTATATTTACAAGTAATTTAAATAATACTTTTACACTAAATGATAATACAATTGACTCTTTTAGTGATTTTATAACAATTAACGCATCTAGTAAAGCAGATATCTCCCATATATCATCAATAGAGTGGATATCTAAAAAATTTACTGTTGGTGGTGAAGTAAAATACATTGGGCCTGGTTTTGTTCCTGTTGGCTACAGAAATATTGAAAAAGATATTATAGATTATAAAATTAAATCAAGTTTTAAGCTATTTAAGGATAAAACATCAATTAATGGTATGTTTGGGGTTCGAAAAAACAACGTTCAAAATACGAATTTACAAAGTACAAAACGAGTAATAAGTAATGTTAACGTATTTTCACAAATAAGTGAAGCTTTTTCAATAAATGCAACTTATTCAAATTTCGGATTTAATAATAACGAAATAAATAATGTCATTCGAGTTGAAATGATTAATAATTCTTTTGAGGTCAGTAGTTATGAGCATATAATTTTGGTTTGATAAATTTTATCTGATTTAACCATTCTTTCAATCAGGTTATTAAAAATATTTACTTTACTTCTAGACCTGTTTAAGCGATAGCAAAAT
>Ga0190303_1000253_pt1 | contig 22031 bp, 16 predicted proteins | sample 48700701_MG_FD_161672 | JGI IMG/M metagenome (GOLD analysis project Ga0190303, IMG submission 161672) | Hydrothermal vent sediment bacterial communities from Southern Trench, Guaymas Basin, Mexico - 4870-07-0-1_MG | ecosystem: Environmental > Aquatic > Marine > Hydrothermal vents > Sediment ... | reverse complement strand
CTGAATTAAAATCGGAAGTCCATTCCCAAACTAATCCGTGTAAATCATAAACTCCCCAATAATTTTTGAATGTTGAACCTATTTCATTATTGAATGTTTTTGGTTTCTCGTACCAAGATAAAATAAATTCGTTATATGTTTTTAATGTACGTGCATCTGGCATTTTTTCATTTGCCATTGCTACATATTCCCATTCATCAATGGTTGGGAGTCTTTTTTCTTGACATTCACAATAAGCATTTGCTACAAACCAAGAGATATTAGTGATTGGAGCTTTTAAAGATTGAGTAGTGCTTAAAATTGTATCTGATTTCCAAGAATAAAGATAATTCTCATCTGCAAAAAGTCGTATAATTTTTGACTTTTTCCACTTTGAGTTTTTTTTAATAAACGCTAAAAAGTCTTCATTTGTAACTGGATATACATCCATCTCAAAGTCTGAAATTGTTACTTGTAAGGAGTCTCTACCATAAAGCGGTGTGTACGTTCCTCCTTTTATAGTAACCATTTTAGACTGACAATTTGCATTGACAACCATAAGAAGCATGGTGCAAATTGTCAATCTTAAAATAGTTTTCATTTATTTAAATTTTAGTGACCGCTTTTAACTTCATCAACCATATTGGCAGTAACATTTGTTTTGTTATTTCCCCAAGAATTGTAAACGTATGTTAATACATCTGCAATTTCATCGCTGGTTAATGTTTGCTTCGTCATAATACTATTGTATTTTTCTCCATTTACAGTAATCTCTCCTGTTTTACCATTAAGCACAATTCCAATAGTTCTTTTTACATCAGCATTTAAATAATCTGATTTTGCTAAAGGAGGAAATGCACTCGCAATACCTTCTCCATTTGCTTGATGACAAGCAAAGCAAGTTTTCGTATAAATGTTTTTACCTGACTCTATTTTCTCAGCCAATGTTTTATTTTTTCTAACAGCCACTTTTTTAGAATCATCAGTTGGCATCTCTTGAATTGTTCCTCCTTCTGGATGATAAATTCCCTCTTGTTTTACTCCAGAGTATAATTTTTTATCTTCAGCTCCTTTTACTTTTAACATTCCTAATGCTCCTTTGTTAAAAGCTCTAAAGATAGAATGATCTACAATAATAAATGTCCCTGGAACATCTACTTTAAACTCAACAATTGCAGCTCCACCAGCAGGAATTAATGTAGTTTGTACATTTTCATTAATCATAGAACCACCTTCAACATTTACTCTGTCAAAAATTTCTCCAATTACGTGAAAAGAAGAAACTAAGTTTGGTCCACCATTACCAACGTATAAACGTACCGTTTCACCTACATTTGCTGTAATTGCATTGTCACCTGTTAAAGAACCCATTCTACCGTTAAACACAACATAATCTGCTTGCTCTGCAACGGCTTTTGTCATATCAAAAGCTTGTAAACCTGGCGCTCCGGTTGCTCCTTTTGTATAGAAGTCTCCTTGCATAATATAGTATTCTTTATCTACTTTAGGCAAACCTCCTGCTGGTTCAACTAAAATTAAACCATACATTCCGTTTGCAATATGCATTCCAACAGGTGCAGTTGCACAATGGTATACGTATAAACCTGGATTTAACGTTTTAAAAGAAAATGTTTTTTCATGACCTGGTGCTACAAATGAAGATGTTGCTCCACCACCTGGACCAGTTACTGCATGTAAATCTATATTGTGTGGTAATTTATTATCTGGGTGATTTGATAATGTAAACTCCACTTCATCACCAACTCTTGTACGAATAAAACTTCCTGGTACAGAACCTCCAAAAGTCCAATAAATGTATGTTGTTCCATCTGTCATGGTTCCTTCTTGCTCTAAGATTTCCATGTTTACTATTAACTTTTTTGCTGGTCTATCCCCAACAGAAGCAGGTACAAATGGTGGTGAAGTAAGCACCGCATCCATTGTTCCAGAAACTGCAATTTTAGCCGCATCTACATCTTTCTTTTTTGTTTCAGAATTACAACTAATTAATAGTAATAAAACTACTCCTAATATACTTACACTGCTGAAAGCTTTTCTTAGATTCTTCATTTTGTTCATTCCCTTTGTTTGTTTGTGTTTGTTTTAAATTATTTTGCAATGATACAATTTTATGTAAAAGAAAACCAGAGCCTTAAATTTTTAATTATAGTATGGACAATAACTACTAATTTTTAACTCTGGAAATCAATCTAAAAAACTATATCTATTTTTTTTAGTGTTTTATTAATTTATTATTCTTTAACCTCTAATGCTTCGTCAGTTGGTCTTCCGTGTTTGTAAAAATCTATCATATAAAAAATAATACCTGTTGCAAACAACGTAGCACAAATAATTAAAACCATAAAATGAATTTCTGTCATTTTTTGTACTTCCATAAAATCCATTTTCATAATACGTTCAAGGTAAACTTGTGCAACACCTGCTACACCAAAAGCAACTGTCATACCAACCATACCTATATTAGAAAACCAAAATGCCATTCTCCCCATTGAGCTATCATATAGTTTTCTCCCTGTCATATTTGGTAAACTATAGCTAATAATGGCTAAAACTATCATTGCATAAGCTCCCCAAAATGCTAAGTGACCATGCATTGCAGTTACTAATGTACCATGAGTATATAAATTTGTTTGTGGTAATGTGTGTGCAAAACCTAATAATCCTGCTCCAACAAATGAAACTATTGCTGCTCCAAGTGTCCAATACAATGCTAATTTATTAGGGTGCTTTTTCTCTCCTTTACGGTACATATTAACTGCAAATAGCGCCATTGCCAAAAATGCTAATGGTTCTAATGCTGAGAAAATTCCACCTACGATTAACCAAATTTTATTTACACCTATATAATAGTAATGGTGTCCTGTACCTAAAACTCCTGATAAAAATGTAAGTCCAACAATTACGTATAACCATTTTTCAATAACTTCTCTATCTACACCTGTCAATTTAATTAATAAGAACGATAAAATACCTCCCATTATTAATTCCCAAACACCTTCTACCCATAAATGAACAACCCACCAACGGAAAAATGAATCTGTTACTTGACTATCAAATGGAATCATTCCTGGTAAGTACAATAAGGCTGCAAATAACAGTCCCATTGTTAATACCAATGCAGTTGTTGTTTGACGTTTTCCTTTAAATAAAGTAACTAAAATAATCCCCATAAATAATAGTATGTTTACTACTACTAAGTAATCTAATGGTCTTGGTATTTCTAAAAATTTACGTCCTTCCCAATAGTTGAAGTGAAACCCAACAATTGCAACTACACCAACTACCGCTAAACTGATTAATTGTACGTAAGCTAATTTCACACTTACCAATTCTATTTGGGCTTCCTCAGGTATAATATAATACGCTGCTCCCATAAAACCTGACAACAACCAAACTACTAAAAGATTTAAGTGAACTGCTTTAGCTGTGTTAAAAGGAATAAACTCATGTAATCCGTCGAATCCTGCATGAGCAAAGCCCATTATAAAACCATATATTATTTGTAACCCAAACAACAACATTGAAAGGGCGAAAAACCAATAGGCTACTTTTTGTGATTTATATTTCATAATTTTTTAGTTTAGTTGTTAATTTTATCTTTTGACAATGGAGATATTTTTCTATCTACACCTACTACTTCTCCAAACCCATTTAAATCAATTTTTCCAATCCAGTTAAAAAAGGCAATCACATCTATTGCTTCTCCTTCTGTCATACCATAGGCTACCATTTGTCTTCCATTTGGTTGCCAAGGTGTTTCTGACATTAAAATACCTTTGATAATATCTTCTCCATTACCATTGTATTTAAAATTTAATCTATCAATAACTTTTGTTAATTCTGGAGCATAATAGCCTCCTTCTCCAAGTAAAGTATGGCAGCCCATACAATTGTTTGATTCCCAAATTTCTTTTCCTCTTACTACTGAATCCGTAAGTTTTTCTTTGTTTGTTTGATCATTCTCTCCCATGAAAGAATATACTGTAAGCCCTATAAAAATTAGAAACGTTACTAGTGTACCCCCTAAAAAGAATGCTCTTGCTTGTTTTTTAGATAACATACTTAAATTAGTTTTATTGGTTAATTATTGATTATAAAAAGACCTTTTTGTCTTTATATAAATGCAAAAATATTACATAAATATAGATAAAAAGGTGATATTTATCAGTTACTGTATTATCTTTTATTAATTCTTGGTGAAATATCTTTTATGGTAAGAACCCTCCCTTTTTCAGCAATTTCTTCAGCAAACTCCATAATTGTTTTATCTCTAAATTTCCCAAGTATATTGTTTTTAAAAGGCTCAACAATAAAATGGACTGGACATGGGTTTGCAGAATCACATTCATTTAAACCTAAAAAGCAATCGTTCAATTTATTTAATCCGTCTATATTTTCTATAATATCACAAACATTTTTTTGTCCGTCTTTTTTGGTTAAATAAAACCCTCCATTTGGCCCTTTTGTTGAAGAAATAATTTTACCACGCACTAGTTGCTGAAACAATTTTGCTAAAAATGGACTAGGAACGTCTATACTCTTAGCAATAACTTTCACACTAATTTTTTTTTCTTCACTTGAATGTTCAGCTAAAAACAGTGTTGATAAAATTGCATACTTGCTAGCACGTGATAACATCATAAATAGTTTTGATTGATTTGTAAAACTACTAAAAAAGGAGTAAAAGATATTATATTTTTTTAAATTTAACAGTGAAGTGCCTCATAATAGGGGCTTCATCAGTAATTTCATAGCCAGATTTCGCTTCTTCTCTAGTATCAAAAATATTTTTTAAAGTGGCTGCTACATAATCCATATGATTGTTCGTATAGGTTCTGCGCGGAATTGCCAAACGAACCATTTCTAAATCAGGAAATCTATTTTTACGAGTGAATGGGTCTCTATCCGCCAAAACTGTTCCTATTTCAACACCTCTAATACCACCAACAATGTATAATTCAATAGCTAAAGCTTGTGCTCTGTATTCTTCTCTTGGTATTTTTGGCACAAATTTATTAGCATCTAAAAATATGGCATGCCCTCCAAAAGGCTGTAGAACTGGGACTCCGTATTCAACTAATTTTTTCCCTAAATGTGCTATTTGTTCAACTCTACTTTCTAAATAATTAAATTCAGTTGCCTCATCTAAACCAACAGCTAAAGCACCCATATCACGACCATTCATACCTCCGTAGGTAATAAATCCTTCATACATAATATTAAAAACTGTAGCCTGTTTAAAAACTTCTTTATTATTTAAGGCAATAAATCCACCCATATTAACCAAACCATCTTTTTTGGCACTAATTGTCATTCCATCGCCATAAGAAAACACTTCTTTTACAATTTCTTTGATGGTTTTATGTTCATAACCTGGTTCTCTTTTTTTAATGAAGTATGCATTTTCTGCATAGCGCGCCGCATCAAAATATAGTGGAATTCCATACTGTTTACATAATTCTGAAACTTCTCTAGTGTTTTGAACAGAAACAGGTTGCCCACCAGCACTATTACAAGTTATTGTTAAAATTACAAATGGTATTTTTTCTTTTGGATGACTTTTAAATACCTCTTCTAACTTCCCTAAATCTACATTTCCTTTAAACGGATGAATAACTGAAGTATCAAAAGCTTCATCAATAGTACAATCTACCGCTGTTGCTTTTCTAAATTCAATATGACCTTTCGTCGTATCAAAATGTGAGTTCCCTGGCACAACATCACCTTCTTTAACCATTGCAGAAAACAACACATTTTCAGCTGCTCTACCTTGGTGTGTTGGTAAAAAATATTTAAATCCAGTAATTTTTTTAACCGTCTTTTTTAATTTTAAAAATGAAGAAGAGCCGGCATAACTCTCATCTCCAATCATCATTTCTGCCCATTGTTTATCACTCATTGCACCAGTTCCAGAGTCGGTTAGCAAATCAACAAAAACGTTGTCTGATGATAAATTAAACAAATTGTAATTGGCTTTTTTTATCCATTTTAAACGTTGCTCTCTTGTTGAACGTTTAATAGATTCAACCATTTTTATTTTATACGGTTCAGCGTAGGGTAATTCCATAATAAAGTGTTTTAGTTTTGAAAAGTATTGTGAAATGTGGTGCATGTTACACCTAGAGTAGTAGTAAAAACTAACTAATAAAGCATTCTGGACGCTTTATGTTTAAATAAGAATTAAAGTGTATTTTGTAATAACTTAATGTTTTCATTCGAAAATTTCTTGAAACAAAATTACGAAAATTTATTTTTATTTAAATTCGTTTTAAGGCTATTTTTTTAATGACCATTGTCATTAATTGTAACAAAAGTTACATCTATCTTTGCTGCAATATAAGCATAGTGAAAATTATCTTAAAAAAAAGATAAACAAGTTATTTTATGACAATTATCATTAGCTTTGCAAAACGTTATTTTTAACAAATTAAATTATAGTAATGAATAAATTTCTTTCGCTTATTTACTCAACTCGATTAATGGCTGTACTGTTTTTAGTGTTTGCATTGTCAATGGGAGTTGCAACGTTTATTGAAAATGATTTCGGTACTGAAACTGCAAAAGCACTCGTATATAATTCTTGGTGGTTTGAAGGTATTATGATCTTTTTTTTAATCAACTTTTTTGGCAATTTATTAAAATACAAATTATATAAAAAGGAAAAATTGGTTGTACTTATTTTTCACTTGTCCTTCTTTTTAATTTTAATTGGAGCAGGAATCACACGGTATATAAGTTTTGAAGGAACTATGCCAATTAAAGAAGGTGAGATTAGCAATGTATTCTATTCTGAAGCAAGTTATATTAGTGTTGTGGTAGATGATGGTGCAGATCAAAAAACGCCTACTCATAAGAAAATATTATTATCATCTCTTGGAAATAATAGCTACAGTTATAGTACAGATTTTAAAGGAACTGATGTTTCAATTGAGCTAACCAACTATATTCCAAACGCTCAAGAAAAATTTGAAGAAAGTGAAGATGGTATTGAATATTTAAAATTTGTAGAGTCTGGCGGAGGTGGAAGGCACGACCACTATATACAAAAAGGAACTACTCAAATAGTACACGGTGTTTCCGTTGGGTTTGATGCACCTACCAAAAGTGCTATTGATTTTAAAACTATTGATGGAAAATTAAAAATTCAATCGGCGGTAGCTGGTAGTTTTTATAGAATGGCCGATAAATTTGAAGGAACAATTGCTAAAGACTCCTTACAAGATTTTTCTATTTTAGCTGTTCACTCATTAGCTGGTTTACAATTTGTAGTGCCACAATATGCAACAAAAGGAGCCTACAAAACTGTATCGGGAGATAAAGACCAAAACTCGTTGGCAATCTTAGAATTTGATGTTACTGCAGGTGACCAAACAAAACAAATAAAGGTAAAAGGTCTTAAATCTACAATTCAATCCCCAACTCAATTTTCTATTGGAAATTTAAATTTTAGAATAAGTTATGGAGCTTTGCAAATGCAATTACCATTTAGCATTAAATTAAATGATTTTCAGTTAGACACCTATCCTGGTTCACAAAGTGCCATGTCTTTTGCTAGTGAGGTGACCGTTATTGCACCTGATGAAACTTTTCCATTTAGAATTTTCATGAATAATATTTTAAACTATAAAGGCTATAAATTCTTCCAGTCTAGTTACAATATTACACCACAATACGAACAAACCTATTTATCTGTAAATCATGATTTTTGGGGTTCTACCATCACTTATATTGGTTACTTCTTATTGTATGCTGGTCTAATCTTAATCTTATTTATGAAAAATACTAGATTTGATTTTCTTAGAAAAAGTTTGCGAAAAATTAGAACCAAGAAAACCACACTAACATCTGTTGCTTTATTGCTTTTTGCATCCATTGCGTTTTCTCAAAATCACAATCATGTGATGACTGAAAAACAAATTGATTCTGCTTTAACAACAAACCATATTGCTGTTTCTCATACTGATAGGTTTAGTAAATTAGTAATCCAAGATGCCGGTGGAAGAATGAAACCTATTCACACCTACGCATCTCAATTACTAAGAAAAGTAAGTAAACAAGATACTTACAAAGATATGGATGCTACTCAAGTGTTTTTATCCATTCAACAAAATCCAAGAATTTGGTTTCAAGTACCCATTATTTATATTGAAAAAGGCAATACTAAATTAAGAGACCTTATTGGAATTCCACACGAAAATAAATACGCTTCATTGTCTAGCTTTTTCGATCAAAAAGGAAGTTATAAAATTTCTCAAATTCAACAAACTGCTCAAAAAAGCATGATTAAAAGCAAGTTTGAAAAAGATGTTATCAATGTTGACAGAAGAGTTAATTTATTATACTCTGCAATTACAGGTGCAATTCTTAAAGTATTTCCAGTTCCTAATGATGTAAATCACACTTGGGTAGATCACAACAATATAAATGCTGCTAATTTTAAAGGAGAAGACTCCATATTTGTACGTCAAATTTTTCCTATTTATTTACAAACATTAGCTTCAGCTACAACTTCAAAAGATTATAGTACTGCTGATGAAATGCTTGGTGGAATTATTAATTTTCAAAAAAAATATGGTAGCGCAGTTTACCCTTCTGATAAAAAAATTGATTTAGAAATTTCGTATAATAAATACGATGTTTTTAGAACAATCTATAGCTATTATATGTACATAGGGACTTTAATGTTCTTTTTTGTAATATTTCAAATATTTAACAACAATAAAATTGTAAACTTTTTAATTAAAGGAAGTATTGCCATTATTATTGTATTGTTTTTGATGCACACTGGTGGTTTAATTGCACGTTGGATTGTGAGTGGAAATGCTCCTTGGAGTAATGCTTATGAATCTATGATTTATGTAGGTTGGGCAACCATGCTCTTTGGTTTAATTTTCGGAAGAAAATCTTCAATGACCCTAGCTGCAACAGCATTTTTAACCGCATTTATATTAATGGTGGCACATTGGAATTGGATGGACCCTGAAATCGCTAACCTTCAGCCCGTACTAAACTCATACTGGTTAATGATTCACGTTTCTATAATTGTCGCTAGTTATGGTCCGTTTGCTTTGGGTATGATTTTAGGTTTAATATCACTACTACTAATGGTTTTAACCACCAAGAAAAACAAACCTAAAATTGGATTAATGATTAAAGAATTAACCATTATAAATGAAATGTCTTTAACTGTTGGGTTGATTTTATTAACTATTGGAAACTTTTTAGGTGGTCAATGGGCAAATGAAAGTTGGGGACGTTACTGGGGTTGGGATCCAAAAGAAACGTGGGCTTTAATTAGTATTATGATTTACGCCTTTGTATTGCACTTAAGATTAGTTCCAGGGTTAAGAAGTAAATTTACATTCAATGTATTTTCAATAGCTGCTTTCGCTTCTATTTTAATGACTTATTTTGGGGTGAATTTTTACCTATCTGGATTACACTCTTACGCAAGTGGAGACAAAGTAATAACACCTACTTTTGTTTATTATGCAATTGCAATTGTAGCTGTATTAGCAGCATTTGCATATTTTCAACATAAAAAACATTACAAAAAATAATTAAAATCGTTGCAAAAATGTAACTTTGCAATCCACAAAAAAAGAAAACCCATGTTTCATAAATATATAAAATTAGTAATAGCAGCAGGAATTATAATTTGGTCAGTGTTTCAATTTATAGATGGAAACATCATGAATGGTATTTCATTGGTTTTATTATCGGGAATATTTATATTGTTTTACTTTAAAAACGAATTTATATTACTTGCCTTTTTACAATTACGAAAACAAAATTTTGAAGGCGCTGGTAAATGGCTTGGGTATATTAAAAATCCAAGTAGTGCTCTAATCCAAAAACAAGAAGGATATTACAATTTTTTGCATGGTATTTTAGTCTCTCAAACCAATCTTACACAAGCCGAAAAATTCTTTAAAAAAGCATTGAAATTAGGTTTAAGTATGAAACATGATACCGCAATGGCTAAATTACAATTGGCTGGTATTGCCATGTCAAAAAGAAGAAAAAGAGAAGCTACTATGCTTATCAATGAAGCTAAAAAATTGGATACTCAAAACGTTTTAGCCGATCAAATTAAGATGTTTAAACAACAAATGAAAAAAATGTAATCTTAGAAATAAGTCTTTTTCAAATTATAGTTGCGTTAACCTAAAGATGTCCTACTGAGCTTGTCGAAGTACGACATCTTTAGGTTTTTATATGATTAGAAATCAAAAAAGTAAGATTCTGAATCAAGTTCAGAATGACGAATTTCTAAGGCAAAATTCCTTTTTACTCAAGAATTAAAGTATCCAAATCTTCTGTATATTGAATTAACAATACATTGGTATTTTCAAAACTACCAAACCATTTTTTATCGTAGTTAAAAATAGCCGAAATTCTTTCTGAGGCACCTGCTTTTAAACCTTCTTCAAAAGATTCGCTACTGGATAGTCTTATTAAAGCATCATACGTAACATCAAAACCTCTTATGGCATATTTGGTTGGAAATGCATAGTTTTTACGTTTATATTTCTCGTAAAATCGATGTACCCGTATATCATCTTGCTTCATAAATTCTGTTGTAGGGAACACAAAATTCAGCTTCCCTAAAAAGCTATTATCAATTTTATCGAAATTTTTTCCTTTATTCAATGCGAACAAACGAATATCAACATCTTCTACAAAGGTTTTTAAATTATTAACTGCCGCAGCTGTCGTTACTTTTTCATCACTAATAACCAAAACCCAATTTTTTCCCAAAGTATCTACTTTCTGCTTAAAAAGCTCACTATCAATAGCGCCATTTTCTGGTTTTACTACAGAGATTTCCTTAATAGAATCAAAGGCTTTTAACTTATTTACAATTCTCCAAAGTTTTGATTGTGATGTTGGTTTTTCATCATTGATAACTACGATATTCTCACCATTGTAGGTTTTTTCCAAATAACCCATTAATTTATCTTCATAAACTTTCAAGTTTGGAGATGATTTCACCAAATTACTTACTGAAATTGAATCTTGCTTTTTTGAATACACAGGTGCTATAACAGGAGTATTAATACGTTTTGACACCCAATGTGCTTTATCAAAATACAACGGCCCAATAACAATGTCAACAGTATTAAAATTTGTGCTATTTATTAAATATTGTAATTTGTAATTAGAGTTTTCCGTGTCTAAATATTGAACATGAATTTTCACTCCTTTTTGTCGTAATGAATCAATTGCCATAACTGCACCTAAATGAAAATCAGTCGTATAGTTTAATAACGAATTCTTTTTTACAAAGCTTTCATTGGTGATAGAATCTGTTAACTTATTTAACTGATACGGCAACATTAAAACAACATTTAATTCCTTATCAATAGCAATATCTTCAATAAAAACACCAACTTCTTCTTCCAGAATTTCAAGAGGCTTCACTTTTAATAACATTCCCAATTTTAACCCTTCATTTAGCATTGGATTTAAATTGAACAAAGCATCCTCAGTAACTTCATAACGCTTGGTTAAATTGTACAATGTATCATCCAATATTACTTTATGTAATACATAATTAACAGAATCTTTTTCTTGTGTAATACTTGCCTTTGGAATTGTTAGTCTCATTCCAATTTTAACACCATTTTCTAACTCAGGGTTCGCATTTTTTAATTCTTCAATTGTAATTCCAAACTTTCTTGAGATACCAAACAATGTTTCTTTAGGGTTAACTGTATAAAGCTTATTGCCTACATTTTTAATTTCAACAACTGCTTTTCCAAAATTTTTGTTAGGTACAATAATTACAGTAGAAGCTTTTGGTCTATTACCAACACCCGGATTTAATCTTCGTAAATCTCTTTTTGAAATTTTATAACTTCTTGAAATACTTTTTAATGTTTCTCCTTTTTTAACAGTATATGAAACGTATTTCTTTTGCTGCGCAACTACTATTGAGGCACTCAGAAAAAGAAAAAGTACTAACAGTTTAATTTTTTTCATTTGTTGAAATATCTATTAATTTTTAAAATCAGATGTTACTCCCATTCAATTGTTGCTGGTGGTTTAGAACTAATATCGTACACTACTCTATTAACGCCTTTTACACCATTTATTATTTGATTGGAAGTTTTTTGTAAAAATTCGTACGGTAAATTTACCCAATCGGCTGTCATTCCATCGGTAGATTCTACCGCTCTTAAAACTACGGCTTTTTCGTAGGTTCGTTCATCTCCCATTACCCCTACTGAGTTTACTGGCAATAACATGGCCCCCGCTTGCCAAACACTGTTATACAAACCAGCTTCTTTTAAACCATTTATAAAAATGGCATCCACTTCTTGCAACATTCGTACTTTGTCGGCTGTAATATCTCCTAAAATTCGAATCCCTAAACCAGGTCCTGGAAATGGATGTCTTCCAAGCAATTCTGCATCAATTCCTAATGATTTTCCAACTCTTCTAACTTCATCCTTAAATAACATTTTTAAAGGCTCTACCACTTTCAATTTCATAAAATCTGGTAAACCACCCACATTATGATGCGATTTAATAGTTGCTGAAGGACCTCCTGTTACAGAAACCGATTCAATAACATCAGGGTAAATTGTTCCTTGTGCCAACCATTTTACATCTTCTAATAAATGCGCCTCATCATCAAACACTTCAATAAAAACACGCCCTATAATTTTACGTTTACCTTCTGGGTCTTCTTCTCCTACTAATTCATTCAAGAAACGTGCCGAAGCATCAACACCTTTTACATTTAGACCCATTCCTTTGTATTGGTCTAACACATTTTCAAATTCATTTTTACGTAACAAACCATTATTTACAAATATGCAATACAAATTAGCTCCAATTGCTTTACTTAATAAAACTGCTGCTACTGTTGAATCTACACCTCCTGAAAGTCCTAAAACAACTTTATCGTTTCCTAATTGGTTTTTCAATCTTTCAACAGTTGATTCAACAAATGAATCTGGAGTCCACGTTTGAGCTACTCCACCAATCTTTACTAAAAAGTTTTCTAAAATTATTAAGCCATCTTTTGAATGATACACTTCTGGATGAAATTGAATTCCGAAGGTAGCTTCATCTTTAATTTTGAAAGCTGCATTTTCTACATCGTGTGTACTTGCAATTAATTCACAATTTTCAGGCAAAGCAACAATCGTATCACTGTGACTCATCCAAACTTGACTGCTTTCATTGACACCTTCAAAAAACAATTCGTCCTCTTTTACAAAAGACAAATTGGCCCTTCCATACTCTCGCGTATTTGAAGCGGCTACTTTACCTCCAAAATTGTGCGCTATAAATTGTGCTCCAAAACAGACACCAAGCAACGGTATTTTACCTTTTATATTCAATAAATCTGGATGTGGCGCATCTTCTGCTCTCACGGAAAAAGGACTTCCAGAAAGAATGATCGCTTTGTAATTTTCAATGGTGAAATTTTTACTGTTGTAAGGAAAAATCTCACAAAAAATATTGAGTTCTCTAACTCTACGTGCAATTAATTGTGTGTATTGCGATCCGAAATCTAAAATAAGTACCTTTTGTTGCATCCGCAAAAATAATATTAATATAAATATACCCTATATTTTCAAGACATTTTTTCTTAACATTATACGTTTAAGTTAAATAATGGGAACTAATCTGCATTTTTAACACCGTTTTTAATAAGAAGTAGCTAAATAACTTCTTTTTTCGATTGAAAATGAAGCCAAATAAGCCACTTCCTGTATTTATTTAAAAACACTATCATAACAAACCATAAAAATTACCCATAAAATTATTTTTAGCCGTTTTAAGAGGGTTTTATACAATTCACGATTTGTTAATAACTTACAACTTCAACTCGTTTATAAACAGTAGAATAAATGATTCAATACTTATATTTGAAGTTATAGTATTTATTCTTAAAAATAGATTTCAAACGATGAGCGAAGAAGAAAAAAAACACGATTATTCAGCTGATAGTATTCAGGCTTTAGAAGGAATGGAACATGTGCGTAAGCGTCCTTCCATGTATATTGGAGATGTTAGTACAAGAGGTTTACACCACTTAGTGTATGAAGTTGTAGATAATTCAATTGATGAAGCAATGGCTGGCCATTGTGATACCATAGATGTAATTATAAATGAAAATAATTCAGTATCCGTAAAAGATAATGGGCGTGGTATTCCTGTAGGAATACATAAAAAAGAAGGTGTTTCTGCACTAGAAGTTGTAATGACTAAAATTGGTGCAGGAGGTAAATTTGATAAAGATTCTTATAAAGTTTCCGGTGGTTTACACGGTGTGGGTGTTTCTGTAGTAAATGCACTTTCTGAGCATTTAAGAGCAACTGTTTATTTAGATGGTAAAATTTGGGAACAGGAATATGAACAAGGTAAAGCATTGTATCCAACAAAAACTATTGGAGACAGTGACGATAAAGGTACTCTAGTTACTTTTTTACCAGACACTTCAATTTTTACACAAACTATTGAATTTAGTTACGAAACATTAGCTACACGTATGCGTGAGCTTTCGTATTTAAATAAAGGGCTTACCATTACATTAACAGATAAAAGAACTCAAGACGAAGAAGGTAACTTTATTTTTGAAAAGTTTTTTAGTGAAATTGGTTTACCTGAATTTATTGAATATTTAGACGCTACTCGTGAACGACTTACATCGAAAGTAATTTCAATGGAAGGTGAAAAAAATGGGGTTCCTGTTGAAGTGGCCATGGTGTACAATACTTCTTATACAGAAAATTTACATTCCTATGTAAATAACATAAACACGCATGAGGGTGGTACGCATCTTTCTGGATTCAGACGTGGGTTAACAAACACCCTAAAAAAATATGCTGAAGCATCTGGAATGTTAGACAAATTAAAGTTTGATATTGCTGGAGATGATTTCCGTGAAGGATTAACAGCAATTGTATCTGTTAAAGTTGCTGAACCTCAATTTGAAGGGCAAACCAAAACCAAATTAGGAAACCGTGAAGTAACTTCAGCCGTTAGCCAATCCGTTTCTGAAATGTTACAAGATTATTTGGAAGAAAATCCAAACGATGCCAAAATAATTGTACAAAAAGTTATTTTAGCTGCAACAGCTCGTCATGCAGCACGTAAAGCACGTGAAATGGTGCAACGTAAAACAGTCATGTCTATTGGTGGTTTACCTGGAAAATTAAGTGACTGCTCTGAAACAGATCCTGAAAAATGTGAAATTTTCTTAGTTGAGGGAGATTCAGCAGGTGGTACAGCAAAACAAGGGCGTGATAGAGCTTTTCAAGCAATTTTGCCATTAAGAGGTAAAATTTTAAACGTTGAAAAAGCCATGCAGCACAAAGTTTTTGAAAACGAAGAAATTAAAAATATGTTTACGGCTTTAGGAGTTTCAATCGGAACAGAAGAAGATCCAAGAGCATTAAACTTAAGTAAATTACGTTATAACAAAGTAGTAATTATGTGTGATGCCGATGTTGATGGTAGTCACATTGCAACACTAATTCTAACATTCTTCTTTAGATATATGAAAGAATTAATTGAAAACGGACATATATTTATTGCAACTCCACCACTATATTTAGTAAAAAAAGGACAGAAAAAAGAATATGCTTGGGATGATGATCAACGCGATTTAATTGCTCATAATTTAGGTGGAAGTGTAAATATACAGCGATACAAAGGTCTTGGGGAAATGAATGCAATTCAACTTTGGGATACCACTATGAATCCTGAATTTAGAACATTAAGACAAGTTGTCATTGATAATTTAACAGAAGCTGATAGAGTTTTCTCTATGCTAATGGGTGACGAAGTACCACCACGTAGAGCATTTATTGAGAAAAATGCTAAATACGCAAACATAGACGCGTAACAAATAGCTTATATAAATTTAAAAAGACTGCCTTAAAAAGCGGTCTTTTTTTATGTGTATCATTCCCATATTGTCAGTCTGAGCTTGTCGAAGACTCTTTTATGTTTATTGCTCTCTCCATTGACAGACCCCACTTCGACAGGCTCAGTGTGACATGAAAAAAATGGAGGATTTACTACTTTGTGACTTTTTACTAAATCGTCTTTGCGAAGAAGGTACGACTGAAGCAATCTGCTATTTTAGAACTCAACTTCATGAGATTACCGCATTTCGCTGCGCTATATTCGAAAAGACGAAGACTAAGCTATTTTGTAGTTTACCTACAAACGTGAATTCGATATAAGTAAAATGATACAAATTATTGAATTCCTGAGTTTTATAGTCGTTTTGTCATTCCTACGAAGGCAGGAATAACCTTGTAATTTTCTTTTAAAAAGTCTTTTTTGTACCTATTTCATTCTTTGTATATTTACAAGTACTAAAAACCCTTTATCATGAAAAAAACAACCCTTATACTGCTTTTTCTACTCAGCTTTTCAGCAAAATCACAAGATTTAGAATCACTATTATTAGCAAATAATGATGCTAACTTATTACTTAAAAATTACATGTCTCCAGTTATGGATGGTATGTTATACAGCTTAAATAACGGTTGGTATCACACCGCTAAAACACATAAAAAATTAGGATTTGACATTACCATAAATGTAAATGCAGCTATGGTGCCTAATGCTGAAAAATCGTTTCAATTTAATGAAGCTGATTACCAGTACTTATCATTAGAAAGTGGTTCTAGTACCATGCAAACTGTTATGGGATCTAATAACAACAATGTTATTGGAATTCGTATTCCTGAAGCAAGTGATTACAAAATTACAGAATTTACAATGCCTGATGGTATTGATGATGATGTACCACTAAATGCAGTTCCATCACCAATGCTACAAGCAAGTATTGGATTGCCTTTTAGTACAGATGTGAGCATTCGCTATCTACCAAAAATTAATACAGATGAGGTGGAAGGGAATCTTATTGGCTTTGGTATTAAACATAATTTAATGCAATATTTAGGGTCTATAGATAAATTACCTTTGAACGTTGCAGCTTTTGTTGGTTATACAACTATGAGTACAACGTATACCATTACTGAAAATTTAGGACAAGAAGCTACTTTCAAATTAAATGCATTTACCATTCAAGCTTTGGCATCTTTAGATTTTCCAATTATCACCTTGTATGCTGGTATAGGGTACGATAAAGGTGCCTCAACTTTAAAATTAAATGGTACGTATGAACTTGAGTACGAAATTGAAGGAACAGGAACCACCGTTAGTGAGTCTGTTACAAACCCAATAAATATGGATTTTAATGCCAATGGAGCAAGAGGAACTTTAGGTCTCCGTTTTAATCTTGGTTTCTTTAAAATCTATGGAGATTACACTATCAAAGAATTCAATACAATATCAACTGGGGTTGCTTTTAGTTTTAGATAAATAAATTCTTTTAATATCCATAAATAGTAGTTTAAAACACACTAAAAACGATTTCGTATTTTAAGAATAAATGTTACTTCATATTCATTTAAAATTCGTTAATTTTACAATTGTAAAAAAATTATAAATAAATAACAACACAATCATATGAAAGTAACAGTAGTAGGAGCAGGTGCTGTAGGTGCAAGTTGCGCTGAGTACATTGCTATGAAGAATTTCGCTTCAGAAGTAACACTAATTGACATTAAAGAAGGATTTGCTGAAGGAAAAGCAATGGACTTGATGCAAACAGCTTCATTAATGAAGTTTGACACAAAAATTACAGGTACAACAAACGATTATTCAAAAACAGCTGGTAGCGATGTCGCCGTTATTACAAGTGGTATTCCAAGAAAACCTGGAATGACTCGTGAAGAATTAATTGGTATCAATGCAGGTATTGTAAAATCTGTTTCAACTAGTTTAATTAAACATTCACCAAACGTTATTATTATTGTTGTAAGTAACCCAATGGATACAATGGCTTACTTAGCACATAAAGCGACTGGATTACCAAAAAATAGAATTATTGGTATGGGTGGTGCTTTAGATAGCGCTCGTTTTAAATTCCGCTTGGCTGAAGCTTTAGGTTGCCCACAATCTGATGTTGATGGAATGGTCATTGGAGGACATAGTGATACAGGTATGGTTCCATTAATTAGAAAAGCTGCTCGTAACAGTGTTGCGGTTTCAGAGTTTCTTTCAGAAGAGAGAATGCAACAAGTCGTTGAAGACACTAAAGTTGGTGGAGCAACGCTAACTAAATTATTAGGAACAAGTGCTTGGTATGCACCAGGTGCAGCTGTATCTTCTATGGTACAAGCAATTGCTTGCGACCAACAAAAAATGTTCCCTTGTTCTGCTTTATTAGAAGGTGAATATGGATTGAACGACCTTTCAATTGGTGTCCCATGTATTATTGGTAAAAACGGTATTGAAAAAATTGTTGAAATTGAGCTTTCTGAAGCAGAAATGACAAAATTACATACCAGTGCTGAAGGTGTTAAAAAAACAAATGCATTGTTAGATTAACAACTTTTAAATAACATTTGAGAGGCTGTATAAAAAGTCACAAAATTCGTCATTCTGAATTTATTTCAGAATCTTATCATACTGGTTACCTATCATTATGAGAACATGAATCATACTTCGACAAGCTCAGTATGACAGCATCAGATAGACGTACATGCTACTTTTTTGACAGCCTCTTTTTTTTTAATGTATATTTATACTACTTTAAAATGTACATTTTATGAGCAAATTAAAATATTTAAGTGTTTTTATATTAACAACTACAGCATATATAGCATTTACAAATCATGGTGTTTTAACGTACACACCTTTACTATTTTCTTTTGTATTCATTCCCTTGCTTGAATTATTTTTTAAACCCAATTCAAACAATTTAACTGACCATAAAAAGGAACGATTAAAAAAAGATTCGTATTTCAATTTCATATTGTACGCCATTGTTCCCATCCAAATAGGTTTTGTTATTTTCTTTTTAATTGCAATTCAGGAAGATCTTACCACTTTTGAAACTATTGGTAGAATAAGCTCATTAGGGGTATTATGCGGTATTTTAGGAATTAATGTGGGTCATGAACTTGGCCATAGAAGTAATCGGTTTGAACAGTTTTTAGGAGAAATCTTATTACTTACTTCATTAGAAACACATTTTATACCCTACCATAATAGAGGTCATCATTACAATGTTGCAACTCCAAAAGACCCTGCAACTGCAAGAAAAGGAGAACTTGTATTTACGTTTTGGTTCCGTTCTCAAATTGGAAGCTATATACAAGCTTGGAAAATTGAAATCAACAAATTAAAAAAATACGGAAAACCATTTTTATCGTTTGAAAACAATATGTTGTTATACACGCTTTTACAAATTTTAGTACTCGCTTCTATACATCAACTAATTAATTTGGAAACAATGTTCGCATTTATTGCAGCAGCTACTATAGGCATTTTACTGCTTGAAACCGTAAATTATATAGAACATTATGGGCTACTTAGAAAAGTAAAAGAAAACGGAAAATTTGAAAGAGTACAGCCTCATCATTCTTGGAACTCTGACCATGTAGTTGGCAGAACCATTTTATTTGAATTATCTCGCCATTCAGATCACCAAGAGCACGTAAACATTACCAACTCCTCGATTCTACACCAAACAGTCCGCAAATGATTACTGGTTATCCAGGAATGATGTTACTAGCTTTAATACCTCCTTTGTGGTTTAAGATAATGCACAAACAATTGGCTGAGTTCTCCCCACCTTCTGAGCCTTTCCAAAGTGAAGAAGGTTAACGAATTACGGATTAGAACTAAGACGAAGACTAAAGCTAAAAGCTTAAACCTAACTCATTACCTAATAACCTCGCCTTATCTAAAATTAATTTCATTGGTGTTTCCTTTATGTAGTCTTGATAAGTTCCTGCTAAATAATATTGCATAACCCTATTGGGTATCGTAAAAATAGCGCCAGCAGTAATTACATCCTCTTTTTTAGCCAACAATAATTTAGTTTCAAAATAATTATTTTCTAAAAAATTATAGAAATATTGATAATCAAAAAAATAGGCTTTCCCTGCATTAGCACATCTCATAGTTTCAAGGTAAATAGTGATAAATGCATCAATATCTTCCTTGGCTTCAGCTGTTATTATTTCAAAAATTTCTACGTAACTAATTTAATTCTGACTTATGTCCAAAATACACCTGAAAGGGTTCGTTTTTTTAGGCATGACATAGGTTATTTTATACTTATTCTTTTAAGGTACTCGTAATAATCACCCTTTAAATGCTTTATTTCTTCAACTAATTTTGTTTTATCAATCCAATTGTAGTTCATCGCTATTTCTTCCAGGCAAGCAATTTTTAGTCCTGTTCTTTTTTCTACAGTTTTTACAAACTCTGTAGCTTCTGTTAGGGCTTCATGGGTTCCTGTGTCTAACCAAGCATAGCCCCTACTTAAAATTTCTAGTTTTAATTGTTGTTGCTCTAAATAGGTTTGGTTTACTGTAGTAATTTCCAACTCACCTCTTTGAGATGGCGTTACATTTTTAGCTATTTCTACTACAGAATTAGGGTAAAAATACAAACCTACCACCGCATAGTTAGATTTGGGTTGTACTGGCTTTTCTTCAATACTTATTACATTTCTATTTTCATCAAATGCAGCAACGCCATAACGCTCTGGGTCTTGTACATAACTCCCGAAAATTAGGGCCTTATTTTCTGTCTCAACTTCTTTTACTGCTTTTACTAATAATTTTTGTAACCCTGCACCATAAAAAATATTATCTCCTAACACCAAACACACATCATCTGTTCCTATAAAATCCTCACCAATTATAAATGCTTGTGCCAAACCATCAGGCGAAGGCTGGGCTGCATACGTAAATTGCAATCCTATGTTGCTTCCATCTCCTAATAATTTTTTGAAATTTGGTAAGTCTTCTAGTGTTGAAATAATAAGAATTTCTCGTATGCCTGCTAACATGAGTACCGATAAAGGGTAGTAAATCATGGGCTTATCGTAAATAGGAAGTAACTGTTTTGAGACTACTTTTGTTAGTGGGTGTAATCGTGTTCCTGAGCCTCCTGCTAGTATAATGCCTTTCATTGGGGTTGGTTTTTGTTGTTTTCGGTCGTGCAAATCGTGCAGTCTCGCTTCGCTCTTGTCGTTCGGTCGTTTTTAATGGTTTACACAAATTTAACTTTTTTTGAGAAATAAAACGTGTTGCTGTTGGTTTTTTGTTGTCAGGTAGTATCGCTTCGCTCTTGTCGTTCTGTCTTTGCGAATGTATTATAGCGAAATGTGGCAATCTCATGAATGGAACTTCATAGTAAACAGATTGCTTAAACTTTTTTTCCAACGCTCCATCTGTCTCGTTCTCTAAAAATGTTCACTGAACATTTTCTTTAGTTCCATCCCGCAATGATGCGACTTTGAAACCCTGGTCCTTTATGACTTTATTTACTCACATACCAATCGTACATTTTTTGAACCCCTTCAATTAACTCCACCGTATGTGTCCACCCTAAATGATGTAATTTTGAAGTATCCGTTAACTTTCTTAAAGTCCCATCTGGTTTTTCAGTATTAAAATATAAAGCTCCTTTAAACCCAACCGTTTGTTTGATGGTTTCTGCCAATTCTTTAATTGAAATTTCTTTTCCTGTTCCTATGTTTATATGCGTGTTTCTTATTTCTGAAGGTGTGTTGTCTATTGATTGATGAGGTACTGAATCAACTTTTCTACTTTCATTCATGGAGACATCTTCAGCATAACGATTTGATTGTGCTGATGTTTCATGAGATTGCTTCACGCTGCTCGCAATGACGGTAGGCTCAGGATGACGATTATTTTTAATAGCACTCAAGTTTACAAGGTCATTAAAATTGTTATTTTCCATAATGTACACACAAGCATCTGCCATATCCTCACTCCAAAGAAATTCTCTCATTGGTTTTCCTGAACCCCATATTTCTATTTGGACATTCAGTGATGTTTCATGAGCTTGCTTCACGTTGCTCGCAATGACGATAGGTTCAGGATGACGCAGCTGTTTTATTCCATACTTTTCAAATACTTTTAGAATTTCTTCTTCCGAAGAAGCGC